>JAEEGL013341934.1_pt1 | contig 11442 bp, 7 predicted proteins | sample 9134231 | NCBI WGS metagenome assembly JAEEGL01 (sample SAMN16246548, study PRJNA631951) | gut metagenome | biome: gut microbiome; feature: rumen; material: fiber-attached | host: Bos | place: Iran: Karaj | collected 2018-10
AGCTTGATGAGGCTTTAAAGGAAAATAAAGAATTAAAAAAGGCAATTAATAATCGTGAAGCTAGTCTTAACCGCATAAAAGCTGAAAATCTTGATTTGCATCTGAAAACAGATAATATAAATAGTCAGAATGAGTTGGTAGAAAGCTTAAAGCAGAGATTGGCCGATTATTCTGCTAAAGAGAAAAATAAAACTCAGAGTGTAGCTGGGCAGTTAATTTCAAGAACCAGATATAGTAAAGATGCTGGTGAAAAGGCTGGCAAGAAATGCTGGTTATTTGTTTCTGTTACTGGACAGGTTTATTACTTAGATTTGGCTTCTGTTCCTGTAAATATAGCTGTTCCCGAAGAATATATGCTTGCTGAATTTGATGGTGATAAGCTGGTTTCTATTTCAAGCTTGGAAAAAGAAGAACGAAAAGAAGTTTTCGGGGTTATAAATCTTGAAGACGGCAAAGGTATTCTGACTTATGAAGATGAAAAACTGCCGATTTTCTTGGATGTAACCGAAAAATGGGTTGGCAGACCAGCTAGAGGTGTTTTCTTACCAGAGCTAGATAATAGACAAAGTGGCATTTATAAAATCGATATTCTGCCTGATACTGCAAAAATCAATAAGAATACTGTAAAGTCTGTTAAGAAATCTGCTGACAAAGGCAGTGAAAAGTCTGAAGAAACCAAATTTGATGGTCAGAAAGTAATTGTATTTGGCGGAGACAGAGTTGGCTTAGAGTATGAAAAAGCTCTTAACCGTGCTGGTCTCGAAGCTAAGTGGTTCAGCGGTTTTAGCTTATTAAGCGAAATTAGTCTTGGTTTTGGAAAACCTGATTTGATGGTTATAGTAACAAAACAGGTTTCTCATGCACTATTACGTGAACTCAATGCTTATGCAGAAAAACACTCTATACCTGTTGCTTATTCAACACGCAGAGGTATCTCCTCTGTCTTAGAAATAGTTAAACAAACCTTTAAATAAGTCACAGTCTGTCGCTTATTTCATCAAAGCCACCCTTTTAAGATTTTGTCTAATAACTAAGAATTTGTTAAAATTCTGTGTGTGGAATAATGGCCTCGCCCCCTTTTGTAAAGGGGGATTAAGGGGGATTTTTAAGAACTTTGCCAAGCAGTAGAAAGTTGAGTCCGAAGACTTTAATTAATTATTAAAAACCTCTCTGTCAGCTTACGCTGACTTCTCCCCTTAAAAAGGGGAGTAAACCGCCATTTGCTCTTCCTCTCTTCAATCTTCAATCTTCTATCTTCTATCTTATATCTTATTAATAAATTCTCTGAAAGCTCTGCGGGCAGACTTAATAATTCTTTCTTTTCTGACTTCGCTTCTTTCGTTTTCGATGTTCTCAAATATTCCAAAGTTAATATTCATCGGATGGAAATCTTTGTGACCTTCGAAAGTAATATAGTTAAGCAAGCAACCAATCATAGTCTGAGGTGGGAATACCAGAGGTTCTTTCCCTTGAATTATTCTTGCTGCATTCAAACCTGCAACTAAGCCACTCATAGCAGATTCAGTATATCCTTCAACGCCGCTAAGCTGACCAGCAAAGAAAATATTGGGGTCTTTCTTTAACTGCATAGTTGGCAATAAGACTTTAGGAGCGTTAATATAAGAATTGCGGTGCATCTGCCCTAAGCGTATAAATTCAGCATTTTCTAAACCTGGTATCATGCTGAATACACGCTTTTGTTCACCATGTTTAAGATTGGTCTGGAAGCCTACCATGTTGTAAAGACTTCCTAAAAGGTCGTCTTGGCGAAGCTGAACTGCAGCCCAAGGTCTTCTTCCGGTGCGTGGGTCAGTTAAACCTACTGGTTTTAATGGACCGAATCTTAAAGAGTTTTCGCCTGATTCTGCTATTATTTCTACGGGCTGACAAGCGCTGAAGAACTGCTTTTTGGCATTCTTTTCCATTTCAGAAAGGTCTATTCTTTCTGCGGCTAAAAGCTCACGAACAAAGTTTTCATATTCTTCTTTGTTCATTGGGCAGTTGATGTAGTCGCCTTTGCCTGTTTCGCCGTATCTATCAGATTTGAAGGCTATTTTCATATTGATGGAACTGGCTTTAACAATAGGAGCTACTGCATCGAAGAATTCAAGCTGTTTGCTGCCAATTCTTTTTGCTATAGATTCAAGCAGAGCCGGCGAAGTCAGTGGCCCTGTAGCGATGATTACAACTCCGTCTTTAGGTATTTCTACACATTCTTCATTTTGGAAATCAACAAGACTATGGGTTTTTATGTATCTTGTAATTTCTCTTGAAAAAGCGTTTCGGTCAACTGCTAATGCGTTGCCTGCTGGAACTCTGTATTTATAGGCGGTATCTATAAAATAGCTGTTTAAAAAACGAAGTTCTTCTTTTAATAAGCCCGAAGCTCTGTCTGGCAGATTGCTGCCAACAGAGTTGCTGCATACCAATTCTGCAAACTGGTCGGTTGTATGCGCACCAGTTGTTGCTTTAGGACGCATTTCAATGAGTCTGACAGGTATAGACCTTCTTATTAATTGAACTGTAGCTTCTGTTCCTGCTAATCCAGCACCAATGATGGTTACCGGACAGTCTAGATTCTTATTAGCCATTTTTATCAACACCGTTATTTTCAGGAATACGTTTATATTTACAGCCTTTAGCTGAACATTTAACGTAATCTCCAAGTTTTTTGGTATTATACCATATTAATGGAGCGTTGCATTCTGGGCAAAGCTCACCAGTTGGTTTATTCCAGGTTGTAAGATTACATTTCGGATAATTACTACAACCATAGAATAATCGACCTTTTTTCGATTTCTTTTCAACTATTTTACCACCACATTGTGGACATTTTACACCAATATCCTTAACAATTGGGTGAGTATTTTTACATTCCGGGTAATTGCTACAGGCGACGAACTTGCCAAACTTACCGCTTCTAATCTGCATTTGAGCACCACATTTTTCGCATTTTTCGTCGATAAGTTCTATTTCGGGTTCTTCAACTGTAATATTTGCTAGCTTTTCTGCTATTTTAAGCGGAGGCTTAGGTATGCCTTCAGCAAATAAAAGTATGTCATCTGGAATATTAATAGTTGATTTGCATTCAGGATAAGCTGAACAGGCCAAGAATTTACCCGTTCTGCCAATTCTGACCATCATTTTTTTGCCACATTCAGGGCATATCACATCTGATTCAATCTGTAGTTTTTCTACTTTTTCTTCTGCTTTTTTCAAGTCTTCAGAAAATGGAGTATAAAAATCATTTAAAACCTTGACCCAATCAGCATTACCTTCTTCAATCAAGTCAAGATTGCTTTCCATGGTTGCTGTAAAACCAGTATTAATCAGATTTGGGAAAGATTTTTCCAATATGTGGCTTACTGCAAAAGCTGCATCAGATGGAACAAAGTGACCGTCAACCTTTTTGACGTATTTTCTTTGTTGAATTGTATCAACTATTGTGGCGTAGGTAGAAGGTCTACCTATTCCTTCTTTTTCAAGAGTTTTAATAATAGATGATTCAGAGTATCTGGGCGGAGCAGCGGTATAATGCTGCTCTGGCAAAGTTGATACCAGAGAAAGTGATTCGCCTTGTTTTATAGAGGGTAGTTTTTGTTTGCCGTCTTCAGTTGAATCTTCTTCTGAATCGGTATCTTCGTCTTTTGAATAGGTATAAAGTGAAGTGAAACCATCAAATTTCATTGTGGTTCCAGAAGCTTGGAATGTGTTTCCTTCTGCTTCAACTTCGACTGTTACAACGTCAAAAATAGCATCAGCCATTTGTGAGGCTGTATATCTCTTCCAAATTAAAGAGTAGAGTTTAAGCTGTTCTGGTTTCAGAAAACGAGCCATCATTTCTGGAGTTCTGAAAACAGAAGTTGGTCTGATAGCTTCGTGGGCGTCTTGAGCACCTTTTTTGAGCTTGTAGAATCTGTTCTGGCTGAGCCTGTATTCTTTTTCGTAGTGTTTTTCAATAAAAGAATTAAGCTCTCTTAAGCCTTCTGGTGAAATTCTTACTGAGTCAGTTCTCATGTAGGTTATAAGCCCGACTTGACCTTCATCTCCTAATTCAACGCCTTCATAAAGCTTTTGAGCTATAGACATGGTTCTTTTCGGAGCAAAACCAAACTTTTGAGCAGCTTCTGCTTGTAATGTGCTTGTAATAAAGGGTGGGGGAGGAGATTGTCTCTTTTCACGCTTTGTTACTGTAGTTGCAGAAAGCTTTTGATTGCGTAAGGATTCAACAATTTTATCTGCTGCTGCTTTGTTGGGAACATCAGCTTTTTTACCAGCAATCTTTGTAAGTCTGACTTTGAATTTTTTCTGATTTTCAGTCTTTAAATCTGCGTCAATAGTCCAGTATTCTTCTGGAACAAAAGCTAGTATTTCTTTTTCTCGCTGACAGATTAATGCTACTGCAACAGATTGAACTCTGCCGGCAGATAAGCCCAGACATATTTTTTGCCAGAGTAATGGAGAAAGCTTATAACCAACAAGTCTGTCTAGTATGCGTCTAGACTGTTGTGCATTGACTAAATCGCAGTCTATGCATCTCGGAGCTTCCAGAGATTTTAAAACATCTTCTTTTGTTATTGAGTTAAAAGTTATTCTGCATTTTGATAAAGGGTCTATATTCAAAACATTAGCCAAATGCCAACTGATTGCTTCACCTTCGCGGTCAGGGTCGGGTGCTAGATAGACTTTATCAACTGTTTTAGCTATTTTTTGAAGATTCAAGATAACGTCTTTACGGTCTTCAACAACATGAAAATCGGGAACGAATCCATTATCTGTACTAACTCCAAATCGAGAAGGGGGCAGGTCTATTACATGCCCTTTGCTCGCTTCAACAATAAATTCTTTTCCTAGAAACTTAGAGAGGGTTTTTATTTTCCCTGGAGATTCTACTATAATTAAATTCTTAGACATTATCTTTTCCTTAGAGAGCAGATCTTTTTAATGAATTGTTGGGTAGAAGCTGCTGGAAAAGGATTCATCATCCTCTAAGTGAGCTTCGTTTACGGGCTTATTCATCAGCAGAATGATTTCAAGCCTTGTTTTATTAACACCACGGAGATCCATTTTTTGTAAATATAGAAGACTTTTTTCAAACTGTAAAGGTGTGATACTGCCTTCTTCAAGTGATTTCAGAAGATACTTCTGAGCATCGGGAGTTAGTCTTAGGGCTTCAAGAGCATGAAGCTGTCTGATTCCAGAAAGCTGACCGTCCTGGTTCTTTTCTCTTTCACTAACTCTAACAATAGGATCAACCTTTGATGTAATCATTGCAACAAGCCCCATTGCAGTATCAATATCATTAAGGGAGAACCCCTTAGCTAATAACTGACTGACCATTGGGTCGTTGCCGTTTTTGTCTTGTCCACTTGTTTCAATACGCTTGATTACGATATTCATGATTTCCATGATATTCGATAACGGACTCTTTATATTGTTCATAGCCTACCTTATTTTTATTTCTCTTCTAGTCTGGTATCTTCCACCAGATAATCTTACTATATAATTTCTCATTTCAAGCTGCAAAAGTAAAGAAAACAATTTATCATTATTCCAACCTTCGCTTAAAAGATTGTCGATATTGGCTTCATCAGCTAATCTCGCCAATAATTTTCTTTCTTCATCATTTAAATTAGTATCATCTAATTCTTCCTCTTTTTTCAAATTTTCAAAATTTTTAAGGTTTTTTTCAGGTAACAAATTTTGATAATAGTCAATAATTTCTTCAGGAGAAGTTACTAAATTTGCACCTTCTTTTATTAAATTCATTGTTCCCTGAGATGGACTTTTGCCGTTTCCTCCTGGAACAGCGAATATTTCACGATTCTGTTCACCTGCTAATCTTGCTGTTATTAATGAACCACTTCTAGCACTAGCTTCAATAACAAGTGTAGCTATGCACATGCCAGAAATAATTCTGTTTCTAATAGGAAAATACCAAGGTAGAGGTGCTACTCCTGGTGCATACTCAGAAACTACTGCACCAGTTTTTAGAAGTTTTTCCCGCATTTTAGAATTAGACCGAGGGTAGACAACATCAACTCCGTTGGCTAATACTGCTATGGTTTTCCCGCCAGCTTCTATGGCTCCTCTATGTGCATAGGTGTCTATACCTAAAGCTAGACCGCTAACAATGGTAAAACCAGCTTTTGCTAGTTTAAAAGCAAAATCATGAGCTAGCTCGTAGCCCATTTGAGATGCATTACGTGCACCAACAATGGCTATGGCTGGAGAGCAGTCTCCTAAAGAATCACCTTTTGAATAGAGAAGTAAAGGAGAATCTGGAATCTCACGCAGAATAGAGGGGTATTCCTCATCTGTGAAAGTTATTATCCTTATTCCTTTATTGTCTAATTCTTCTAAAGAGCAAATAGGAACAGACTTTGGAGCTTCAAAAACAAATTTTTTTGCACGGCGTGCATCCCAGCCCTTTATTGTCATTAGTTCGGCAGAAGTAGCTCTTAAGGCCAAAGTAGGATTTTCATACTTTTTTATTAAGCCAGCCATAAGGGTTGCTCCAACCCAGCTGCTCATAGAAGCCAGTCTGAGCCAGTTCAGCCTGTTATCAAGCATAGAACATAGACTCCTTAGGCATCTTTATTTGCTTAATCGTTTTCTTACACCACTGAACTTGTGTGTCATCTTTTGATTCTGCAGCAACTATAGTTAATCTTGGAAGAGCTTCAATTCCTGCTGTAATCAATGATTCATAAGCCATGTTCTTTATGGCCATCTGTTCATTCTTAAACATTTCAATGAACAAATCAGGATTATTAATTGCCATATCACCAAGGATTCTGTGTATAGCTCTAGTTTCAGAACCTTCTTTTTGTTTGGCTGCAAAAATCATAAGTGCTAATGCATCTTCTTCACCACCAAGATTTCCTATGGCTTTAATTGCTGCCAATCTAACTTTTATTTCTGAATCTCCGAGTGCATGTTGTAAAACTGCTCTTGCTTTAGAGCAGGGGAAACCACTCAAAGATTCTGCTGCAACAGCTCTAACAGAAGTATCCGAGTCTTCCAGCAACATAATGATATGGTCTAAACCTCTTTCATCATGCATTTCACCAAAGGCTAGGGCTGAATTCTTCCTTAATTCAGGATCATCGCTTTCTATACATTGAATAAGGTCTTTATAAACTTTTTCACCCATATTTTTAAAGGATTGAACTACATTACGATGAACTTCTGTATTTCTGTCAGAGAAACATCTAATTAAAGGAACGATAGAACGTTCATCTCCAGAGCGACCAAGAGAAATAGCTGAGTATATTCTGACCCATTCACTGTCATCTCTTAATGAAAGAATCAAAGAATCTATTAAAGCTGGTTCATTTTCGATTAAACCTGCAGCTTGAGCAGCAAATAATCTTAATTCAGCATCGCCTCTGCGCATAGCTTCAACAATTTTGTCTACATATTTGTGCCCAACTTCTTTTATTACATGAGTAACCCAGTATCTGATATCTTCGTTGTCGCTGGAAAGATAACGCATAACTTCTTCTATAGGAAGATTTTCTAGTTTACAGAGACTTTCAGCAGCAGCTTTTCTTACACTCCAAACTTCATCTGATAATGATAGAATCAAATCTTTTGCTATTGATGAATCAAAAGCAGTACCCAAAGCTTTTGCTGCAAAAAATCGTATTTCTTTATTAGAATCTTTTAGCGCATTAACCAGGAAAGGAACACCTGGTTCCCCTATAGATTCAAGAATTCTTGTAACCCAATATCTGACGTCATCATTAGGGCTTTTTAAAGCATCTGCTATCTTGTCTACGCCTCTTTCACCAATTTCTGTCAATGCATAGGCACAACTTCTTCTGACATTCCAGTCTTCGTCTGAAAGACCATCTACTAATACAGGAACTGCTCTTGGGTTTCCGATTTCACCTAAAGTAGAAGCAGAGAAAGCTTTTATTTCTGGATTCTTTAATTTAAAAAGTCTCATCAAAGGTTCTACTGTTCTTGTTCCAATCTTCACGAGAGACTTTCTAACCAGATATCTATGGTTTTCATCCATCTTGATTATTTCGTCAAATAATCTTTGCAGGCTATCGTTACCAGCTTTTACAAGAGCTCTTAAGCAGCCATCTCTTATTTCTTCATTAGGACCGCGTAAATATTCAAACATCATGTCTATGGCGTTGTTACCTATTTCTGCCAAAGCCATAGTAGCACTTTTCCTTATGGTCCAATCTGGGTCTGCAAGTGATTCTATCAAGACTTTAATAACTCTTTTATCTCCAGATTCACCAAGAGCAGCAGCTATAACGTATCTAATCTGCTTGTCACCTGAACGTAATGCTTCTAATAAAAATCTTTGAGCCTTTGGACCAAGCTTACCAAGAGTTTTAATTGTCCAGAATCTTATATCTTCGTCATTTGTTATTTTTAAAACCTGCTGTAATGGAGCAATAACAGGTTCACCGTATTTAACAAGAGCATCTGAAGCTGATTTTCTAACTCTCCATTTAGGGTCACCTAAGGCTCTTAGTAAAGGGGTGACTCCTTGAGGAACTCTTGAGTTTCCTATTGCTGCACAAGCAAAATATCTAATTTCTGAATTTGGATTTTTTGTTGCTCTCAATATGGCTGGAAAGCCTTTTACACCTAAATCGCCCAGTATTTGTATAGACCAATGCTGAACGTCTGAATTATATGAATTGAGAGCTGCTGATAATGCAGGTATTACCGGTTCCCCAAAACTTCGAATAATTTCTGCAGCACTTTTTCTAACAGGCCAATACTCATCAGACAGACAGGATATAAGAAATTGAAGGCAGTCTATGTCTTTGTAAGTGGCTATTTTAGTTAGTAAGTCCAACTTTTTTTCTTTTGAAGAAGCAGAAAAAATATTGATATAGTGCTGACAGTTGTTATCCATTTTGTTTCCTTGTAAATCAAATTTTTAATGTAATTCTGAATTAGGGAGCTTTTCTGATAAAGTATCAGAGCCATTAAGATTTTCTATAGCATTAATCTGCTCAGGTATTATATTAGCAGAATCTGAACCGGTTGAAGAATCGTTGATGATTACTGAAATAGATTCAGGGGGCATAGAATCCGAAGCTATTGGATTGCTAGATTCTATGTTGCTGGAATCTATTTGTTCTTCTTTGTTTCCTTGAATTTCGTCTTTAACTGGTGTTTCAATGTTAACCTTTTCCATTAATCTGATAATTACTGGAATAGAGGCAGGATATATGTTCTTAACTTTGACTCGTTCTGTAAAACCGTAGGGTATTTCTATAGGAAGATAATGATTTCCTGGGGTTAAACCTTTTACACGGATAATATTCTGTAATTCAGAAGATTTTATAGCGTTTATATCATCAATATAACCTTCTAATTCAAGCGAGTAAGTAGATATGTCTGTTTCAATAACCTGGTCTTCGTCATGAGTTATTTCAAGAGGAAGGTCTGAAAGTGTTTTGGTTATTAAGACATCTGTATACTTTATAGACAGGGAAATATTGCTGGTTCCTATTAATTTAACGCCTTTCGGACAATTAACTTTAAGTGACAAAGTCGATGATTTTAAAATCTTGGAAAGATCAACTGGTTCTATTTCTAATTCTTCTATGCTGTCAATTATTTTGTGAGAACCACTTATAGTTACTTTTTCCGGGGTAATAATGCAGCTATCCAGCTTTCGACCTTCTGGAGGTCTATTTATTAGATTTGGTCTAAGGGTTGCCTGCTTTTCGGGGTAACCTTCTCTGACAGCCAAATCAAGCTTAATATTGTTGTTTTCAATTGTTATAAGCTTGCCCTTTGGGTCATTTTCTACTACACCATTCTGATAAAGAATAAAAGCAGGTCTATACTCACTTATAGAACGTTTTACATCATTTAAATATAAGTCTATTCTACATTCTTTTATTGTATCTATTAATTCTTCAGGTGCGGTAACTGATAAAACATTGGGGAAGACTGAGGGTTCGCTTATCAAATAACCTTCGGGAACGTTTCCTATCATGTTTACATTTACATTTACTTTCTTTGTAACCATTTTTATAGCATTGATTACAAGTTGTGCTGGTTCTTTTGAAACGAGCTGTAAATTTGAATTTGAAGGGAAAATAACATTTACTGGCAGAGTCAGCTTCCCACCATGACAGTTTATAAGGTCTACACTGGCAAAGGTGTTTTCATCAACTTTGGTCTGAATAAAAACTCCTCTAGGACCTTTAACGCGTATCTTTACTTCTGGTGCTTCCGGAATTACCTTGAAATTCTGGGAGTCATCCTTATTTAAATAAGATATTTTAACTTTATATTCGCGAATAATAGGAGTCGTTGAAAAGATATTAACATACAGCCAGGCCAGAATTCCTAATAATACGGCTACAGGTTTTAACCAGAAACGTTCTTTCATTTCTTGTAAAACCTCCATCTATTTGAATTTGGCTCATTGACTCTTTTGAGAGCAATAATGATTAGTCTTTTTACTTCGTCTATAGTTATGTCTCTAATCAAATCTCCGCCTTTAGCTCTTGAAATAGTGCCTGTTTCTTCACTGACAACCAGAATAAGAGCGTCTGTAAGTTCTGATGTGCTTATTGCAGCACGATGGCGACTTCCCAGCTCTCTTGCTACTTCTTTATGGTTGGTTACTGTAGGCAAAAAACAGCCTGCAGCTTCAATTCTGTTGTTCTTAATTATTGCAGCACCATCATGAAGAGGTGAAAAGGGCCAGAATATTGAGCCTAAGAGTTCAGAAGAAATTGCTGCTCTAAGCGGAACGCCGTTATCAATGTATTCCTTTAAGCCTATTTGCTGTTCTATTATGACTAAAGCACCGACATGCTTTTCTGAACAAGAACTTAAAGCTTTTGAAATATCGGTAGCCATATCTTCAATAGTTTTGTCGTCTATTGTCTCTTCTGTAAGAAATTGCCCTTTTCCTATGTCTTCGAATGCACGACGAAGCTCAGGCTGAAAAATGATAACAAGTGCTACAACCCCAGAAGGAAGTAATTTTTCAAGAACCCAGGTTACAGTATTTAGATTTAGATTCTGGGAAACAACAAAAAGAACAACTATAATGCATATGCCTTTTAATAGATTAAATGCTCTAGAACCTTCTATAAATCTAAGTCCAAGATATATTGCATAGCTAACTAAGATGATATCGAAAATATCTTTGTATCCGATATCTCTTACAACAGCCATTAAAAAGCTTAGCAAAGAATTCAAGACATTTCTCCAAAACTACTTATAATATTTTTTACTAGTTTATGAGTTTTCAAATCTGCATTGCATAAAGGAGGTCTGGAGTTTTCATGTATCAGCCCCATTTCGCTTAATGCAGCCTTAGCTGGTAATGGATTAGTTTCAGCAAACATCGCTTTGTGTAAAGGCAAGAGTTTATAGTGGATTTTTTTCGCTTTTTCCCAATCTGCATTTAAGCAGGCATCGTTAAAATGCTTCATC
>JAEEGL013593682.1_pt1 | contig 11442 bp, 8 predicted proteins | sample 9134231 | NCBI WGS metagenome assembly JAEEGL01 (sample SAMN16246548, study PRJNA631951) | gut metagenome | biome: gut microbiome; feature: rumen; material: fiber-attached | host: Bos | place: Iran: Karaj | collected 2018-10
TAAGCCACTGCTTATATTTGTAGAACACTGGGCCGCTCAGCTCGCTCACGCCAAAGCTCGAAGCATAGCTAACGCATCTCGCCTTCTGTGGCACAAAGTCCAGAAAGTATGGTTTGATGTTGGAATACAATCTTGGATTCCACACCTGATCGCTTCCGACCATGTAGACGTCATACTTTGGCGGATCGTTATAAAGGCTCTGAACGCTGCGATACTCTTTCCCGCATTTGACATTGGTCTCAAACCATGAATCAAATCGTCTATGGCGTTCCGCTCTTGCCACACGGTTCCTCAGGGATTTCAGCCTCGTCACTATCGGGAACAAGAACTCTTTGACTTTATTCGTAATCGAAATCGGAAGTACCGGACGCTCTCCTCTGCCGCCCAAATGTCGCGGGTGCTTGTAAAACAAATAATCAATGTTCTCCGCATCATACCCCATTGAGCGAAGCTTCGCCCCCAGCGCATACGCCTGAAGGTCTGCGCCAAAATTGTCGCACTTCTGAATCGTTATGATGCCAACGCGCGTCATTTCAAGATTGACTCGTACCCTTTTACCATCACCTTCACTACTGCATCCCAGGTATACTTCTCTTCGATAAGTTTCCGCCCACGTTCGCCCATCTCGCGACGTCCAATATCCGACAATGCCAGCGCTTCCTTCAGAGCATTCACGAGCGGATCAATGCCTATGTCAATCCACCAGCCACATTTACGATCTCCTAATTCCTTCCATGGCGTCCCCTTCGTCGTGATTACCGGAACACCCGCCCAAAGTGCCTCGGCAACGACGATCCCAAAATTCTCACTATACGACGGCAAGACAAACAAATCTGATCTGCGATAAGCTTTCCATTTGTCGTCATCCATCAACCCTCCGGAAATGATAAAATCATCACTAAGCCGTAATTCTTGTATTCTCGCCTTTACTGTATTCAAATACCCACCGCCGTCTGTTCCTACCAGTTCCATCTTCCATCCTTGCGGCCGAACTTTAGCCCAAGCTTCCACAAGATTCAAGAGCCCTTTCTTGTAATGAAATCGACTTAGGAATAGCGCACGCCGAAAGCCTTCTTCATGCAATCGTTGCTTCGGCAAGTCTTTAGGGGCATTAACGGCATTGGGGCTTAAGATGATGAGTTTGTCAGGCCACATTTTCCTTGCTTGATTCGCTTCGCTATCCGCTGTGCAATGAATGGCGGCCGAATGTCTGAAGTCCGATCCTTGGTATGTCAAAAGCGCAATTTTCTTCTTCAACCACTTTTGCTTTAATGACCACTCCTCAATTGTACCCCTTGGAGCCAAAACATATGGCACCCCTTTCTTTTGTGCAGCCCTGACAGCCAAATGCAATGTCCATTGCCAAATGCTATGTATGTGCAGAATATCAGGTTTAAGCTCGTCAATGACGCGCTCAACCGCCTTTTGCATTCCAAACCAATTTTTCTTGCCAGCACATCGATACTTACCATCCACACCTTCTACCCACGGATCGCCTAACGGCTTCATCGCCATCAACCAGGCATCTACACCTGCCGCATTCAAACCAGCAACAAGCCCCTGAACTGATCGCGCTGGGCCACCGGCATTACGCGACAACGATGACACTATATGAAGAACTCTCATAACTCTTCAATAACAAGCCTAATTTTCCCACTTGGTGCCTTGACCAAATCTGTAGATTCTTCAACCTCTATACAGTCGGGATTAATTGATGCAACATCAGCAGCATGGCTTTTTATGCGCCGCTTCTCTTCTGCAGTCAAAGCACTACTTGTCTGCGCCACGAAAATGATCTTTCGCGCCGCCCTCATGATTTTCAATTGGTGTGCTATAATCTTTGGATTTTCTTCAGCGCACACCATTAGAGAATATACATGAAACCTGATACCATCCCCTAGATCTACAATATCCCCAGCCCGCCCAAAAACCTCGCTAAATCCTTTTACGGTATAATCGGGCAAAAACTCGGGATCAGTCATATAATCTCCAATCCTATAACGGAACAAAGGAAGATATCGAGGCGTCAAGGTAGTAACAATAATTTGACTCCCATCAGAATTACCGTCATTGTCCGCATGGATTATATGGGTATTATTGAATACTTTATATCGACCAAATGTCATTGGTGTTTGATAAGCAATTACGCCAGCATCCATTGAACCATATTCCATACCGACAGGCGCATTGAAGAACAAACCAATCTCGTTCCTTTCTTCTCTTCGCAACGGTCCAGCTGTACATATAATAGCTTTTATTCCAAGCCTTTGACATTGCTCACGATACATGGAGCAACAACGGACGAGTGCAAGCAACGAAGCAGAGTATGCAATAACACATTCCGGTTTAAAACGAATTAGACGTCGCACATCCTTCTCAAGCGCACTGGGAGAGAGATTCGTCGCATCCATACGCAAATTATTCGTCATCCAATCCTTTACCCGCCGCCATGCGAACTTCAAATTGCTTTTAAATCCTTGCCCGTAAAAATGTCGGTGCCCCCAAAGCAGGAAACATCTACTATCTGGATATATGCCCATTCGAGCCCAGCCGATCCACTTGTTTGCGGCTACAATATCGCTTTCACCAGCCATTGTACGGAAATGCAACGGTTCACCAGTTGCGCCACCAGTCACGCTTTCATGATATCTTTTGATACCCTTGCGCACAAGTTTATCACGATTCAGAATCAAGTCCTGTTTCTCAAGAATGGGCCACGAAGCGAGTTCTTTTAGCGATTCGATTCTATCAGGAAGCGAATGCTGTTGTTTCCATTCGGAATAGAAAGGCACGTGTACATAAGCATCCTGCCACATGGCATTGAACTTATCAAGACGTAATGTAGTATCGGATTCAAGCCTTATAAAAGATTTGGCTTGCCGCCACCGCAGCGCCCCAATTAGTCTGGTTTTCAAATTCTTCATACTCTTTCTACGGCATTCTCAGAAATCTTGTACGCACAATGGTGTTCTTTACAGCATACATAAACATACCGGTTGTCAAATCCATACATTCTTAGCCGGACTACATCAGCCACCCCAATCTGGCAAGGCGTATCCACACACACAGTTGATTCAAAATATTGTTTTATCATTTGGCAACACTTGTCTAATCTTCGTCTAACCCGTAACATGAACATTACAACCTGCGAAGGTGTGCCGTCACACGCAACCCCCATCCCTGGTTCCACAAAAATCTTGCCGTTGATTTTCAGCATTGTGTTCAGGTTTAATTTCCTTAGACGCTTGTAGTCTTCTTCGTCAGCCTCCCATGATATGTCTAAAGCATTAGTAAGATACGGCGCAAGTGCTTCTGGATAGTCCCTATCGAGTTTTTCTAACAGCTGTTGCTGCGCCCACTTGCCATGTTCTGCCACATCAATCACATACAAGACCTCAGGCGTAACATAAGCATATACGATTTCCGACTCCCTTTGAATTAACATGGGATGTTTTGCATCTGGCCCTACACCTATATGGAAATGCTGGATTCGCCAATGATTCAACATTTTATCTTGACTATCAATGTCGAGGCTTTGCCTACTTAATCGCCTGTTCAGATCAGTGCCATCAACTATTTCCTTAACAAAATCACTCCAACCGCGACTTCGTTCGGGTGGCACCACAACATCTCTGCACACTTTCAGGAGTCTCTTACGAGCAGGGACTTGCCGATAACATCTGCACAAATTTAGCAATAACAATCTCTCGCGAATGCCCAAATCTTTTATTTCATCACCATTCGCTATCCTGTTTTGCCAATCCTTGTGCACACTAAAATAATAACCCTCATTTAGAGCTACCTTAATTTCTTGGATGTTTCCATCAAGCCAGTCTTGGTATAAATCAACTTCTACTTTCATATTTATACTCACCTCCAATCATATCAATACCATGTCCTAATGTGAGCAAACCGATCATAATCAAGATGAGTCGCACACCAGTCGACTACTTGTTCAGTATAGTCGCCAAATAACGCTCCGAAATCAAACTGCAACCAGTCGTGACTTTGGCTTGTGGCGTTCACTTCCAATATCTTGACATCTCCATTCTTGTCCGCAAGCATATCCCAGCTAAGCATATTCATGTTGTGCACCTTTGCAGCATAGTGACAAGCCAGTTCTTTCATCTTTGGGAAGAATGGGTGCCTTTGTCCAGCAAATTTAACATGAGATGACGGATGTTCTGGAAAGGGATCGGCTTTGTACCAGTTATATGCCGTTTTCCCCAATTCTCCATCTGTAGAAAGCGCAACGCTAATTCCGCCCGATGAAAGATTGTCAAACACATCTTTAGTCACGCCAAAACGCATTCCAGCCTTCACTACTTCAATTTTCCCGTCCCATGGGCAACGTAAGGTCACCAGTTTGCAGGAGTTTGCAGACGATGGATTGAACTGCGCCGAAAAATCACACTGTTCCACCTTCTCTTGCAAAACATAAGATTGAGAATGTTTCTTTATCCAATCAATCGACAACTCATCTCCCCTTGATGAAACATAATGTCCTTTAGAATATTTAAACGAGGAAATTCCATGGCCCCCAAGCGAATTGACACAAACCTTACCAATCAAGTCACCATAATCGTGTTCGATAAGGGAACGCGCCAGAGATTCCGAAACAAAATTATGTCCTTCATCATAGAACGTTCCACGTATATACCGTAGGATTGTCTTGGGCTGATCTTTCAAATCGACATACAGGTCAAATTGGTTTTTGTCTTCCGCCTCATGTCCGCCTCGTTCGCAGTCGTTTAAGATCCGTTCAACACATGCAAAGACCAAATCCTCGGGCGCATACCTATAATCTGCGATGCCAGAAATGTTCGTCAGAAATCGCAACCATATATCCGAACACGGCAAGCCGAGACGCCCCCACAATTCAAGATGCTTTCGTGTTGTTTCTTCATCGACCTCTTTAAACAACTCTGGATGGCGCTTCCTGCACCACGCCATTTTCTTATTGTAGGTACGGCAAACATACCGAATCATCAAAGGATGGATGATTTTGTTTAATTTATCCGTAAGTTTCATTCTTTCGTTTTATCCTTGCTATGTACAGATAACGAGCGTCAAAGCATTTCATGTTAGATATCGAATATGACGCACTTATTCTTTCAGACTCTGCGACATATCTTGCCAAGAAGGGAAATATCCGTTTTGCTTCAATTGCATTCCGCTTAACGCATGTACATTCCTAACACAATTTGCGCAAATTCGCCTATTTAACACGTCAATGGCTGAGAAATCAAGCACGCCATAGCGCTTCTTGTAATAATCGTCATATCTATCCTTTGAGGTCAACAACAAGGCACAGGAAGGCGATATTGGCCAATAAATATCAAGATCCTTTGTTGTATCTGAAGCGATATTTATCACAGGACAGTCTCCTGTGACGAATGCATTCGCTGTTTTATCTAACCGATTTTTTAGAATGAAGAAAGTTGCGGTATCATACCAATCTTTCAGACGATAAATAAAACTTTCAGCCATAAAATAACGAACATAACTTGCTATTCGTCTTCTCGCCGACGCATCTAGCTTCCCTCTACTTCCCTCAAACGCCTTATAGAACTTGGGACCACGCACAATCTGGTACATCATATATTTGTAGAGACGAAAGGAGAAATCTTTATTTCTCAAAATGTTATCTTTCATTGTTCGCACAAAAGATAACGGCTCAATCGCTCCATTTTCTATTTCACACATTAACTTCTCGGCGCCATTCATGCAAAGACGCTCTGACAATTCCCTATGTTCTTGATCCAAATTTGCGCCAACCCTGCGAATCATTATAGCATGTGAAATCATGTTACAGAATATTCCCTCAAACACTCCGCGTTGCAAGCCGTAATCAACAACCCTTTTTATCTCATCATAATTTGCTTGCTCATTATTGAGGACATCGTTCAAAATGGCCGTCCCAATGGTCGCTTGCAACATGATGCCCGCAAATTTGACATCCATTGAAATCCCTTCTTTAGCGGTAATGAAATCAACAAGCCACTTAAATTCTTCAAGGGACAGGCATTGAAACGAATAAAAATAATTCTCCGCCGATACGCCCTCCACCGAAGTAGAAAATATTTTTCCCTTTACATCAACGGATGCAATCAACCCTTTTTCATCTGTCCAAGCTTTCAAATATGCTCGTTGGACATAATGCTGCGACGTAACGATTGATCCTTTCTTGACTTCATCCACAGTGAGATGGTGCGGAAGCCCCAAGACTCGACGATAGACGTCCCAAAGCCGTCTCGCTACGGCCTCGTGCGTAAACCTCTTCTCAACAAGTGCCTTTGCTTTTATGCCATATTGCTTTGCCTTCTCTGGTTTCCGAATCAGTTTTGTCGCCTTGTCCCGAAATCCGTTAACTCCATCTAAGGAGAATTTATATCCGTTCTCGCCATCTTTTATTATGTCTCTGCCGATTCCAACGGACGTACCCAGAACCGGCAAACCTGCGAACATGGGTTCAAGGAAATTGTGCCCAAATGTTTCCGAACGGCTTGGCACTACTGCACAATTGGAATGCGCCAGAAGCCAAGGAACTTCATGTCTGTTGATCTGCCCGGTCAGAATAATCTGTCCTTCCATCTTCTCGGCTTCGATTGCCCTGACAATATCAGCCCTAACCCTCTCAGAACCAGTACCACACAACAAAAGCCTACCTTCTGGATGTTGACGCAACACAGGAGAAATTGCATAAACAAGCCAGACATGCATTTTGCCAGGCCTAAATGCTGCAAGATAGACAAATTTGAATAATGAGCAATCCTTCAACATCACCGACAACGATGCGTTTTCAGCAATCCCTTTAGGAATATCATTCCCAACTTCCCCGAATGGCTCACAACCAAGCGGGACGACAGACCCTTTGCCCAGCTTAATCAAATGATTGCCGCCAACAAAGCGATCCGCTGCATACTGACATTGAAAAATAATCATCCGGTAATAGAGTCTGTACAACACATATTGAAACGCGCTCATTGGAATTCTTAAAAATGAGTCGTGCCGATATGAATGGGTCGTGCCGATAAAAATCAGTCGTGCCTGAAGCATTTTATCCATGCGATTCCGCGCAGGGACAAAATGCTTCGTCTGTCCCCATCCACCACCAGTATGGACAACTACCTTGTCATATATTTTCGCAAGATCACAACAACGTCCAACAAGTTCCTCAAATGTGTCTGTTTTAATCACATGTTCATTTGGTATTGTTTGGCTTACTATATCCCAGCATCCTTTATCGGGCTCACGCGCAATAGAGGCAAAATAAAAATCAACATCATCCTGAGATGCCTTAAACAGTTCACACCCAAGGAGCGCGAAATGCCGGATGGCTCCGTATGGATATGTCATCCCAAGGAAGACAACCGCATTAGATTTCCGTTGCATAACATCCCTTCCATTTTAAAGTTCTATAAAGCGCAATCATATTATCCACTATCGACAATGACAAAATGCGGGCCACTTTAGTGCGCCAGCCTTTTTTCAACCCATGCCTGTTATTCAATACAACAGATTCCAATCTTGCCTTTCGCCTATTCTCAAGCGCTCGTGCCGTCAAATTGTGATCCGCGCCACTCATTTTGGATGCTTCATGCTGCCTATAGGCAAAGATATTGTGAGTTGTTCGACGATACCGCACACCCCCAATCCGATAAAACTTATACCACAAGTCCGTATCCATTACATAATGAAGCGACTCATCCACACCTCCGACCTTATCCAACAGTCGCTTAGTAAAGAACGAACTCGGCCCCCCAGCCGAAATACAATACCAGCCCGCTTTGATCCTCGAAAAACGATGCGCGCAAAAACATCTTGTAATTCGCAAGTCAGCATCAGCATACAACGACGAACCAATGAACCATTCGCAATCTGGATGGCAGACAATCTCTTTTGCAATTGCTTTTAACGCGCCGCTCGTCATGATATCATCCGCGTTCAACCAAGTTAAGAATCGTCCATGCGCATGAGCAAACCCCTTATTAAACGCCGCCGACTGTCCTCCGTCTTTCTCGCTGCACCACCACGAAATGTATTTCTCGTATTTCCTGATAACCTCTACAGAATTGTCAGTCGAAGCAGCGTCACAAACAATCAACTCAACTTGGTCGCCCATGCCTTGCGCAATAACGCTCTCGATTGCATCGCCAAGGAATCGTCCAAAGTTATAGTTTGCGATAACTATGCTTATCAATGGCTGGCTCATGTCATCTCCAGAAGTTCTTGGTAAACCTTCTTCACATTTTCAGCATAGTATGCCCAAGTATATTTCTTCATCAATTCTATACCTGCCCGCCCTGCTGATTCAATGCGATCAGGTTGTTCAATAAGCCACAATATCTTGTCTTTAATTGATTGTGGATTACGGCGCTCTATCAAGAAACAGTTTTCACCATCCACAGCTGGCAACCCGGTCTCATAAGTGCAGACAATACAAAGGCCCATGCTTAATGCCTCAAATGCAGACTTCGCACACCCTTCAGAATGAGAAGGGAAAAGATAGATATGCGCCTGTTTCATTACTTCGCACATCTTATCCTGTGGCAAATGACCGTGAAAATGTATCTTCTCAATTGCCTTGGTAAACTTTTGCCGAGAGTCAATGTCTATGTTCACGCTACCAAGAACATCTACCGTAAAATGCAAGCCCGTATCAAGCAACAACTCTATCGCACCCAAGAAATCAACGTTCCCTTTGTGCTCCGCGAATGGCCCAGAAAATACTATTCGCAATGGCTTATTAGGCAATTTCCCAACATTCGTTAGGTCTTCTCCCCATTTCTTGAGCCCATTGAATCTCTGATCCATTCCCATATACACAACACGTATCTTCTCCTTCGGATAGCCATATTTAAGGAAATTCGACTTAACGAAATCACTGTTAACCATCAGCAAGTCAGCTTCATTGCAATCTTCCATTACTGACCACCAATAACTCCACTTTCCCCAATGCTCTACTCCGACATCCTCGACAACAAACTGTGGCGCACCAGCGCTATGATCTGCCAGAATCTTGATCCCCTTTTTCTTAGCAGTCGTAATACATCCGCCCCTCCCAAGGCCAGTCTTGACGTGAGCAATCTGATAATTACCCCGCTTAAGCAATCTCGCCATGCGCCAGCCATGAATACGAAAACCGAGTTTAATACTCCAATTCCACCACCATCTGTTTATTCTCCCCAATGTGCGTTCTGCAAGTGTCTGCAAGAATTCTCCCCAAAAGTCCCCGATATTTCGGCCTTCAAGTTCTGGCGTCATCCGGCGCGTGAAACCATATACGAATGACTCTCCCCTGCCAAGCACTTTCGCAGCGAACCGAACTAACTGCGAATGTGCGGCGTCCTTAACAATCCACCCCTGAAACAGATAAGCGTCAACGCCCCCAGCAATTAGCGAACTCGCTACCTGTATAAAATGGCTTCGCCCAAGAGTTGTAATCAACACTTTCATTTCCACCTCCTCACTCCATAATAGGCGCTGGTGCCACCAGGAGGGATTCTTTTCTCATAAACGGCCTTTAGAAATAGACAAATCGCGAAAAAGATTCCCATCATCACTCGATTACCATAAGGGCTAAAGAAAGCATCCCAAACAGCAAGCGGCAAAATTGTGGCAACGCATCCGAACCATGGAGGATATGCGACAAAATAAGTTGTGAACGTTTTCCAATATAGCCACAAAATATACAGCCATAAAACTAACCCGAAAATCCCATACCATGTCCAGAAGCCGACAATACATGAATGCGACGGTATGACGGATTGTTTGATCCTATTTTGCGAAGCCAGCGATATTTGATACCTGACATATTCGGCATAATCTTCATATGAACCATACTTCGCTAAAAAGTCGCCCGCCAAACCATCATGATCTATAGCCCATGGACCATAGCCAATAAACGGTTTCTGCAATGCACAATAAAGCCCCGCGAAGAACTCACCTCGCCCCGCAACAATTATTGAGAATGCACTATTGCCATGCTGCGTCTGAACTTCAAACTTCTTCTGCCCCGCCTCTCCCAAAACCCCAGTCTTGGCAAGATGCTGATAAACCAATTTCACCCCAACTGCCGCCAAAACCAAGAAAATAACAACCATAAAAATGTGTTTTTTTAGTCTCGTTAGCTCGCGTGACGTCTTCCGTCCAACTATTAAAAGGCATAATGTCCCCATTGCCGCAAGTGCTGCCGCTCGGCCGCTGCCACCAGATCCAAGCAAAGATACCGAAATAATGACAAGCGTAGCTAGAATAGAATATAAAGTAGGCGTCTGAATATACCAGCCTCTAACAGGGGTAAACAGCCAATGCGGAAGCCGACCTGCCCAAAACAACACAGAGTTCGCTGTAGATTCCATTGCCGCCTCGCTAAACATTGCGACATCTCCAAGATGCCGTGCACTCCCTCTCTGAAAAATGAATATGTTAATAACAAGCGACAAAGAGTATCCAACAAAGAACCACTTGATTTTCGTAAAATCGTCGCGCAAAAGTCTATGTGCGCAAACAAGTGCGCAAAGACTTCCATAGACAGCCGAGAACCCTTTTGCGAAGCTAGCAAATGCAGTATGATTGAATCGAGAAGCAACGACACAACCAAACATTGTCAAGCCAAACAGCCACACCATCGGCATAAACCCATCTTTCCGTAGAAATCTAATATCCTTAAGGAAAATAAAAGGCCCCACAAGAAATAAGACAAGTTCTGAAATAGCCGCAAATCCACCAACATAGATTTCAGTCATGGCAAACAAGCCAAGCAAAAACAAGAGACTACCGTTATTTTTCCTCATAACTTAATTCGATTTTAATTTCATTCCCAATTTGTGCAAACTCGAAGCAGCAATCATACGATCATCATCTGTAAAAACAAATAGATAAAAGTAAGAAAGTACATAAGCAACCATCAATCCGCTCGTAAAACAGACACGTCCGAAGCTATCAGCGGGCAGAATCTGCTTTATCGCAAAAAAGAAAACGCCTTGCCCACACAAAAAACAACCAATAGATTTTAATCCGATATTATAAAAAGCATCCCAGACAGGCCACTGATAGTAGCGAGATCCTACTATGGCAGTCACAAAGAAATAGACGAACTGCATAGCAACTGCAAATGAAAACGACACATATACCGAATGAGACAAACAATATGCCAATCCAATCACAAGAATTGCCCCAGCAAAGACAAACAACTCTACAAGCTGTTGCCCACGAATCCTGCCTATCGCTTGGAAACACATTCTATGGCCGACGGCCATTTTGTAACATAAGGCAGACAAAATGGCGATCCGCGTAAAGAATACCGCGTAGGGCGGAGGAGATCCAAGCCAGAGTTTCAGAACATATTCACACTCACAAAACAACGGGATTGCCACCAACATCAAAAGCATCATTCCAAATCTAGTAGACCTTCTGGCAAGTGCCAACATTGTTTCA
>JAEEGL015015351.1_pt1 | contig 11442 bp, 11 predicted proteins | sample 9134231 | NCBI WGS metagenome assembly JAEEGL01 (sample SAMN16246548, study PRJNA631951) | gut metagenome | biome: gut microbiome; feature: rumen; material: fiber-attached | host: Bos | place: Iran: Karaj | collected 2018-10
AGCCTGGATTCAAGTCTTTGGAGATGCGCCGTAATGTATGCGTTTTTATTTGCGTTTCTGGCTTTTTTAGGCTTTATGGCGGCGCTCGGACTGGGGGTCATCTTCAGGCGAAAGCCGCTTCAACCGCATTGCGGCGGGCCCAATTGTCATTGTCGCAAGGCCGGATTGCCGCTCGGATCCTGCAGGAAGCAATCTCCCTCTTGCAAAAACCGGGAGTTCATGCATTAAAGCCTCAGCTTCAAACGGAGTGTGACGATGCAAGAAGCCGCTTTACCGATCATCGACCCTGCGATCATCGAAGATGATTTCATGAATGATCGCGGGTTGTTACGCGAAGTTTTTGATTCGTTTCTGACTCAGTATGAGCAGCATATGAGCGATCTGCAAACCGCCCTCAGTCAAAAATCTCATCGCGAACTGGGATCGGCCGCTCATAAGCTGAAGGGTGGGCTGATGTACATCGGCGCGGCCGCTGCGGCCAAAACCGCCGAACTGGTAGAGGCCAGCGCCATCGAAAACGATCTCGATGCCGCTCAGGACGCCTGCGACTGCCTTCAATGCGAGCTCAGCCGTTTATTGCCCGCTTTTGAAAACTATTTGAGTCAGGCGTAAATTTTTGTCGCAGAGGTAAACGATAGACGCCGAGGATCGTCGTTCGGTAAGTCCAGAATCCCAAATGGGAAAACCAATCGTTCATCTCAAACGGCAAATCCTCATCCTCATTCCCCTCATCCCCTTCCTCCTCATCGACCAGCTTTTCATAATCTTCGCTCAGCCTCAGACAGATCCCGCAATGTTGCTGCGCTGCGCGTTCCATCAGATGGCATACGAGCGAGCGGCCGATGCCGAAACAGCGATGCTCGGGCTGAATGAAGAGACATCGCAGCTCAAACGCCTCGGGCAGGCGCTCGGCCACCAGGCAACCCACCTCGCTGCCCTCTAAAACGGCGATCTGAGCCTCCAGGCGAGAGGCTTCCAACCCACTCAAAACAAAGGAGATTTTATTCTTTTTGAGGAAGTCTTGAACGCGATCGGTTTGCTGTACGGACTGCAACCGGGCAACCTGAAACGCGTGGGGCACGTCTTCTTCGGAGCCTTCCCAGCAGAGATGCCGCAGCACCTTTTCGAACCGCACGTTGATGCGCTCGGCCATTTCCAAAGCGGCGCGGTTGGCGAGATCAAAATGCACGTTCCAATGTTGAACCCAAACGGGCAGAGGCGCTAACTGCGAGAGATGACTCAACAAAAGGGTTGCAATGCCTTGCTTGCGATATTGGGGATGCACGCGCACATCGAGGCCGCGCTCGCCCCAAATCCACGCGCAGGCGATCGGTAACCCCTGATGCATCATGACAAAAGCGCGCTTGCTATCGAAAGTTTCGCGCCAGGGCAGATTCAGACAATCAAAGCGATCGATCTCGTCGAGCAAGCGGCTCAGACCATCGAACGGCACGCTTTGTGCAGGCAATAATTCCAACCCAGTTTCTCCCAACCGTTTGGCAACCCGATACCGTGGATTTTTTACCATTAAAGCGGAAGATAAAGTGCAAAAAATGCATTGATTTAAATCACTTAATCGACCGCAGGTTCCCAGTCGCTCTTGGGCTTCAGCAGCTGCAAAAAGTTCCATTTCTTGCCGTCGCGCTCAAAAACGACGGTCCAGCCCGTGCCCAAACGGAGCGCCGTGATGTCCATATATCGAGCCGTCAGACGCGAAATCGCCGGATTGTGCGCGATCACCATCAGCGTATTCGACCTGCATTGCTGAATCCGCGCCTCGATCGCAGACTCGCGGCAACGAAAGAGACCGGGTTCGATGCAAGGCTCCACGTCGGGCGCCAGGTGATCGCGCATGGCCGCCCAGGTTTGCTGCGTGCGGATGGCCGAAGTCACCACCACCTCGGTGGGCACCCAATCCATGCCCTTGAGCTGAACCCCAATCGACCAGGCATCGACCTGCCCCACCGGAGTCAGAGGTCGCTCAAAATCGGCCACCGAGCGATCGGCCAGCGCGTGGCGCATCAAAATCAGCATTCGAGGCAATTTCAGTTCAAAAAGAGGCATTTTTTCTCCCCATGACGACCCGGCAAAGCATTGCACATAAAAGTTCAAACCCGCAAAATCAACTTAAAAAATAGGCAGTTATAAAATTGCGCAGTCCTTGGGGTTATGCCATTTTAAGCGGTTACCGGTTTGGAGAAAAAATGCTGCCTTTAAAATACGCGCTCGCTTTATTTCCTCTTTTCTGGACCAGCGCTTGCGAAAAAGCGGATCTGAGCCCCCTCGGAAGGCGAGGCGAACTCTCGCGGTTTTTAGATGCGTTTGACCAAACCAGAACCGCCCAGAGCGCTCAGACCGAAAGCGGCAGCTGCAAAAAACTCTGCCCCGGCCTTCGAAGCTGCGCTGAAACCGCCTGCAATCAAAGCGTGGACGCGTTGAGCTGCGAACTACTCTGCGACGATGCCCCCGATCTCACCATGCCCGTCTGCGATGCCATCAGGGCCGCCGTCGAAGAAAACGTCCATATCTGCGATGTTTTTTTGCACGAAGAAGCCGAAGATGCGGGCGTTGCCGAGAGAGATGCCTCCGCATCCGCCGACGCTTCGCAAGGCGAAAAGCAAGACCTATGGGACAGTTACAACTGTTGTCAGGTGATGCGATGCATGCAGTACGGTCTGAGCGAGCGGGACTGCGAGCTTGAAACCTGCGGCGAATGCGACTGCGATTTTCGCGCTTACCCGAACCCTTGCGCGGACATTTAATTCTTTGGAATCAGCAGGTTATGCGCGCAAACGCATCTCAAAGCAGGCGCCTTTTTCCTGATCGATGAGCCTCGCCGATCCGCCGTGATGCTCGGCTACGCTGCGCACGATCGCAAGCCCCAGCCCCGTTCCCCCCGCATGGGCGCGATCGGTCACAAAGCGCTCAAAAATCTTTGGCTTTAACGCCGGATGCACGCCAGGTCCCTGATCCTGAATCCGAAAAACCGCCTCCTCGCGATCCAGAGACAAGCGGCAATCGATCCTCCCCCCCTCGGGACTGTAACGCAGGGCATTGGAGAGCAAATTGTCGATGGCCCGCCGCAGCCAGCGCGCATCGCCACGGATCCGCACGTGCTCAAAATCTTCTTTAAAATCAATCCTTTTTGATTCAATCGTTGCGGAACAGTTTTTGATCGCATCGCGCGCCAGTTCATCCAGCTGCACCATCTCGCCGTCAGGCTCTATCCCCCGCGCCTCCAGACGCGCCAGCGCCAGCAAATCCTGCAACAGCAGCTCCAGACGCGCAGAAGCCTCGTCGATCCGCGACAAAAAGCGCTCCCGCATCTGGGGTTCGCTCGCGGCGCCCTCCATCAGGGCCTCGGTCGAAGCGCGGATGGCCGAAACCGGATTCTTGAGCTCGTGAGATAAATCTGCAACAAACTGCTCGATTTGATGGCGATCCTCGAGGGATCGGCGCATCGATTCAAACGCCTGGGTCAGGCGGCGAACCTCGCGCCCAACGGGCGGCGGCAGGACGGCGTGACGTTTTCCGGCAGCGATCTCCTCTGCAGAATGCGCGAGACTCTCGATGGGACGGGCCAGACTGCGCCCCAGAAGCAACGCGGCCGCCAACGCGGAGACCAGCAGAATACAGAACAAAAACGCAGACTTAGGACCGAATCCCCTCACCAGATCGACGAACGCATTCCGATGTTCGAGCCCCAAAGCCTGCACGCGATTGACCGCCCACATGCCCATCAGGCCGGTGGTCAGCAGGGTCGTGCCCAGGATCGCCAGAAACAGCAGAAAACGGATCGAAAAGCCGTGGCGCACCGCATAACAGAGACGGCTCGCGATCCATAAGAGAACGAAAACGACCAGCAGACCGCCCAAAAGCAGGACGGCCTCGCCCGATGCGACCACAAAATCTTCAGTCAATCAGCGCCTCGCATGCATCGATAGCCCACGCCGCGCACGGTCTCGATCACGTCGCCTTTCATGCCCGCCGCCGCCAGTTTTTTGCGCAGCGACTTCACATGCACGTCGATGGTCCGCTCGGTCACCGCAATGTCGGGGCCCCAAACCAGCGACAACAGCGATTCGCGATCGAGCACATGGCCCGCATGGGACCACAACGTCGCCAGCAAATCGAACTCCGTGCGCGATAAATGCAACAACTGCGATCCCGCAAACGCCTGGCGCGCATCATGATCGATCCGAAGCTGAGACTCATTTGAAACCGGCGGCTCCCCCACACGGCGCAGCACCGCGCGCACCCTCGCCACCATCTCGCGCAGCGAAAAAGGCTTGTCCACGTAGTCGTCGGCCCCCATCTCAAGGCCCGCTACATGCTCGCGCGCATCGTCGTGACTCGAAAGGATGATCACCGGCACATTGGACGTCTGGCGCAGCCGCCCAAGCCAATCCAGACCGTAACCGTCGGGAAGTCCTAAATCCAGAATCATCAAGTCAAAATGATGGCCCGAGAGCGCAAGATCCGCTTCCGCCAGATTGGCCACAGACTGCGCCTCAAAGCCCTCGCGCAACAGCGCATATTCAAGACTTTCAGTGATGGCCGGCTCGTCGTCGATCAGCAAAATCCTCGTCATAGCTATGCAGTAAACGGATCTGAGAGCTTTGGCAAGAGGTTCGAGATGGAGGCTGGAGGGATTTTGAAAACACCCCCTTCTTGATTGCCCCCTTTGAATCGGGCATTCTCGATTCAGGCATCCGGAGAGGCGCTTTTGATGAGTGATTTGAGCCTGCACAACGAAGAAGACATCAAACGGCTTTATATTACGCCCGCAATCGAGCGTTCGTGGGATCCGCGCCTTCAAATCCAAATGGAGGCGCGGCTGACCGACGGAAAGGTGAATCTGCGGGGCAACCTGGCGAGCCGATCGGCGCCTAAGCGCGCGGATTACTTACTCTTTTTGCGTCCGAACTATTCTGTGGCGGTGGTTGAAGCCAAATCCAACCGGTATGCTCCCTCAGAGGGCCTGCAGCAGGCGATCGCTTACGCGAAAATGCTCGATCTGTACTTTGCTTACAGCTCGAACGGCGAATGCTTTGTGGAACATGACTTTTTGACCGGCAAGGAGCGCGAGATTCCGCTCGATCAGTTTCCAACACCCGAAGAGCTCCAGGGGCGCATCAACTCTGCAGAGAATCCCACGGAATTGCAGCAGAAGCTTCGCGCGCAGCCCTACTACAGCAGCCAAAGCACATATCCCCCGCGTTATTATCAGCGCATCGCGATCAACCGCACCGTAGATGCGATCGCGCGGGGACAGCAGCGTTTGCTTTTGGTGATGGCGACGGGGACCGGCAAAACCTATACGGCGTTTCAAATCGTCTATCGCCTGCTCAAAAGTGAAATCAAACAGAAAATCCTATACTTAGCCGATCGGAATATTCTGGTCGATCAGTCGATCCAGCAGGATTTTGCGCCGCTCGAAAAGGTCATCCACAAAATCAATTTTCAAAAGGATAAGCGTTCCGAACTCACTTCGTACCAGGTCTATTTTGCGCTCTATCAGCAGCTCATGGGCGAATCCGGCGAGGAGCATTACAAGAAATATTTCAGACCCGACTTCTTTGACCTCATCATCGTCGACGAATGCCATCGCGGATCGGCCAAAGAGGACAGCACCTGGCGCCAAATCCTCGAATATTTTTCGGGTGCGACTCAAATCGGCATGACCGCGACGCCCAAGGAGACCAGATACACTTCAAACATCAACTATTTTGGGGAGCCCATCTACAGCTACAGCCTCAACAACGGCATCGATGACGGCTTTTTGGCGCCCTTTAAGGTGATCAGCTTTAAAACCAACGTCGGCGACGAATGGCGGCCCACCAAGGGACAACTCGACGCCAACGGGCACGAAATCGAAGACCGCATCTATAACAACAGCGATTACGACTACAACATCGTCCTCGAGGATCGCACGCGCGAAGTTGCGCAGAAGATCACCGATTTTTTGAAGCAGACCGACCGCTTGGCGAAGACGATCGTCTTTTGCCCCACCGAGGAAGCGGCCCTCCGCATGCGAGATGCGCTCGCCCGATGCAACGAAGACATGATGCACAAGCACGAGGATTATGTGGTGCGCATCACCGGCAGCGACGAATATGGCAAGGGCAAACTCGACTATTTCATTTCGGTCGCCGCGAAATATCCCGTCATCGTCACAACCTCAAAGCTCCTTTCGACCGGGGCCGATTGCAAGATGACCAGGCTGATCGTCCTCGATGAATGCCTGAATTCGATGACCGAGTTTAAACAGATCATCGGGCGCGGGACGCGGATTCGGGAAGCTGACGGCAAGCTTTCGTTTACCGTGATGGATTTTCGAGGCGTCACGCGGCTTTTTGTGGATCCTGAATGGGATGGACCGATCGAAATCGACGATCAGTTTGAAGTGAAAGAAAAGCAAGCGTCTGAAACGGAGTCCGATGAAAACGATGCCGGCGATGAAGAGGAAAAAGAGCCCCGCTACAAGCCCTATGTGACCGCAGACGGCTGCAGGGTTTACGTGATCCACCGTGTGGTCTCGGTTTATGACACAGAGGGCAAGCTCCTTCGTCAGGAAGACATCGTCGATTACACCAAAGCGAGCCTGCTTGGGCATTATGCCTCTCTCAGTGCCTTTATCCGCGAATGGCGCAAATCGCCGAACTCCGGTCGCATCAAGGAAATGCTCAGGCTTCAGGGCATCGATCTGGATCAGTTAAAAAGAGACCAGCAGCTTGAAGATGTGGATGACTTCGACTTTGTTTGTCACATCGCCTACGACCAAAAGCCGCTCACGCGCAAAGAGCGCGCAAATCATGTGAAAAAGCGCGATTTTTTAAACAAATACAAAGGCGAAGCCCGCAGCATTCTGGAACTCCTGCTCGATCAATATGCCGATCACGGCGCAGGCGAATTGCGCTCGGGCAAGGTACTTCAGCTTCCAGAGTTTCAAAAATATGGTAAACCCGCCAAAATTGCGGGCTATTTTAACGGCCCTGCGGGATATAAACAGGCGATTTCAGAGCTCGAAGCGGCTCTCTACGACGAGGTGTTTGAATGAGTCAGTTAGGTTCTTTTGTAAAGCGCGTCCGCGACGTCATGCGCAACGACGCCGGCATCAACGGAGACGCGCAACGCATCGAACAGATCGCCTGGATGCTCTTTTTAAAGGTCTACGATAGCCAGGAGCAAAACTGGATGATGGCTGATCTGAGCGGGGATGATCTCTTTTCTTATCAAAATTCTTATCAATCGATCATCCCCGAAGAATGCCAATGGAAAAACTGGGCTCAGAACAGCGACGGCAAGGCCAAAACCGGAGAAGCGCTCTTAGAGTTCGTCAACAACCACCTGTTTCCGACCTTAAAAAATCTGCCCGTCGATCGCGAGACGCCCATTCAAAAAGCGATCGTGAAAAGCGTGTTTGCAGACGCCAACAACTACATGAAAGATGGCGTACTCATGCGCCAACTCCTGAATATCATTGACGAACTCGACTTAAATGACACCGAGGAGAGCCATGCATTCGGTGAAATCTATGAGACGATCTTAAAGGAGCTCCAAAGCGCCGGATCATCGGGGGAATTCTATACACCGCGCGCAGTCACCGATTTTATGGCGAAGATGATCGAACCCAAAGTGGGTGAAAAGATGGCCGATTTTGCCTGCGGCACCGGCGGCTTTCTGACAAGCTGGCTGAAAGCCCTCGAACCTTCGCTCAAAACCGCAAAAGACCGCGAAGCCTTTGGCTGCTCGATTTATGGCTTCGAAAAGAAGCAATTCCCATACATGCTTTGCATCACCAACATGCTCCTGCACGACGTCGATCACCCGCAGATTTTCCATCAAAACAGCCTGCTCTCTGACGTCCTCGATTACAACGAGCGCGATCAGTTCGATGTCATTTTGATGAATCCACCCTACGGTGGCAGCGAAAAATCAGACGTCAAAAATCATTTCCCCTCTGATCTCGCGAGCTCTGAGACCGCCGATCTCTTCATGGCGGTCATCATGTACCGCTTAAAACCGAACGGCCGCGCCGCTGTCATTTTGCCTGACGGTTTTCTCTTTGGGACCGACAACGCCAAGATCAATCTCAAGAAAAAGCTTCTCTCTGAATTCAACCTTCATACGATCATCCGTCTGCCAGGCAGCGTCTTTTCGCCCTATACCTCGATCACGACCAACATCTTGTTCTTTGACCGCACCGGCCCCACCCAAAACACCTGGTTCTATCGCCTCGATATGCCCGAAGGCTATAAGCATTTCTCAAAAACAAAGCCGATGAAGCCCGAGCATTTTGCCCCCGTCATCGAATGGTGGCACCGCCGCGAAGAGATCGCGCTCGACGGCTTCCCCAAAGCCAAACGCTACACCGCCGCCGAGCTCTCCGGAGATTTGGGGTACAACCTCGATCAATGCGGCTTCCCTCACGAAGAAGAAGAAATTCTGGCGCCGATGGACCTCATTCAGCGCTACCAGGAAGAACGCGCCTCCCTCAACGCCGAAATCGACCGCGTTTTGGACGAAATTCTAGGGAAACTCGGGGGACGCGAAGGATGATGGAAGAGGACCGATGAGCAATTTTGAAAAGCAAATGAATCTGATGCTTTATCGCTCAGAAGATGGCGCAGTCAGCATCAGCGCTTACATCCGGGATGAAACCGTCTGGCTGACTCAAAAAGCGATGGCGGAGCTTTTTGGGGTTCAGGTGCCGGCGATTTCCAAACATCTGGCCAATATCTACGACGAAGGAGAGCTCTGCCGCGACGCAACTGTTTCCAAAATGGAAACTGTTCAAAACGAAGGCACGCGAAAAGTCAAAAGAAACGCGGAGTTTTATAACCTCGACGCGATCATTTCTGTGGGTTACCGCGTCAATTCCAAAAAAGCCACCCAGTTTCGAATTTGGGCCACCGGCATCCTCAAAGACTTTATCAAAAAAGGATTTGTCCTCGATGACGACCGTTTGAAGCAGGGCAAGACGGCTTTTGGTAAAGATTACTTCCGAGAACTCCTCGAGCGCGTCCGCTCTATCCGCGCCAGTGAACGGCGTATCTGGCAGCAAATCACCGACATTTTTGCCGAATGCAGCATCGACTATACACGGGATTCCGAACTCGCCAGCCATTTTTACGCCACCATTCAAAACAAATTTCACTATGCCATCACCCAACAGACCGCCGCCGAAATCGTCTATCAAAGCGCCGATCACACCAAAGAACACATGGGGCTCACCACATGGAAAAATGCGCCCGATGGCCGAATTTTGAAATCCGATGTGATGATCGCAAAGAACTATCTCAACGAAAGCCAAATCCGCCAGCTTGAGCGCGCCGTCACAGGCTATTTTGATTATATCGAAGATCTGATTGAACGCGAGAATACCTTTACCATGGCTGAATTTGAACAGAGCGTGAACGCTTTTTTGGAGTTTAGACAATATCAGATTTTAAAAGACAACGGTCGAGTCTCTCAAAAATCCGCCCAGGAGAAAGCCGCCCGCGAATACGATATTTTCAACCGCACCCAACCCATCGAATCGGATTTTGACAAAGCTCTAAAGGCATTCACTGCCCAAAAACCTTCGCATTCCAGGGAATAAACCCCAGCTGCAACTCGCCCTTCTTGCTGGATTTTTGGCGATTTTTGTGGCATTCTGCGGACTTTGATCGGCTTTTTGAGGAGCATGCATGAACGACTATATATCCAACCCCATCGACCGCGCGGGCAAAGAACGCGCATGGAAATACGCCCTCGGTATGATTCGCATCGATGGATTGGAGCCCTCCGATGAATTCAAACGCTACGTCCAACTGGAAATCGACGGCAAGCTCACCACCAGCGACATCAAAGCTTTATTGGATAAGAAATACAAAATGAAGGTCCCACAGTGATGCAGGATCCTTATGTATACCCCAACACACGAACTCTAAAGAACCGATTATCCATCAAAGATCCTGATCTCATTCGCAAAATCGAAGCCGATTACACCTCTCTGCGCCTGCGGGAACTGACCGAAAATCCCTTGACGGGCTGTTATGACCTCTCTCACTTAAAGCGCCTGCACCGCTATCTCTTTCAGGATCTCTACGACTGGGCCGGGGAATTCCGCCGCATCAACATCGAAAAAGAAGAACTCGTCCTGGGCGGCCTTTCGGTCGAATATGCCGATCACAACACGATCACAGAGCAGGTCACCTCCTGCCTTCAACAGATGACCCAAAGATCCTGGCATCACATGCAACCCACCGAATTTGCACAGCATTTTTGCTTCGACATGGCTTCGTTATGGAAGATCCATCCCTTTCGCGAAGGCAATACCCGCACGGTCATCACCTTTTGCTGCCAGTTTGCAGAAGATCAGCAGCTCGCCATTCGCCGCGAAATCTTTGAAGAAAACAGCGTCTACATGCGCGCCGCCCTCGTCGCCTACAACGCCGTCTTTCACGATCTCGGCGATCTCTCCAAAAAAGGCTACCTCGAACGCATCGTCCAGGATGCCTTCTCTTCCCCCGAACAACCGCGATGACACCCAAAGATTTAAAAAACAGCCTCTTACAACTCGCCATTCAGGGCAAACTCGTCGAACAGCGCGCTGAAGAAGGAACTGCTCTGGATTTATATCGACAGATCCAGTCCGAAAAGCAGGCTTTGATCAAGTCTGGGAAGATTAAAAAGGAAAAGCCTCTGCCGGAAATTACTGAGGAGGAGATTCCCTTCGAGATCCCGGAGAGCTGGATTTGGGTTAGGCTGGGAGAAATATGGAATATTCTCAATGGAGATCGAGGCAAAAACTACCCTGCCAAATCAACATTACAACAGCACGGCATACCTTTTATAAGTGCGCTCAATCTTGATGGAACAACAGTAATCAATGATGAGCGATTATTGTGTCTGTCGGATGATCAATACAACAAGCTAGGCAACGGTAAACTCATTCAGGGAGATATTGTTGTTTGTATTCGAGGCTCACTTGGAAAGCATGGGCGATATCCATTTGAGAAAGGCGCCATTGCCTCTTCTCTTGTGATTATGCGCTCCATTTTTAAACAAAACCTTATCGATGATTTCTTAATGCTCTATTTAGATTCAAACTTATTCTTCGATGAAATCAAAAAGTATGACAACGGCACCGCTCAACCAAATCTTGCAGCCAAGAATCTGGAACAATTCCTGATCCCTCTCCCGCCCCTCGCAGAGCAGAAGCGCATTGTCGCGAAGATTGAGGAAATTCTGCCGCTGATCGATCGCTATGAAAAAGCCTGGACTCGTCTTGAAGAATTCAACAAGCGTTTTCCGGGGGATTTGCAAAAATCAATTCTGCAAATGGCGATTCAGGGCAAACTGGTCGAACAAAGGCCTGAAGAAGGCACCGCTGAAGAGCTGTACCGCGAGATTCAACGCGAGAAGCAGGCGTTCATTAAGGCGGGGAAGATCAAG
>JAEEGL016030788.1_pt1 | contig 11442 bp, 7 predicted proteins | sample 9134231 | NCBI WGS metagenome assembly JAEEGL01 (sample SAMN16246548, study PRJNA631951) | gut metagenome | biome: gut microbiome; feature: rumen; material: fiber-attached | host: Bos | place: Iran: Karaj | collected 2018-10
CCAGGTGACGAACTGGCCCGTGCCCGACACGGCAAGCTGGGCAAGACCGAGATGTGGTATGTGATGCATTCCGATCCGGGAGCTTCGCTCTTGGCAGGGTTGAAGGAGGAGCTGACGCCCGATGAATATGAGCGGCGTGTGCAGGACGGCACCATTGTGGAAGCGCTGGCACGGCATGAAGTGCATGAGGGCGATGTCTTCTTCATTCCCGCCGGGCGCATCCACGCTATCTGCGGAGGCATCATGGTCTGCGAGATTCAGCAGAGTTCCGATGTCACCTACCGGCTCTTTGACTATCATCGTCTTGACCTCGACGGACAACCGCGTGAGTTGCATACGGAGTTGGCCAAGGATGCCATAGACTACAGGGTGTTTCCTGATTACCGCACACATTATGAGATGCCTCAAAGGGGAGCTGTCACGGTTGCGGAATGTGACTACTTCACCGTCAATGTCCTGAAGACCGATTCCAGCCATACGCTCCATCGTAACCTCATGAAGGAGAGCAGCTTCGTCACCCTTTCCTGTCTGATGGGTACTGCACGTATCTCCGCAGGGACCGAGGCCATCACGCTGCCCACGGGTTTCTCTTGTCTCATCCCGGCGGCTTGTGCGGACTTCTCTGTTCAGTCCACAGATGACCAGTCCGTGCAGCTCTTAGAAGCATGGGCAAAATAATTTAAGGTGTGTTCTATAGTGAAAACGAATAACGTATAATTACCGCCATGAACATTAGATTCTTTCTGATCCCGTGTTTCTTGTTTCTTGCGACAGTGACTGCTTTTGCCCAGTTGACAGTCGGCCAGACCTATCGCATTGTGCCCGTCATTGCCACGGACAGAGTCCTTTTCACGGAGAATGCCTCTCTGAATGTGAACAGCCCTGTTGTCCTGTGGGCAACCACCAACGTCCCTGCTGAACAATGGACAGTGGGAACGGTAGGGGATTATCTGACGTTCAAGAATGTCTATACGGGCCGATTCCTCAGCACCACCAGTTCTTCTACGGGTGCTCCCCTTCGACAGATCGTCTCTGCCACCGCTTTAGCCCGATGGAACGTGGAAACTGTGGATGAGGTGGCTGGCATTTATCGCCTCAGTGCCTACAGTGGCACCAAAAGTCTGGATGCCGGTACTGCTCAGGAAGGGGTGGTTCCCACACTGAAAGTCAAAGATGAAACCAGCCAGGGGCAACTCTGGCAATTCATCCCTGCTGAGCCGCAAGCCATCTTCACGAAGGAGATGCAGGCACAGATGATAGATGATTATCTCGATGCATTCCTCATTCGTATCGGCACGCGCCGTGCCACCTTCAACCGCGGCGGCTGGGGCGAGAGCGAGCAGCTGGAAGTGCTCTTGGATGCCTATGAGAACACCGGCAACGAGACGTATCTCACCTACGCCAAAGCTGTTTACACGAACTTCAACCAATATGTGGCTTCTGATTGGCTGAAGCTGGTCTATACAGATGACTATAAATGGTACGGGCATGACTTCAACGACGATGTGATGTGGCAGGTCATCGCTACGGCACGCCTGGGCTGGCTCACGGGAAGCAAGTCATATACCTCTGCCGCCAAAAAGAATTTCGACGCCATCTGGAATCGGGCCTATATCCCCTTCACGGGTCTCATGCGATGGGCGCAGAACTCGGGAGACGCCTATGGCACCAACTCCTGCATTGCCGGTCCCACGGAAGTGGCAGCCTGCTATCTGGGCATGTCGGGCGCTGGCGAGGAATACTTTGAGAAGGCACGGGACTTGTATGCGGCACAGCGCTACCGCCTTGCCGACATGAATACCGGGCAGGTCTATGATGCCTGTGTCTGGGACCCCGCCACACAGAAGATCAAGAGCTACAACAAGTGGGCCAGCACTTATAATCAGGGAACATTCCTCGGAGCTGCCTGCCTACTCTATCTGCACTACGCAGACCAGCAGTATCTGGATGATGCCCTGAAGATCATGGAATATACCAGCAAGAACCTCTGTGACGGCAACGGCATCGTCAACGCCTGTCAGGTCAACGATGGCGACCTCTGCGGTTTCAAGGGAATCCTGATGCGATATGTCTATCGCCTGGTCCGTGACTTGGGGCAAGAACAGTATAAGGAGTGGATCACCAAGAACGCTTTCCACGCCTACAACAATCGTTCACCACGTGGGCTCACCACCTCCAAATGGCTCACTAAGAGCACAGATGACGTGACCAACAACGCCTTCAGCTGTTCCACGGCTGCATCTGCTGCGGCTGCTGCCATGATAGATACAGACACGGGAATCCGTGCGATAGACCTGTCCCCTAACAGCGGCAAACAGGGAAACACCAGCTCGCAAGGGCAGAGCCACGCAAAGGAAACACCTTGCTATGACCTCTTGGGCCGCAAGGTCACCGGAAGCTGGCAAGGCATACAAATCCAGTTGGGGCATAAAGTGATCCGGCCGTAAACAGATTCATAGCCCCATATTCAGTGCATCACACCCGCGTGTAAAAGATTTTACATGCGGGTGTGATGCATTATAAAAACGGATGGGAAACGTCCCCAGTGTGGGTTAATCAAGATGGAAGACCTCTTGCAGGGGAATCGTCACGGGGCTGTTGTCCGGATTCGTCTCCATAATGTCTTTCATGTAGGCCCACCACTTTTGCGTGGTCTCATCGGCACCCATGTCCTGTGAGCTCTGTTCGCCCTCAATTTCCTGGTAGCCGAACAGGATGTTGGTGTCGCGGTCCCAATAGATGCTGTAGTTGCAGACACCAGCATCTTTGATTCCCTTTTTCAGTTCCGGCCACAGGGCAGCGTGGCGACGTTCATACTCTTCCTCGAAACCTGGTTTGAGGAACATCTTGAAAGCAAATCGTTTCATAAAATAAAATCTTAGTTTGAGGCGTTGTTGCAATATTGTTCGGCAAAAGTAGGCAAAAGTTTCTAATCATCCACCTTTTCTTGCGCTTTTTTCTTTACAAATATGGTGAAAAGACCCTAAATTACACTTTTTCAGCCTAAAAGACACCCTAAAATGCAATTTGACCCGCAAAACAAATCGTGTTGGTTTGGAATCACCTATCTTTGCAGCGCAAGGTGAGAAACTCTCATCGGTATCAGTTTTTTTAGCCCGACCCATTATTTATGCCAGCACCTGTTCATAACAAAAAAATCAACCTGCAAGACTTCATGGAGAAGAACTTCCGCAGTGACATGTCCATGAGTGATTTTGCACTGGCCTCGGGTCGCAGCCTTTCGACATTCAAACGCGACTTCAAGAAGATGAGTGAGCTCTCTCCTGAACGCTGGTTAACAGACCGCAGGCTACGTGCAGCATACGAGTTGCTGAGCAAAGGTCGCAGAGTGTCTGATGTATGCTTCGACGTAGGTTTCAAGAACGTATCACACTTTTCGGCCATCTTCAAGAAGAAATTCGGCCAGACGCCTGGCCAGGTCAGAAAAGGCCAATAGGCAGGAAAAGTTGATAGAACGAAAGTTGAAAGTTGAGAGGTGAAAGGTGGAAATTCTACTTTTCAACTTTCAACTTTCTTTTTTTCAACTTTCACCTTTCAATTTTCACCTTTCACCTTTCACCTTTCAATTTTCAACTTTCAACTTTCAACTTTCAACTTTCAACTTTCAACTTTCACCTTTCACCTTTCACCTTTCAACTTTCAACTTTCAACTTTCACCTTTCACCTTTCAACTTCTCAGTCCGTCAGGTAGAAAACAACGGTCGAGACCACCCGCACGTTCTTGATCCACGGTGTGTTCTGGTCACGGCTCTCGATGGAGAACTGTCCCTGGTCGGCGGTGCGGATCTTGCCGAGCTTGCTCTTGGAATCTTCTGCAAAGCGTTCTGCTGTGGAGCGGGCGTTCTTCATGGCTTCGGAGATCATTTCCGGCTTGATGGTGTTCAGGCCTGTGAACTCATAGGTCACCACCGTTCCCTCGTCATATTCGTTGCCCACGATGGTCACGCCCTGGCGCATCAGTTCCGTCTGACGGCTCACCAGCTTGCGCACCAAATCCACATTCTTTGATACCACGGTGATGACGCAGTTCGCCTTGTAGCGATAGCGCACCGTCTCGTTGCTGTAACTCATGTTGGCCTGCTGGTCCACCAGCGTGGGAGGAGCCACGGAGATCTCATCGTCCTTGAACCCGCCAGCCTTCAGGAAACTCACCACAGCCTGCGTGTTCTGCTCGATGCGTCCGTAGAGCTCGGCAGGGTCATTGCCCAGCTCCTTGAACTTCAGCGGCCACGTGGCCTTGTCCGCCATCACTTCTTTTTCAGACAGACCTTTGGCCGTGACAATGCGGTCCATTTCCTTGTACTGCACAATACCTTGTTTGATGGCCCTTCCTCCGAGGAACAGGCCGATGGCGAGCACAAGTGCCTCGCCCATAAACTGAAAACTGATTGACTTCATCGTATTTTGATAGCTTTGGTTGTTTGTCGCTGCAAAGGTATATAGTCCGTTCCAATTCGCCAAACTTCACACCGCATTATTAAACACCTTTAACCTTTTTGCACAGAACAGCTCACTACATATCCCCTCATAATCCTTTTATATATGCTGAAGCCCTGCGGACGCGCGGTCCGCAGGGCTTCCTGCAATCAATGGTTATGTTCTGAGTGAATGACTTTTCACTCTTTCACGAGTCACTTTACTCGCTCCAGTCGTCGTCCCACACGTTGTAGGATTGCTTGACGTCTGCTGCTCCGCCTTTAAATTCATCTGAACTGAGTGTTACACCTTCAAGGCCACTTATGCTTGTAGCAGAATACTGCATCAGATGGCTTGTGATTGTCACTTTGGTAATCAGGGTGGCAGGTGCAATATATTGATTCTTTTTCATTTTAGTAGTTGTTAAATCTATGGATATTGTTAATTTGTCTGTGGAGTTATGGAGCTTCAGGAGTGTTCTTCTTTAGCTCCATAACGCCTTAGAACGATTCTCACTTGACGATTACCTTTTTGCCGTTAACAACGTAGATGCCCTTCTGAGCCTTGTTGACACGCTGGCCAGCGAGGTTGAAGATCTCACCCTCGACATTGCTGTCTGCATTGACACCCTCAATAGCTGTTGCTTCTCCATCGACGAAGAAGGTCAGAGCCTTGACAGGTGCAGCATCCTGTGCAATTTGGATATAAGCACGATAGGGGTTAATCGTAGCTACAGCAGTGCCTACAGGATAGATGACGTTGTTGCTCAGGACATAGTTCTTGGCAGTGTTGTCAATAACAGTCGTTTCATAAGCACCCTTCAAAGTTGCCCCGTTGTCTGTTGCATCCGAAGCAGCGGCAGCAGCAACTTCAACATTACTCAGTGCAATCTCAGTGGCACCAGCTGTTGAACGCATCAGGAACGGAACGTTAGCCTCACTGGCGGCAGCGCTCTTGAAGCCGAGAGCACCTGTAGCCTTGACATAGCTGTCAAGCACAGCAATTTTATCCACGCCGCTAACAGCGAAGGGATAGACGGCGGTAGCCCAACGTCCAGCTGTTAGATTTCGAGTAATTTTCACAGAAGGATAGGTACCAGGAGCATAGGTGGGAACGGAACCGTCTGCAAACTCTATCACAGAAGCCGTGCGCAGGTCGATGTCAGCAATAGCTATCTGCATCTGCTTGGTATTGTCACCTTGTTTAGTAAGGTTGAACTTATAGTCACCAGCCTTGGTCGATACGAAATAACCTGTGTAGGTGTACCAGTTTTCACTATTGCTATGGCAATCATTAGTCTCAGCCTGGAATCCAGGTGCTAAGGTGATAGATGCTCCGTCTGGATCTGTCATCACCACATCAGTAACTCTCGGATTATCCTCATTCCATCTTCCGTGCTTGAACGTAATCTTATAAAGTGTGGCGGCCTTCAGAGGCATTGTATAACCCTCGGACTCACCATAGGTAGCGTTGAACTTGAGCAACAGAGCCTTACCTGAAGTCGTAGCTGAAAGGCCTGTGTTGGAAGAACCCTCAGTACCACCCATAATGCGAGAATGATTATCTGCACCATTATACAGATTCCATCCATAAGGATAGTCCTTACCATTGATAGTCTCGTACTGAGTAAAGTCACCACCATAGAAGGCATTCACTTCTTCTGCGTTAGCAGTCCAAGTAGCACCAGAAAGAGCTGTTGTTGCATTAACGACTGCCTCACCAGATGCTGTTTCTGGATTAATAGCCTTTGCAGCAGCGAGTTTAGTTAAGGCCTCTACGTTGTTGTATGGAGCATACTCGTCTTTCTCGAAGCCGAGAGTCTTTGCTTCTGCTGCTTCAATTGCATCAGCAAGAGCTTCCTTCTCTGCAGGAGTTGGCTTAGCTTCATAGTAGGACAGAGTCCAACCGCAGAATGGCATCCATGGTGTTCCACACCATGATGGCGAAGCTATGCCAATAGTGAGGTCTTTGCCTTCAGCTACGTAAACATATAAGGTGTTAACATATTCATCATTGGTGGAATTCATAATAGCGGCACAGCTACCTGCTTGGTGATCATACCAACTCTTCAATTGAGTGTAATCTGTTACGCCATTAGATTCAGCATACAACCATGCTGTCACATTAGCGTCATTAGCAGCACGTCCAGCCTGACCACCATCACCAATTCGCCATACTGATTTTACAGTCACTTTATAAATACCTTCAGGAAGACTAGTGATAGTTTGCTTTGCACCACCAATATAGTTCCATACTTCTGCTGAGCCATTCCAACGGATTACATCATTCTCACCTGACTGATTGCGACGCTGGGCATTATAAGATACAGCTGTCCAACCATCAACGTTTACGTTAAGCGTCGGGTTGTTAATGCTACTGGTCATATCTGTTGTACCGTAGTTGGTTGACAGTTCGTCAAGGAACTCACTTTCTGTATCTGCACTGAAGCCGGCAACAGTTGCAATAGCAGCAAGCTCACTGTTCTTGCGAGCTGTTAAAGATGCTTGGTACTCGCTCTTTGTAAGTATTGTCCATACAATCGCACTTGCAGCATCCGTTGCATTAGCCATGTAGTTATAATGCCAAGTACCCTCCTCTGCAGTGGTAACATATTGACCTGAAGATTTTTTTAGAAGATAACCATCTCCTGTAGATTCAATAGTCCACTTGTAAGCACCTGTTTGATCCGTGTACTGCTCATTTAGATATTTTGTAGTGTTGTCTACTAGAGATTGGTCTACATTCTTCAGAGTATATGTTCCATCTGTTTGCAAGGTGGCTTCGAAAGAGATACCAAACTTGTCAACTACATTTTCTGTTCCATAGTTACCACCACGTGTCAGATACTTATAATCTCCCTTCTTCTGGAAGTAATATACACCATCAGCTATCACACCAGTGTTAAAGTTTACTGAAATAGCTTCATTAACAGCTTGGCCTGCATAACCAAACACTCCAGCTGCAATCTGAATAGTATAAGTAGAGGCCAGATCAAGGTCTACATCCTCAAATGTGGCGGTGAGCGTTTTCTCACTATTGTTACCTGTCAAAGAACCTTCTGCAACCGGTGTGCTGCCCTTCAACAGAGTTGCTTTAGGAGTTCCTATCAATACCAATTCATCAGAGCTTGTGGTTTCTGCATCAGGATATGTGACAACAAGAGTCGTAATATTCTGAATATATTGACCTTCGGTGATACTGAATGTCTTTGTGCTCTCATTTAGATTATATGTGTCTTCGGCAACCACAATTTCAAGGCTGTTCGCTGAAGAAGACTTCACATAATAGCGTGCTTTAATCAAAGCATTGTCTTTTGCTGCAAATTTATCTGTGATGTCGTCTTCGTTTTCAATGAGAATCTCACCGTCGGTTGTGTAAACAATGTCATCCAAGGTTGTTGCTGTGGCATTGTATTCTGCGGCGGCAGGGATATCAATGTAATACCACTGCTCTGCAACCATAGCACCTCCATCAGGCAGAGCAATTGCATTACCTGCTACTGTAGGTCCGTAATAAGTAAGTGTAAAGTTGTCATATACAGGCCATGTGTTATTATTTGTTTCGTTCAATGCAATATTCAAATTTCCGTTAGTTACGTTTACATTAACAGAAATCTTACCATAGCTTGGGTCTTCAGCCATAGCTTTTGCTGTATTTCCAAAATTGTCCTGAGGGGCTGCGTTTGACACAACAGATACGGTGTGGAATGCAGACGTTGCAACTAAGTGAGGCAAATTATTATCAACTTTATCTCCATTATCGTCACGACATGCTACCTGTACGCTGACGGCATACTTACCATTGGGGATGCCAGCAATATCCTGATTGATACCAGCGACTCTATGATAAGCCTCAAATGCTTTATATTCTGTGTTAAAAGCATTTGGCTTATCGCCTGTGATGTTCCATCCTGTTGTAACATGATCAAAGTTGGCGTTCGCTATCAAGCCGGTAACATCAATAGGCGCAGCAGCAGTTGCACTGGCGTAGTTGTAAGAATTACCATCGTAGCTCAAACGAGACTTCCGATATATCTTGAAAAGGCCTTTCTTATTGCCATTACCACCAGCATTACCCGCTACTACCATATTGTCTTGGAAAGCATCTTTATTCCAAGGACCAATCCAGTTGTCGTCGCCACCGCCATTTGAACTTGACAACTTATTTTGAATAGACCATTTTTCATCAGAATATGTAAATCCCCATTGAGTCCATTCGCTTTGCATTCTTTCCCACGCAGCCTGAACGCGCCAAGGGGCAGATCCTCTACTTTGGAGCAAAAGCTGAGGGTTAGAAAGATTTCGAATACCATAGAAATTTGTGGCGTTATATTCCAGCATCCATACTTTTGTATTATCTGAAGCAGGATTCTCAGGAGTTCTGTACACACCAGTAAGTTGGTTTTCCTGACTATCACCATCTTTACCAGAACCGTTTTCTTCACCAAGCATCAAATCTGCCTGCGTTTCCCAGAAAACATAGTAATACTTTCCTAGTTCCGAATTGGAAGTTGGAAGACTTGTCACTTCTTCCCAGCCTGCAGACGTCAAATCGCTGACAGTGTAAGCATTAGCTTGCCTTACACCTACGATGGAGAGCAAGGCAACGATCGTGAAAAGTAATTTTCTTTTCATTTGTTTGATTTAGTTAATTAATTAATAAAATAGTTGTTATTGAATAAGATTATTCTCTATAATATATAATAAGGTGAAAGTCGTTAAAAGAAGAGTTTCATCTCTTCGTTCTTGTCTGGTAATAAACAGAGTAAAGTGAATCAGTTAATTAGTTGTTTATAAGTGCTTCCCGTTGTGTTAAAGTGGCCTTCTGAACAATGGGATGAGCGCAGGTCACGCTTAAATCAGGGCAAAGGTACAAAGAAGCGTGTAAAGTACACGTTCGTCTTAGTTAAATAATATTAAAAGGTGTCTTTTCTTTTCAGTTTCCTTTTAAGTAGGGATGACATCACGATTATCTTTGTACCTTTGCCCTGCCATAGATGATTGTCCGTTCAGAATCAGCTTTTGCACCATGAGTTCCCTGTTGTGTTTGCTATTATGTGCTGTTTCTTCGCTGTCCGTGTCCCATGACTCGCTGACGGTGACGCGGGATTCCTTGCGTACCGACACCCTCCGTGAGGTGACGGTGCGTCCGGATTCGATGCTGCCCGTGCAGCGCATCGTGGAGGAAATCATCAGGAAAGAACGTGAGGAACAGATACATGTCCCCTCCTTGGGCGAAATCCTCCAGAAGCGCTTCCCTCGGCTCAATGATATCATCACGAACCCCACAGCCTTTCGCGAACGTCGTTTGGAGGCCCGGCGGCGCCGTTCCTTGAAGGCTTTGGAGGACTATGACAAGGTCAAGACCTTTGATGAATTGCTGCGCGAAGCCTACGAACGCCAGATGCTGGAGGACTCTCTCAATGCTCACCCCTGACTTCTCACTGCTCGGCCCAAAGCCCTTGTCCCTCCATTCATGAGTCCACTTCCCATGATTTGTTTTCACCACAGATTACACAGACCTGCGGCCTGAAAGGCCAACGAGCTCCTTCCCCTCCGTCCCCGTAGGAGTTACGTCAACGGAGGGGAAGTGCAAGACGGCCTGAAAGGCCAATGAGCTCTTAGCCCAGGGCATCGCCCTGGGTGTCGGGACGCCAAGTTAACCTCGCCCTGTAGGGGCAAAAGCACTACGATTATAATGCTTTTGCCCCTACAGGGCGCGTATACAGGATGCATACGTACCCAGGGCGTTGCCCTGGGCTGAGTGCTTGCAGCCCCGTTGGGGCGCTTTCCGTTGCTGCTTGCGGTCCTGGGCGAAGCGGGTCTTTAGACTCCTTCAAGCCGAAAGCAATACTCCTTCAAGCCGAAAGCAATACTCCTTTCAGCCGAAAGCAACGCTCCTTTCTGCCGAAAGCAACGCTCCTTTCTGCCGAAAGCAGCGCTCCTTCACGCCGAAAGGAGCGCTCCCTTCTGCCGAAAGGAGCGCTCTGTTTGCAAAACCGGAAAGAACTAATTGATAACCCTGTCTCCTCGCTGCCGGCCGAGCTTGCTTTGCACCTGTTTGATGTCGGTGTAGCGGCGCATGATTTCTGTGCTGCGTTCGCGGTCGGCCAGCACGGCGGGGTCCTTCATCTGTTGCATGATGTTGCGCAACTCTTCCTCCACTATCGCCAGTTTGTAATCCGAAATCAGATGGGGCACCAGCTCCACCAGTCGTTCCTCTTCGGGCTTGACAGGTATGCCTTTCTCATGAATCTTGCTCAACGATTCGGGGTCATGTGCCAACTCCGTTGCCAGCTCGGCAATGGCCAGCTGGGGATGGTTCTCGAAGTAGCGGTCACAGCGGAATCCCTCTTCCTTGTAATGCTGCAGTGCCTCCGTCAGTATCTGGCGGTGCAGGGGATGTCGCAGCTCCAGTTGGTCCTCTGCCAGTGAGTATAGCACAAATTCAACCACGGTTAGCGGCTGTTCCTCGCCGTTCTCGTTCTCGATGTTGCACATCACGCGCTCGCCATAGCGCACAACCATCTGTAGAAGGAGCCGTTCCTGACGCAGCAGTTTGGTGGAATCTCCCCTCGCTTTCCCTATTGCTTCCCCTGCTCCGCCAGCTGGGGAGGAAGCAGAATGTGTTTGGGCTGCGGCTATCTCTTCAGCCGTTAATGCAGGTGTGTCAGCAGGGGTGCCCGCAGAAGTTTCTCTTGTTGGGGTCTCTCCGTCCGCTCTCTCTGTGGGCAGAGCCGGTGCCTGGCTGCCTACATTCTCTTCAGGAGTCTGTTGGTAATCACCCTCTCCCGTAAGGGGACTGGAGGCAGAGGGTTGGGCGTTGGCGGGAGTACTCGCCGTTGCCTGCTCGCGTGCGGCTTCGCGTTCCCGTTCCCGCTGTTTTTCTTCCCGAATCCGCTTGTGCACCTTGACAACGGCGCTGGTGATGAGTCGTTCTTCCAGCCCCAGCATCTGCGACGTCTCTTTAATATAAAAGGTACGCGCGATCTCGTCGGGTATCACC
>JAEEGL017351687.1_pt1 | contig 11442 bp, 9 predicted proteins | sample 9134231 | NCBI WGS metagenome assembly JAEEGL01 (sample SAMN16246548, study PRJNA631951) | gut metagenome | biome: gut microbiome; feature: rumen; material: fiber-attached | host: Bos | place: Iran: Karaj | collected 2018-10
AAGGAATATTATCACCAAAATATGGAACATTATCAACAGAAGAAGAAAGAACAATAGACAAAAAATTAACAACAACAGATGGAAAATATGTAATACCAGTATCAAAAATTTATAATGGAGAATTAAAAGTATCATTACCAACAATAGCAGATGCAGATGAAAAAAATTATTATGGAAATTTTATTGATTATGATGTAGATTTAGATGGAACAACAAATGATTATGATTGGAAAATTTTTTATAATGATGGAACAAATATATATATAATAGCAGAAGATTACGTACCAATGGCAAATAGCCTGATGCCAACAATAACAGGAAGAACTGAAAATAGTAGTAATCCATATAGTTTGTATTGGCCACCTAATAGTGGAAATATACAAAATGGAAAAGACGGCTCAGCAGATATATTCGGAGATGCTACACATAATGTAGCAACAAAAACATTAAATATTGCCAATAAATTTTTAGCTGATTGGAAACCAAAAGTTACTGGTACAAATAGTGCAAGCGAAAATTCGAATGCAAAAATGGTAGCAACATTAATGGATACAAGTTTATGGGCAAATTTTGCTACTAGTACAAAAGTAAATGGGTTAACTAATAAAGCAGATGAGCTATCAGCAATAGGTGGACCAACATTAGAAATGTGGGTAAAAAGCTGGAACGCTAAGCATGGTACAGAATCAGATGACACAAATAAATTACAATTATATTATGCGTCAAATGCAACAGGGTATTTTGTGGGAACATCAGCAAACCTAGAGCCAAGTTCAAGCTATTATGCATATCAGTCAGGAACAACAGGATATACAGACCCACTTTATTATCCACACAAATCAGAAGTTGATAATTGCTCTGGATACTGGTTGGCGTCTCCTTCGGTGGCCGGCGCTAGCGGTGTTATGCGTGTGAGCTCCAACGGCGATGTGACCTTTACCATCTTCGGCAACGCTTACAGTGGGGTTCGTCCCGTAGTTTGTCTACCATCTGATATCACAGCAACTTGGAATGAAACAGATGAAGTATGGAATATAATTAAAAAGTAGAGAATAATTAGAGATAGAGCTTGTCGGACCTTGAGTCCGATAGCTCTCGCGATTATAAATGGAGTAAATATTATGAATCAAAAGATAAGAAGTATAAAAGAGATTCATAAGTATGACTTGTGCTTATTCAAAGTAGGTGCATTTTATCACGCATATGGTCGAGATTCATATATCTTAGCATATTTATTTGATTATAAACTTAAAGATACTAGTCTTGAAAAAGGTTGGAAAGAATGTGGTTTCCCAATTACTAATGTTTCTAAAATAATGGCACGACTAGAAGAAAAAAAGATTAATTATATTTTAATAGATAGAAGAAATAATTATGATGTTGATGGCAAAATGGATTTTGGAAATCTTAATAGATATCAAGCTACTTACGAAAAATCAAATAAATATGTAAATTATAAAAAAAGAATAGAAGGCATTAATAATTTTTTGTTGGAAAATTTAGAAAATAAAGAGTTTAGTTCAATATTAAATAAAGTGGAAGATGTAATAATAAGTGAAAGAAGAAAAATTTAAAGTAATACAATTCATTAGAGAAATGATTGTAAGAATAGATAAAGAATTTGATAATTTTCCCAAAAAAGACATAGAAATCAAAAATAGAATAAGAAATAATACTTATGATTTATTAGAAGTATCATATGAAGCAAATACAACACAAGATATAGAATACAAAAAAACACTACTACTCAAAATGATAGCAAAGGTTAAAGTAATAGATTTTTTATTAAATTTAAGCTATGACAAAAAGCTAATCACAGAAAAGAAATATTATAAATTAGCTTTAGCGTTAGATGACATAGTAAAATATACATCAGGTTGGTTAAAGAAAATAAGTAATAATTAATATACTTATTTTGGGTATGGTTGAAACTGGTTGGCGTCTCCTTCGGCGAACAACACTAACAATGTTATGAATGTGAACTACAACGGCAATGTGAACAATAACAACTTCAACAACACTAACAATGGGGTTCGTCCCGTAGCTTCTAAAAAACTGTGGTTGTGTTGACAAATGTAACACAAGAGAAGTTTTAGATAGAAACAAACCATATCCTTTAATTAAGTTTTCACTTAATTATAAAATAAAAATAGATAGTCTAAGTCTGTTAGTAGTTACTTTTGGTAGCGAAGGGGGGCTTGACTTAGAACTATTTTTAGTGATACTGGTTTAAAGTATCACTTTTAAATTTTATTATATTATCTTTATTGCATAAACTTTTATAGCAAATTAAGCTTGAAGTTAAGCTATCAAGAGGAACTTTTCCAAATTTATATAAGTAATATCTACTCTTTAGTTTTCTTTTAACATTTCTATATTTTGCATATTTACCTTTGGAATTTCTACCTAAAAATAAAAAATTATTCGTATTTTTATAAATTCTTGTTTTAGAATTTAAAGTTAATTTTTCTTTGTGCAAAAATTTTCTAATTTCTGTTAAGCAGTATTGTAAGTATTTTTTTGATGGGTGAAATAATAAAAAATCATCTTGATAGCGAACTAAGTATCGTATTTTTAATTTTTCTTTTATAAATCTATCTAAATCTGATAAAAAATATATAGCTAGAATTTGATTTACCATCGAACCGAATATATAAGCCGTTTTTTATTACTGTCTATAATGTCAAAAACAATCTTTAAAGCAGCTTTATCTTTAATTCTTCGCTGGATTTTAGCCTTTAGAATATCGTGATCAATACTTGCAAAAAAATTGCTTATTTCACACTTTAATATATAATAAGTCTTGTATTTTTGTTTACATATGCTATGAAATATTAAAACTGTCGACAAGGTATATAAATACTTTGCCGGCAGTTTTTTATAGAAATTGGTAACTAGATTATACAGGTTCTATATCTATAAATCTAATTAATCTATTTTTTGATTTTAATTGTGACTTCAATTTTTTCTCAAGTTCAATATATTTTTTTATTGAAATATTTTCATCAACTTTTACCTGCAAGAAAACAGAATAATAAGATGACATTTTTATAACTTTAACCTTCTTTAATTTTAATTTTGGAAAATCTTTAAAGTTAGTTTCTATTTCTTCTTTTAATTCAGTATTTTCCTCATCATTTGCAAGAATTCCCTTTATATTTAAAACTATCATTTTTATAGATGTAAAAAAAACATAAATTGCCATACCTAAGCTACCAATTTTGTCAACATTTATAAAACTTGGTATGTATGATTCGAAAAATGAAATTAGCAATACTACTAAAACTACACAAGTAGAAATAAAATCTGCTTTAGATTCTATAGCTGATTCTATCATTAATTCACTTTTATATGATTTCCCATAGTGTTTAAGTAAAAAAACAACAATAGATTTTAAAAGTAAAATTATTAATAGAAATAATAGTATTTTAAAATTAGGTGTAAATTTTGCATCAAATATGAAAAATTGATAAAGTATAAAAACTCCAATAAGAAAAAGCATTACTCCAGTAAAAAGATTTGATAAATAATACACTTGTCCATATCCAAATGGATAAGTTTTATTTGCCCTTCTTTTTCCAATCTTATTTGCAATTATACTTGTAATATCAGTAATAAAATCTATAAAAGACTGAACTGAATCAGCAATTAATGTTGAAAAAGAAAAGACTAAACCAACAACTAGTTTAAATACCGCAACTATAAAATTTAATACAGTAGTAATTAATATTATTTTATTATCTTTCATTTTTTTCTCCAAGTTTAATATATTTTTTTAAAGTATATCATATAATTTTTTTTAAAACAATATATAAAATTATGGTAAAAAATATTTATCTTAATCACAATTTGTGATATAATTGTGGAAAACTGGATGGAAAAATATATTTTTAGGAGGTATCTATGAAAAAAGCAATTGTGTATTATTCAATGTCAGGAAATACGGAGTATGTTGCAAAATATATAGCAGAAAAAGTAAATGTTGATTTAATCAAAATAGAACCAAAGAAACAATATCCTAATAAAGGATTTAGAAAATATTTTTGGGGAGGAAAAAGTGCTTTAATGGGCGAAACTCCTGAACTTGAAAGCTATTCATTTGATGAATCTAAATATGATTGTATCATATTTGGAAGTCCTGTATGGGCAGCACAATTCACACCACCAATAAGAACGTTTATTATGGAAAATAAAGAAAAATTAGTAAATAAAAAAATAACAGCCTTTACATGTTATAGTGGGTCAGGTGCAGAAAATGCAATTGAAAAACTAAAACAATTTTTAGGAATAGAAAAGATTGAAGCATATCTTACTGTTATAGATCCAAAAGACAGAAAAACAGAGGAAAAAGATAAAAAAATAGAAGAGTTTTGTAATCAATTAAATAATATATAGTTTTAAGGAGGATTTAAATATGCTAGAGATGTGGGATATATATGATATTAACAGAAAGAAAACAGGAAGATTAGCCGAGAGGGATGTATATGAATTTAAAGAAGGAGAGTTTCATATCGTTGTACAAGCCATTATAATGAACTCTAAAAATGAGTTATTAATAAGTAAAAGAGCAGAAAACAAAGGGTTTGGCCTTATGTGGGAATTTAATGGAGGCTCTGTTTTAGCTGGAGAAACAAGCTTAGAAGGGATAATTAGAGAAGTTAAAGAAGAACTTGGAATTGAATTTACAAAAAAAGAAGCGATATTTTTTAAAGAAATATTAGGATATAAAATATCTCCAAATTTTAAGGATATGTGGCTATTTAGAAAAGATATAGATATTAAAGATATAACTTTCCCTGATAGAGAAACTATAGAAGCAAAATGGGTAAATATAGATGAATTTATGAAAAAGTATGAAAAAGGAGAAATTATTCCTGTTATTGATTTTGGATTAGAAGAATATAGTGAAGTTTTAAAAATACAGCAAAGAGAATCATATAAATACATTTGAAAAACTGTTAAAGTGATAATAGATCGACCAATGTATAGCAAACATCCAGAATATGAAGAAAGTACATATCCAATTAATTATGGATATGTACCAAATACAATTAGCGGAGATGGAAAAGAACTAGATTGCTTTATTTTAGGCGTAGATGAACCTTTAAATGAATTTGAAGGAGAATGCATAGCTGTAATACATAGGCTTAATGATGATGATGATAAATTAGTTGTCGTTCCAACAGGTCAAAAATATACTGATGAAGAAATAAGGGAAAAAACATATTTCCAAGAACAATATTTTGAAAGTGAAATAATTAGATAAAAAATAGAAAAAGAAATCCAAAAAGAAATAAAGGAGATTTTTATGAGCAGTATGAAATTATTAAATGAATCATGTATAGATCAAGATGTAGATGTAATTGTAAATGCAGCTAATAGATATTTAGCTCCAGGAGCAGGTGTTTGTGGAGCAATATTTAGAAGAGCAGGATATGTTGAACTAAGTACTGCATGCAATAAATATGAACTTCCACTACTTGACGGTGATGTAGTAATTACACCTGCATATAGACTTACAAATGCTAAGTATATAATTCATGCAGTTGGGCCTAATTTTGCATACACTCCAGATGCTTTTGATAAATTGTTTGATGCTTACTATAATTCTTTAGAGTTATTAGTAGAAAACAACCTTCATTCTATCGCCTTTCCACTAATTAGCGCTGGACTATTTGGTGGAGAATTAGAAAATCCTGCAGCAGAATCTACAAAACAGTGTATTAAAGCATATAATAAAATCACTAAAAAGTATAAAAATTATGAAATAAATGTAATAATATGTGCTTATTTAGAGCAAGAATATATAGAGGCTGAAAAAGTATATAATGAACAATAATTAATAAAAAGACATTTGAAATAATAGTGTCTTTTTTGCTTGAAAAAAATAAAACAAAATAGTAATATAAATATAGATTATTTTTAGGAGAAAAGTATGGATTATTATACAGAATATTTAAATAGTAATTTAGTTGGAAATATGGATTTATTAAATGCAGAAAGGAAAAAACAACTTATGAGAATACAATGCTTTCGTGGTATGGATAGAGATATAATGGTGTATGCAAGTGACCTAAACAAGGATGCACCAATTACAATTAATTATGATGATAAACTTGCTTTTTATGATCAAATACCTAAAACAAATTGTAAATCAATAGATATAATTTTAGAAACACCAGGAGGGTTCGCAGAAGTTGTTGAAGATTTGATTAGAAATTTAAGGAAAAAGTATACCAATATAGGAGTAATTGTACCTGGATACGCGAAAAGCGCAGGTACAATATTTGCAATGGGTGCAGATGAAATTTTAATGGGAGATACATCCGCATTAGGACCTATAGATGCACAAATAATAAATCAAAATGGAAAGAACTATTCTGCAGGAGCTTTTTTAGAAGGTTTAGAAAATATAAAAAGAGAATCAAAAGATAAATTAGAAGAAATATATAAGCCAATATTGCAAAATATTTCACCAGGTGAAATTGAGCAATGCAAAAATTGCCAAGAGTTTACACAAAAGCTAGTAAAAGAATGGCTTGTAAAATATAGATTTAGAAATAAAGAATTGAATTTAGAAGAAAAACAAAATTTAGCCGAAGAAATAGCAAAAGAGCTTTCAAATAACCATAGATGGAAAACACATGGAAAGTCTTTGAACATCGAAGATTTAAGAAATCTTAAATTAGAAATAACAGATTTTTCAGAAAATGAAGAATTAAATGATGCAATTATGAGATATTACACATTAATGAGAATGACATTTAGTGGACCTATATATAAATACTTTGAAACAATAGATACTCAAATATATAAGGTATTACCAACTAATGAAATAAGAAAGCCTCAAAATCCTGAACCTAATCAAGAAGTGAAAAATGTATTAGTAGATGTAGAATGTTCAAATTGCCATAATAAAATGGATTTAACAGCATTAAAAAATGATATTGAAAAACAATTTGGAAAGAAAATAAACTTTGAAAAATATTAAAAATAAAGTATAATATAAATAATCCCAGTAAAGAAAAATTACATAATCATAAAAATAGTAATTACTAAAAAAGTAGTTACTATTTTTTTTTTTGATTTAGTATTTATTTTATTGAAAAAAGGTGATATAATGCAAAGACGAATGAAAAATATAGTAAGAAATGTACAAAAATAGGAAGGACTGATATAAAAATGGACATATTAATATCTATATTTAAATTACTGGGAGGACTGGCACTTTTAATTTATGGAATGAAATCATTAAGTACTGGTCTTAAAAAACTATCTGGAAGTAAATTAGAGCAGATTTTAACACATGTAACTGATAATGCATTTAAAGCTCTTTTAGTAGGTTTTTTAATAACAGTTGCAACACAAAGTTCAGCTACTACAACAGTTATTATAGTAGGACTTGTAAATTCAGGAATTTTAAAGCTTAGAAATTCAATTCCTATAATAATGGGAGCAAATATTGGAACAACAATTAATTCACAAATATTAAGACTTGCAAATATTGAAGGTAACAGCTTTTTAACATTGATATCACCTGCAACTATTGCACCGGTTTTGTTAATAGTAGGTCTAATAATAATTCAAAGATCAAAAAAAGCAAAGAATAAAGATATTGGACAACTTGTGTTTAGTTTAGGATTGCTATTTACAGGAATGATAACAATGATAAATATTGCAAGTTCATTTAGTAAATTACCTATACTTACAGACATTCTAAAACAACTTTCAAATCCAATTTTAGGTGTTTTAGCAGGTGCAGTAGTTACAGCTATTGTTCAAAGCTCTGCTGCAACAGTTGGTATTTTGCAGGCAATTTCTACAACAGGAATAATGACGTTTTCAACTACAATTCCAATTATCTTAGGACAAAATATTGGAACATGTGTAACTTCAATGATTGCAAGTATTGGAGGAAATAAAAATGCAAGAAGAGTTGCAACAGTTCATCTATATTTTAACTTAATTGGAACAATATTATTTTTAATTGGAATATATACATATCAACATTTTATTGGATTTCCTTTCTGGAATGGACCAATAGATATGGGAGGAATAGCAAACTTCCATACAATATTTAATGTAGTATCAACATTAGTTTTATTCCCATTTATAAAACAAATAGAAAAACTAACTTTGATTACAATAAAAGATAAAAAAGAGGATGAAGAAGAAAATGAAGAAAAGTATCTGGCAGAACTAAACAAGTTAGATGAAGGAATTACAAAAATACCAAGTTTAGCAATTGAAAATGCTAATTCAGTTATAACTTCAATGGCTGAAGTTGCAAGAAAAAACTTTGAAAATTCGGCAGGATTATTAAATAAATTTGACGATAAAAAATTAGAAAGAATTAAAGAAAGAGAAGACATTATAGATAAAATGGAAGAAAGGACAACAAAATATTTGGTAACTCTTTTAAATAACAATTTAAGAAAAGACGAGAATTTAAAGGTAAATTCTTTAATTAGAATAGATTCAGAAATTGAAAAAGTAGCAGATTATAGTTATGCACTTTCAAAAATAATTGAAGAAATGAAAGACAATGAAATAGCGTTTTCTAAGGATGCTAAAAAGTCGCTAAATTTAATGTTTAGGTTAACTACAGATATTATTTCAAAAACTATTGAGTATTTAAAAAATGAAAAAATTGATTTAGGTATAGATATACAAATTCTTAAAGAAATAGCTGAAACAAAAAGAGAAGAGTTTAGAGCAGATCATATTCAAAGATTAAAGAGTAATTTGTGTAATGTTGAAAGTGGAATTTCATATTTAGAGATTTTAACAACTTTAGAAAAAATAGTTGATCACTGCTATAACACGAGTATTTCCCTTTCGAATATTATAACAGATAGAAGATTTATTACAAAACATGATTATATTAGTAGTATATATACAAACAACGAGGAAATCTTAAAAGAAAAATTTAATGAATATAGCTTAAAATATGAATGAGTGGATTTTATATCCACTCATTATATTTTTTAATATATATTTTTTTAGCAATTAATGCTACAAAGCAATAAAGAATTGGAACACCAATAATAACTGACATATATTTAACTGGAATTGAGACTAATCCAATTACACTACCAAGCCAAGTATATGGAACTAAAATTCCAATTATCATTAAAAGTAATGAAGAAAAGTAAACTGGACCGCTTGCAATGCTTTCTACAAATGGTTTTTTAGCTGTTCTAATTACATGCATTCCAAGTAAGTTAGATACTATACTATAAGTAAACCAAATTGTTTGGAAAAGAGCTGCATCTCTTAAATTAAACTTAAACCATAAAAATGCAAATACAATCAAGTCAAAAATTGAACTTAATGGTCCCATAAATAGCATAAAATTCTTTAAGCTTTTTAGATTAAACTGTCTAGGCTTTCTTAAATATTCTTTATCAACATTATCTAATGGAAGAGTAAGTTGTCCAAAATCGTAAAGTAATCCTTCAACTAGTAATTGAATTGGAGTTTCTGGCAAAAATGGTAAAAGTACACTTGCAATTATTACAGACATAACTTCTCCAAAGTTAAAACTTGTTGCCATTTTTATATATTTCATAAGATTTCCAAAAGTTTTTCTTCCTTCTTGTACACCATCTACCAAAACATGTAAGTCTTTTTCTAAAAGAATAATATCAGCAGATTCTTTTGCAATATCAACAGCTGTATCTACACTAATTCCAACATCAGAATTTGTAAGTGAAGGAGCATCATTTATTCCGTCTCCCATATAACCTACAACATTTCCAGCACTTTTTAAAAGTCTTACAATTCTTGCTTTTTGAATAGGTGAAAGTTTTACAAATATATTATTATGCTTTAGAAGTCTTATAACCCCACTATCTTCTAGATTTTCTATTTGACTTCCTTCAATTATTTCCTGTGTATTAATTCCGACTTTTTTACAAATACATTTTGTAACTTCAGCATTGTCTCCTGTAAGTACAATAACTCTTATTCCTGATTTATTAAGTCTTTCAATTGCAGATTTAGCAGATTCTTTTGGTGGATCTAAAAATCCTATGAAACCTAGAAGTACCATATCTTTTTCATCATTTACATCAAAAATAGTGGTATCTCTTAATTCATTTTTTTGTGCTACTGCTATTACTCGTAATCCATCTTTATTTAGATTCTTTGAAATTTGTTTTATATTTTCTTTTATTTTATTATTTATTGGAGAAACTTTCCCTTTATAATCCACCAATGTGCATAATTCTAAGATTTCTTCTACTGCACCTTTTGTAATCATTTGTTTTTTATTTCCATCAGTAACAATTACAGATAATCTTCTTCTTGTGAAATCAAAAGGAATTTCATCAACAAGTTTATATCTTTCTGTATATTCACTCATGTTATTTTTTAAAGCTCTATTTACAACAGCTTCATCAATATTTCCTCTTAAACCTGTTTGAAAATATGAGTTTAAAAAGGCATGTTTAAGTATTCTAATATCTTCATCACCATATATGTCTAAGTATTTTTCTAGCACAATTTTGTCTTCTGTTAAAGTTCCTGTTTTATCTGTGCATAAAATGTTCATTCCACCAAAGCTTTGAATAGAGTCTAATTTCTTTACAATGGTTTTCTTTTTAGACATTTTTACAGCACCTTTAGATAAGCTTGAAGATAGAATTACAGGAAGAAGAAGTGGTGTAATACAAATTGCAATTGCAACAGCAAAGGTAAAAGCAGTTACTGGTGCATGCTTCCATGCATTTAAAACAAATACAATTGGTGTTAAAACAAGCATAAATTTAATTAATAGTTTACTTATGTCTTCAATTCCTTTTTGGAAAGAAGATTTAGGCTTTGTTGATTTTAAGGTATGTGCGATTTTCCCAAAATACGTGCTATCAGCAGTTTTTATTACTGCACACTTACCAGAGCCACTTATTACACTTGTTCCCATAAAGCAAATTGTATCTAAGTCTGACAAACTATTAACATCGGATTCTTTTAAATCTGTATAGGAAAGTTTTCTAACTGCATCAGATTCACCAGTTAAAGAAGATTGTCCTACATAAATATCTTTTGATTCAATAATCCTTAAGTCTGCAGGTATCATGCTTCCAGCAGATAAAACAACAATATCTCCTATTGTTACATCTTTTACTGGAATTTGAACTTCTTTTCCATCTCTTAAAACAGTAGTAGTTGTAGCAACTAATTCTTTTAATTTTTCTGCTGCTTTATTTGAACGAAATTCTTCAAAAAATTCTAGCAAAGTACTGGCAGTAACTAAAATAAATATTACTATAATATTTGCATAACTTGGTGTTTCAGGTAAATACACATCTGTATAAAATAGAATTGCAACTATTCCAAGTAAAATACTATTAAATGGACTAAATAAACTGGAAAAAAAATAATTATACCAGCGTTTAGGCTTAGATTGTTTAATTTGATTTAATCCCATATTTTTAATAT
>JAEEGL010158824.1_pt1 | contig 11441 bp, 9 predicted proteins | sample 9134231 | NCBI WGS metagenome assembly JAEEGL01 (sample SAMN16246548, study PRJNA631951) | gut metagenome | biome: gut microbiome; feature: rumen; material: fiber-attached | host: Bos | place: Iran: Karaj | collected 2018-10
GCATATACTTCGATATCCGCCTTTCCCTCCAGTTCCCGGAGCCTTTGCTGAAGTCTTCTGCCCCGCGCCGTCGCCAGGGTGCCCAGTACCAGGATGTGCTTTCCGGGATTCTCCTCAGCTGCCCAGCGGACAGCCGGCTCGATCCCGATAAAGGGATACTCAGGAAAGCGTGCCGTCAGGGGCTCAAATACCTCGGAGGTTGTCGTATTGCAGGCGATCACAAAGCATTTGACTTCATTCTCCTGCAGAATCTTCTCACAGACCGCCGTGGTGAGCTCCAGCAGCTCCTCCGGCGATTTCTCGCCATAGGGCGCATTGGCAGAATCCCCGTAATATATATAGTTTTCCCCGGGCATAAGGTCCTGCAGTTCCTTTAAAACCGTCAGGCCGCCGAAGCCCGAATCAAACACCGCTATACTGCTCATTGACATACCATAAAAGGATGTATGCGTATACATCCTTTATTTCCTTCATTTCAATATGTGATTACTATAGCATAAGTACTGCGGATATTCTACACTTTTTAAGGTGCACTGCGGCGGACGGACTCTACCACAACACCGGTCAGCGCAAACATGGCAATGGCGTTGGGCAGAACCATCAGCTGGTTGAACATATCGGAAAGCTCCCATACCAGGTCGTTGGAAGCCAGCGTGCCCAGGAAAATGAAGACCAGCGCGATAACTGCGTAAATCACAAGGCTCTTCTTGCCAAAGAGATATTTCATATTAATCTTGCCGAACAGGTTCCAGCTCAGGATGGTGGAAAACGCAAAGAAGAACAGGCAGATCGCGACAAAGGCGGCGCCGAATTTTTCTCCGAAGACAGTGCCGAAAGCCGTCTGGGCCAGGTTGGCCTTGCCGATTCCCTCCGGGATCACTCCGGAATTCAGGATGCCGTCACTGGTATAAAGTGTTGAAATAATAACCAGCGCATTCAGTGTCAGGACAATGAAGGTATCCACAAAGACGCCGATCATGGCAACCACGCCCTGATCATGGGGGACTTTCACTTCAGCGAGCGCATGGGCATGCGGTGTGGAGCCCATGCCGGCCTCATTGGAGAACAGGCCGCGCTTCGCGCCCTGGCTGATGGCAATCTTGATGGCAGATCCTACCCCGCCGCCTATAATCGCCTGGGGCTGGAATGCATAGCGGAAAATCATGCCGATGGTAGCCGGAATAAAACGGATACGGATGATCAGGACGATCAGGCCCCCGATCAGGAAAATGCCGGCCATGACAGGCACCACCTTCTCTGTGACAGACGCCAGACGGCTGATGCCGCCAAGAAAAATAAAACCGCAGATAATTACCAGCACAATGCCGGTAACCCAGGTGGGAATACCGAACGCTGTCTGGAATGTGGAGCCGATGGAATTAGACTGTACCATACAGCCGAAAAATCCCAGAGCCAGGATGATCGCAATCGCGAAGAAGCCGGCCAGGAATTTACCGAAAGCTCCCTGAAACGCCGTTGTAATATAGTAAACCGGGCCGCCGTGAATCACGCCGTCCTGGTCCTTGATGCGTGTTTCCTGCGCCAGTGTAGCTTCGGCATAGATCGTAGCCATTCCAAAGAATGCAATAATCCACATCCAGAAAATGGCGCCGGGACCGCCGGTAAGGATCGCGCCGCTGGCGCCGACGATATTGCCGGTACCTACCTGGGCGGCAATGGCGGTGGCCAGAGCCTGGAAAGAGCTCATGGAAGTATCGGATTTATCTCCGAACAGCCGGATATTCCCGAAAACACTCCTGATACCCTCCTTGAAGCAGCGGATCTGGACAAACCTGGTTTTTACCGAGTACCAGAGTCCCACGGCAATAAGCAGGATCACCAGAACATAGTCAGACAGATACGCATTGATGGTTTGAACAACAGTCAGCATGATTTCCCTCCTGAACACTCCTGAAAAAAAATAAGAGCTGCATAATTGCGGCTCTGGAAAATAGGCTTCAGGCAATGCGGGAAAATCCTGTGCCTGCTCTGTCCTTTTGCCTGAGAGATTCAGCAAAACCCACGCCTGCAACATTGCAGCGTGTTCCTGCCTTACACCTTCGGCACCCGTCTCCGGCTGTAAAACAGCCGCCGGGATTCTCCAGAGTTCCCTCCACATTCTGTCTTGCTTCTGCAGCCGCCCAACCGGGGGCACGATGCATTTTTACAATCCGGAATGCTTCACCGGGAATTATGTGATTATGAAATTCTTATACACCTCCCATACAAAAAAAGCAACCACAAACTGCCCCGCCTTCAGGCGATGGCAGCTGTGGCTGCAATTAAATACAAAGATGGCCGGATTGCTTTTTACAAAGCCGTCCGCATTACTTCTGGCAGGCAGTGATCAGGCTGAGCTTGTAAACCTCTTCTGCGTTGCATCCGCGGGAAAGGTCATTGATCGGTGCATTCAGACCCTGAAGGATCGGGCCGTAAGCATCATAGCCGCCGACACGCTGTGCCATCTTGTGGCCGATGTTAGCTGCTTCCAGGTTCGGGAAAATGAAGGTGTTGGCCCGGCCTGCAACCTTGGATCCCTTGCACTTAACCTTGGCAACATCCATGGAAACTGCTGCGTCGAACTGAAGCTCGCCGTCGATATCGAACTGCGGAGCCTTCTGCTGGGCGATGATGGTAGCGTCATGGCTGAGCTGCACAGTGCCGCCCTTACCGGAGCCCTTGGTGGAGAAGCTTAAGACAGCGACCTTGGGATCAATGCCAAAGAGCTGTGCGGTCTCAGCGGTAGCAACAACAACTTCTGCCAGCTTCTCGGCAGCGGTCTGCTTCACTTCACCGGTATTCTTGTCAACAGTGTCGGTGTAGTCAATATTAATAGCCACATCGCCGCAGGCAATTCTCTGCAGATGCTCTTCGCCGCCCTGGCGGTCCATGATCATGCAGGAGCTGACAAGGGTTGCGCCCGGCTTGGTCTTAACCAGCTGCAGTGCGGGACGAACCGTATCCGCGGTAGAATAGGTAGCACCGCCAAGAAGGCAGTCAGCCTTACCCATCTTAACCAGCATGGTACCGAAATAGTTGGACTTCTTGAGGGTTTCAGCACACTCTTCGGCAGTCATCTTGCCCTTGCGGAGCTCTACCATGGTGGAAACCATCTCGTCAAAGTAGGGGCAGGTATCGGGATCTGCGATCTCTGCCTTGGAAATATCGAAATTACCCTCAGCTGCAGCCTTCTTGATCTCCTCGGTATTGCCTACCATGATCACCTTCAGGAGCTCTTCCTTCAGGAGTCTGGATGCTGCTTCCAGAATACGGGGATCGCTTCCCTCGGTGAAAACAATGGTTCTCGGGTTGGCTTTCAGCTTCTCAATTAAGGGTTGGAACATATCATTCATTGGTTTATCCTCCATTTGATGCAAATTTGCATAATACCAAACATGGTTTTCCAATAAAGATTATATCACAATGCCGGCTCTATGATTGTTTAAATTTCAAAAAAAGTACTGCCCCGCCGGCGTATAAAACACCTGGCGGGACAGTCTGTCAAATGGTACTGAATCCGTTATCTTTTTATCTGCCCTAAAAGCCGGCCCAATTGCTTAAACGTTAAATCCGAACAGTCTCGGAAGGAACAGGGACAGCTGCGGGATATAGGTGGTCAGGATCAGGGTCGGGATCCAGCAGAACGCGATGATCTTCAGGGAAGGCATCAGCATATCTCTGACCGGAACCTTTGCGGTACGTGCTCCCAGATACAGCAGGGGTGCTGCCGGAGGAGTGATCGTACCCATGCCCAGGTTGACGCCCAGAATGGCAGCAAACTGTACCGGGCTGACGCCGACTGCCATAACGACCGGCAGAAGCAGCGGTCCGCAGAGCAGGGTGCCGGAGTTATCATCCATGAGCATTCCGATGATTACCATGAAAATGTTAACCAGCAGCAGGATGACATTCTTATTGTCGGAAATGCTGACCATCATCGTAACCATCCGGTTCGGCAGGTTCAGCAGTACATACAGCCTGGACAGGATCATGACCATGAACATCATCAGCATGACAACTGCGGCGGTAACGCCCGCATCACGGAATGCATCCTTCAGCCCCTTCAGGGTCAGGCCTTTGTACACAAACATACCTACGGGGATGGAGTAGATAACTGCCACAGCAGCTGCTTCGGTAGGTGTCATGACACCGGCGTAGATACCGCCCAGTACGATGACCGGCATCAGCAGTGCAGGTACAGCATGCCGGAAGCGCTGTCCGTTGGTTATCTGTTCTTTTTCATTGACGGCCGCTTCCAGACGGAGAGCGTAATGGTCCATATAAGCCTTATTATGCTTACATTCCCAGACATTCACGATACACAGCAGTGTGGCAAGGATAATGCCGGGGATAATCGTAGCCAGGAAACATGCCAGTACCGACTGGCCTGTAACCCAGGCGTACATAATCTGGATACAGCTCGGCGGAATCAGCAGGCCCAGCGGTGAGGAGTTTGCAATCAGAGAAGCCGCAAATCCCTTGCTGTACTCGTCCTCTTCCAGCTTTGGATACATGATGGAGCCGATACAGGAAAGCGTCGCCGCCGCGGAGCCGGAAATTGCACCGAAAATCGCGCTGGAAATAACGGTTACGATGCCCAGGCCTCCGGGAATTTTACCGACGAAAATCTGGACGAAATCGATCAGCGCACTGCCCAGCTTACCTCTCTCGATAATACCGCCGGACAAAATAAACAGTGTAATGGCCAGCAGTACGATCGTATTGATCTTGCTGTAGCCGGTAGGAATCAGTGATGCAAAGCTCTGTCCCTCCATCAGGGCAATCAGGGAGAAGGAAGCACCGAATGCAGCCGGGACGCAGAGTCCCAGGATAAGAGCACCCAGCAGGAGAATGACGGATATGATAATACTCATTCTACAACGCCCCCTTTCTTGTATTCAAAAGCCCTGGCAAAGAAAAACAGGGACCAGTAAATGGCAAATACAGCCATGCCGATAAATCCTATAAAAATTGGAATCTGCGTTGCCACATACGGAATCTTCAGGGCGGTAGTGACCGGCCATCTCTTGAAGTTGGTCTGCAGCATAAGATATGTCATATAAGCGGCAAGGAAGAACACAAAACTTTCCAGGGCTTTGGCAAGGCCTCTGCAGAAGTCTACAATAAACTTGTTTGAACAGAACACCTCAATCATATCCGCCTTGATATGGCTGTCTTCCTGGCTTCCGCCGATACCTCCGATGAAGTACAGCCACCATGCGAAGAACATGATGATTTCCTCACTTCCGAAGATATCCCTTTTGAACACATAACGCGCCACTACGGTCGCAAAGATCATGGCAGTCAGACAGACTCCGGCAACGCTTACCAGGAGGCTGTTGAATCCGTCTACACCGCGCCATATACCACTCTTTTGGAAGTCTTTCAGCTTTTTATACATTGTAACCTCCTCAAGGGTTCCTTTCATAAAAACAATGGGTGACGGCTGCGGAAAGCATGCTCCCCGCAGCCGTTCCTTACATTACATCAGACAATACTCTTTCAGTCTGTTTCCGACAATTACTCAAGGTCCTTCTTGATCTCGTCGATAACATCCTGGCCTACCAGCTCAGCCATCTTAGCCCATGCCTTGTCACGGCAAAGATCAGCATATGCCTGCAGCTCTTCGTCGGTAAGAGGAAGGATCTCGGTGCCGCCTGCAACCAGCTTGTCCAGAGCTTCCTGGTCCAGCTTCTCCATGTCGGTGAACTGACGGTTGGTCTCGGTGGTAACTGCTTCCTGGATGATGTCTCTCAGATCCTGCGGCAGTTTCTCCCAGGTAGCGGTGCTGATCATGTAGTCAAGCGGGTCGATGAATATCTTCATGGGTACCCAGTACTTGATCAGCTCTGCGAAGGAAGCTTCTGCGGATACGGGGGTCAGGCCGATTGCGCCGTCGCAGACACCGGTCTGAAGGGAAGTATACAGGTCAGAGAATGCAATGGTAACAGACGGATACTGCAGGGTCTCCAGAGCGATACGGTAAGCATCGTTGGAAGCCATACGGGTCATCAGGTCCTTCTTTGCATTGACATCGTTGTAGCCGTTGGGCATCTTGGTGAACAGCATGCCTACGAAGCCGTCGCCGTGGATACCAAGGATCTTAACGCCCAGGTTATCAAAGATGCCTGCATAAGTTTCAAAGTAGTGGGAACCCGGAGAATAAACCTTCTTTGCTTCTTCCGCGCTGGTTACCAGATAAGGAAGGCTGTTGATGGCGATTCTCTTGTCATAAGCGGTGTTGTTGAAGAAGCAGCCCATATCCACGTTGCCGTTCATGATATCCTCAATAACCAGTGTGGAGTCGCCCAGCTGGTTAGCCGGATAGGTGGTGATCTTCAGACGTCCGCCGGACTTTTCTTCGCAGTATGCTTTGATACGCTCCATACCCTGGCTGGACGGGGAGTCTACCGGCATGGAGCCTGCAAATTTCAGCTCGAAGACTTCATCGGATGTTTCCGGAGCTGCCGCCTCTGTCTGAGCAGCTGCCTCTGTCTTAGCTTCTGCCTTGGTTTCAGCCGGTGCCGCAGCCGCGGTAGTGGATCCGGATCCGCCTGAGCTGCTGCCGCAGGCAACGAGCCCGACTGCCATTACGGTTGCCAGAACAATTGATAATACCTTTTTCATAACTTTCCTCCTTTTGATAAGTTATTTACACTGCGGACGGCATATTCCGGTATTCCCGTAAACAGCCTGCCGCAGATGTTACTGTTATTATATCGTGTTATCAATAAAACTTCAATTTTTCGGTCATAAAACAGGCCTTGTTTTTTCCATTTCCGCAGACAGGCACCGGGCCGTATCCGTATCGCAGATGCCGCCTTCACAGGTGCACCGCAATGCTGCCGGCAGCTGGATTCCAACCCGCATCATACTCTGTATCGCTTCATCCAGCGGAATCACCGCGTCAAATCCAAGCGCCGCCATATTGGCGCTCATTACCGCATTGGACAGGGCTGCCACATTGCGGGTAATGCAGGGGACTTCCGCCAGTCCCGCCACGGGATCGCAGATCAGGCCCAGCATATTCTGCATGGCCATGCTGGCTGCTGCAAAGCATTCCCGTGCGTCACAGCCGATCAGTGCTGCCGCGCCGCCTGCTGCCATACAGCTTGCAGAACCGTTCTCCGCCTGGCAGGCTGCCACTTCTGCCCCGAAGGTGGCCTGGTTGGCAATGAAAACGCCAATGAGTCCGGCTGTCAGCAATGCGTGGAGAACCTCTTCTTCAGATTTTCCCATTTGCTCCCCGATACTGATCAGGGCTGCGGGAATCACTCCGCTGGAACCGGCAGTAGGCGCGGCCACCACGATATTATGCGCGCTGTTGTTCTCCATGACTGCCACCGCGGCCATCATGGCCGCTTCCAGCGCTCCTGCGGGAACCTGCTCCCTGCTCCTTTGATGCTCCAGCATTTTCCGCCCCTGGTACGGGAGAATGCCGTATACGGCAGTATCTTCCGAGTCCGGGGGTGTCATGGAGGCCCGCATTGCCTGCAGGATTCCTGATGCAATGGAAATAACATCCGCCTCATTTACAAACCCGTAGGCACATTCATAATCCAGCGCCGCCTGCCACAGCGGTCTTTGTGTATCCGCAGCATACTCCAGGGCTTCCTTGGCATTGTAAAACGGCATTGCCTTATGTTCCCTGCCAATAACCGGCATCACCGGTTCTGCCGTACGGACAGACTTCACGCCGCTGATACCGGCTGCCGTTCTGAAGCATGGGCCTGCAGCTTCTGCAAAAAGCCTGTATTTAAGCATCCACTGTCCCTGTATTCTCTGCAGGCCGGCCGGACCCGGATCCGGAAGTATGGACAAAACTTCCTGCAGGGCCTTTTCACCGCTGCCTTCCACAAATACCTGCCGGCTGTTGCCGTCAATCAGGACTTCAAATCCGTTCATTTTCCGGATTTCAAACATCCCGCCGCCCACAGAATACGTAAGGAGGCTTAATTCAATCTGCCCTTTCTCATTATAAATCCGGATCTCAGCTTCGTTGGGATGATGGGCGCCCAAGTCTTCCTTGGAAAAGCGGAAATCCCGTCCGTCTTCCTTGGCCAGCCGGATCGCGTCCTTTGTACGGCAATCATTGCCCTGCCAGCCCATCAGGCCGCTGACAAATCCGTAATTGGAACCCTGCCCTACAAAAGTGCTCGGATAAGAGCCGCTCTGGTCAAATACAATATCCGCTCTGGTGACCGGTCTTCCGAACAGTCCCGCTGCCGTTCTTCCGATTCTGTTGCAGCCGGCGGAATGGGAGCTGGAGGGCCCGGTCATCACCGGCCCCAGAACGTCATTGAATATGCTGTAGTATCTCCGGGCAGTCATTATTTTTAATCCTTCATAAACAGTGGTTTAAATTCTGCCGCAAAACTCCGGAACGTACTCTTCAGTGCTTCGGAATCCGCCTGTTTTATTGCTTTGTGATCCAGACCTCTCCTGTGGTGCCGTCCAGCTCTACCATGTCCCCGGTTTTGATCAGCGAAAACAGGTCCACATCTGTAAAGTCCGCTACTGCCGGTTTTTCAAGGACCGCCGCCGCGCATCCTTCTCTGGAATCAATGGCGGAAAAGAGCCAGCCAGCCGGGGCAAAGCCCGCCACCGCAGCCGAATGGAAATGTCCGGACCAGCCGGTGGATCCCCTTCCGTAGGGCATCACCAGAATCCTGTCCTTGATGCATTTGCCTTCCTCCGGATGCCCTTTCTCAATGATGCATCCGGTGGTGTCGCTGACACCTGACCAGCCCTGGATGCTGTTGGGGCATACGATGGCTTCGCCTTTCGCCTTTCCGGGATAACAGGGCCGCCCTTTGATCTTAATCGTCTCCATCACTGCCCTCCCACCGGCCTCTTAAGGCCGCTTCGATACACTCCGCCATGGAAGCGTAAAACATTCTGAATCCTCTCTGGTTCAGCTCCGACTGCATATAGAACGCCTGTTTGGCGCTGTCTGTGAGTACGCCGGTCTTGATACGGTCATAGACGGTACGTCCGCAGACCATCGGACATGCGCTGTTCAGCAGAAGCGCGCCGGCATCCTTGATAATAGCTTCGTATCCATTAATCTGGGCCAGCTTCTGCATGGTGAGATCCGTCCAGATCTGCAGCGAAACACCCGGGGCCACCTTGTGTCCCTTCAGCATCTCCGCCGCATCCCTGATCTCGTCCAGAGAATAATGCGGACATCCCAGGATCACCATCTGCAGGTCCGCAGATCCGGGATTGCATACTTCCTTCCGGATATCTTCGATATCCTGTGATGTGATTACAATCCTGCCCTTCGGCTCATGGCCCTGCAGAGCCGCTTCCAGTGAAGGTGCCTCTGCCGTACAGCCTACGATGTGGCAGATCTCACATCCGGAAGTCGTCGCCAGCGAAGTAAAGAACTTTTTGAGCTTATTAAGATCCGGTCTTTGGAAGCCGCCGCAGATAACCGGCCGCTCATTGCCCGCTGTCAGTTTCCTTCCCAGAGCGAGCCCGATCAGGTCCCAGTCTGTCATGGTTGCCGACGGACAATCCAGTTCCACTGTATGGGTGGCGTACCGGTTGTCCAGTACATGATTGCCCCACAGGGGCGTCCTGCCGCAGATTGCAGACCAGGCTGTAGCTTCCAGTCCGTCCGCGTTGGCGCAGGCTCCCAGAATCGAATTGCACATCAGAATGTTGCTGGATTCGGTGGAAACAAAGTGTTCTCCCCGGATAGGAAGCCAGCCGCTCAGGTAAGGCGTACAGCTGCAGGCAATACTCACGCCTGCCTCTTTTGTCAGCTCCAGAAAGCTTTTGTTAGTGTCGTAAATCTCTTTGGAAAGTCCGATGTCCTCGTAACATTCCAGGTCGCAGGCGCCCACATCTGTCTGTGTAAAGCATTCCCTGCTGAACTGATCCAGATGGTAGACCCTGTCACTGTGCTCGCACAGCACCATTTTGGAGAAAATCTCATCATAATCGGTGGTGCCGACTGTTTCCAGATAGGGATGGTATCCGAAGAAAACCGTAGCCTTGGTGACCGGAACAAGTTCCTCAGCGCCAAGGGCATGGGCGTAGTCCACGATCTTGCGGATCGCTTTCTGTTTGAATTCGCCCATTTCTCCGTCATACATACGCTGTTCGTATTCCGTCAGTCTGACCATGCGTATCCTCCTTCCCCTTTGAGTCGTTTAGTTTACATAAATCCGTAATACGGCTTCTGGGCCACGGCGCTGTGCACGTAATTGATCAGCGTAATAAAGTCAAATACCGGCAGGTTCACCGCCCGCTGGATATCCGCGGAATACGGCGGCATATCGCTGCACTCCAGAAGGAATGCGCCGATGTTTTCATTTTCCTCCATAATCTGTCTGGCCAGTCCGATCAGCTCCTGCCGGATGATGCCGTTGTCAAAATGTCCCCGGCGTTCCATCAGTGCGGAAAACTCCGGCAGTTCTCCTGCGGATTTGACCACGCAGGCGTCAAAATCTTCCTGGCTCGCATAGCATTCTTTAAACAGGGCCGGGGTCAGGTTGTGCCCGTCAGCGCAAAGCACGCCGATCTTCTGGCTGGGTTTCAGGCCAGCACGGATCCATGGAATCTGGACAATACTGGAAAGGTAAACCGGGACATCAATGGCTTCCGCCACTCTCCGCTGGAAATGTCCGAAATATCCGCAGGCGCCGCAAATGGCACGGCAGCCTTCCACTTCCAGCTGCTCCGCGGTGGCAATCAGGGACGGAAGCAGCGTATCGTCGCCGCTGTGCATCCTGGCCTGGTTAGCTCCCGGCACCCATGCATGCCGCACGGGAAAATTATAGGTATCCGCGTTGACCACATTGCCCGGCATCAGCGGATAGTGCACATCCAGCAGCATGATGCCGACTGTATATCCGGAAACCCACTGATCCTTTGTAATATAAAACCGCTTGTTGCCGTCCTCTTCTCTTCCGATATAGCCGTAGTTTCTGATAATCTCGTTCACCGTTTATGCCCCCCTTGTCAAGATGGTTTATGGAACTTAAATACTTACTTTGACAAAACAGGAAATGCTGGAAACCTCTATAGATTTGTCAGGTACCCGCCAGTGGTCCCCAGGTATCACTCATGGTATAGCCGACCGGGAAAGGATCCGTCGGTTCGATGCCCAGCTGTTCGATGTTATAGAACCAGCAGCGGCCTTCAATGCTGGGAATCACAGCCACCGTGCCGTCACTGAGCTTTGTGGTGCCGACAATGGAGTCTTTGAATCTGCCGCCTATGATGGACTGTGTGTAAATCTCTTCGCCTTCCTTCAGCTGTCCCTTCGCATACATGATGGCGAGCCTGGTGGATGTTCCGGTTCCGCAGGGAGATCTGTCCATTCTGCCCGGATGAATGACCGTGCCGTTGATATAGACATTGCCCTCGCCTTTATCCGTCCACATGACATATGCAATATGGTTGCAAGCCGGCTCATCCGGATGCCGGAC
>JAEEGL010267485.1_pt1 | contig 11441 bp, 10 predicted proteins | sample 9134231 | NCBI WGS metagenome assembly JAEEGL01 (sample SAMN16246548, study PRJNA631951) | gut metagenome | biome: gut microbiome; feature: rumen; material: fiber-attached | host: Bos | place: Iran: Karaj | collected 2018-10
GTCGCCTTCGTCAGCGTTACAGACAAAGTATTTATGCTCCGCCTGGCTGGCACGGGCAAACTGCCACTTCTTGCCGGTCGGGAAGCCCGCGCCGCCGCGGCCGCGCAGGCCGGATTTGAGCACTTCGTCAATGACCTGTTCGGGAGTCATCTCGGTCAGCGCCTTGGCCAGGGCCTGATAGCCGTCAAAGGCGATGTATTCGTCAATGTTTTCCGGATCGATCACGCCGCAGTTCCGCAGTGCCACGCGCATCTGCTGCTTGTAGAAGCCGACCTCGTTGAGGCTCTTCTGCACGCTGCTCTCATGGGTCTTGTGATCCACGTAGACCAGCCGCTGGACCTTGCGGCCCTTCAGCAGGTGTTCTCCGACGATCTCATCCACGTCCTCTTCCTTGACGCGGCTGTAGAACGTTCCTTCGGGATAAATAATGACAACCGGGCCCGCTTCGCACAGTCCGAAGCAGCCGGTCCGGACGACCTTGACTTCCTTGTCCAGCCCCTTCTCCGCGATCTGCGCCTCAAAGCGTTCGATCAGCTTTGCAGAGCCGGAAGACGTGCAGCCGGTACCGCCGCAGACCAATACTTGTGAGCGATAAAAATCCATGGGTACTCCTCCTCCTGTGTGTTATTAGCCTTCTGCGGCGCCGATGGTGTATTCCTGCACCGGGTTTCCGTTAACGATGTGCTCGGTCACGATACGGCCGACCATGTCGGGATTGACCTTGACGTAAGTCACCTTTTCCTGTCCGGGCAGGATCACGTCCACCATGGGCTCATAGCGGCACATGCCGATACAGCCGGTCTGGCTCACGGTCACATGCTGCAGGTTGCGGTTTTTGATCTCGTCCATAAAGGCGAGCATGACGGGACGGGCGCCGGCGGCGATGCCGCAGGTAGCCATACCGATCACAACACGCGCGGCGTTCTCGTCCTTGCGCATGTTGATGCTTTCCAAAGTCTTTTGCCGGATTGCCTGAAGATCAGCCAGGGATTTCATATCAATGCACCTCCAAATATAGGATCGATTTCTTCTTTCAGAGCATCCCGCAGCCATTCCGCTACGGAAGGCTCGTTCAGGGGGATGTCGCTTCCCAGCACCGTTCTGACCTCTCTCGTATCGAATCGGCACTCGCCCTTCGGCGTGCGGCCTTCAAATACGAATTCCGGGTGGAGCGGATTGGTCAGCATCAGGGTAAGCAGTGTGCCGGGCAGATCGCCCAGCGGCAGGCAGTCGATATTCCGGGTGTTCAGGGTGACTCTGAGCAGTGTCCCCTTCCCGACCTCGCTTTCCAGGGAAAGCGTTCCGCCTGTCTTTTCAGCGTTTTCCTTCATCATGGGGATCCCCAGCCCGACCTTGCGGGTCGTCCGGGTCGTTGCGAACGGACTGGTCACTCTTTCGAGCAGCTCGGGGCTCATGCCCTTTCCGTCATCCTCGATCTCCATGGTCAGCCAGCCGGCTTCGTCTTCCGTCAGTCGGACGGTTACCGTCGCTGCTCCGGCAGAGATACTGTTCTGCGCCAGGTCCAGCAGATGAAGGCTCAAATCGCGCACAGTGCTTCCTCCTGATCGGGATCAGGCACGGTACTTGGCAATGATACCGGGTACCTGGTCGGGCGTCAGCCGGCCGTAAACCTCTTCATTGATCATCATAACGGGAGCCAGGCCGCAGGCACCCAGGCAGCGGGTCGCGTTCAGCGTGAATTTCCCGTCCTTCGTAGTACGGCCGACCTCGACCTCGAGCACCTTGCTCAGCTCGTCCATGATCTTCTGGCTGCCCTTTACGTAGCACGCGGTGCCCAGGCAGACGCCGATCACATTCTCACCCTTGGCTTCCAGAGAGAACTGGCTGTAGAAGGTCGCCACGCCGTAAACCTCGCTCAGCGTGGTTCCGAGTCCGTCCGCAATCATCTCCTGAACATCCTGCGGAACGTATCCGAAAATGTTCTGAGCTTCCTGCAGCACAGGCATTACAGCGCCGCGCTCGCCCTTGTGCTTGGCGATCGCTTCCTGCAGCTTTGCATACTTTTCCTTGTTGTCAGGCATAAAGTCCACAACCCCCTTGTAATTATTGAGGCACATGTAAAAGCAAATATGCTTGCACATTTACAAATCATATTATCATAAACAAAAAGAATTGAAAAGCGCTTTTGATCATTTTTTAACAAAGGTTTTTATCCGGCTTTGTTAGCCTCGGCTAACTATTAAAAGAGGTTTTTACTATTTTTTTTGATCCGGAAAACATGCTGGTTTATTCTTTGGCTATCGGCCTTTTGGGCCCATCCTCTTCCGCCTTTTCCTGTCCGGCCATTCAGGGTTTGTCTTTTTTTGTATTATTTCCTCCCTTTTCAGTGGGTGTAAAAGTTTTTTCCGCTCCAAAAAAGAATTGTTTCTTCTTTGTATTCCATGATATAATTTCTTATCAATAATAATGAAGTGAATAATGAAAGGAGCTTGGGACATGAAAAGAAGGATCGGTATTCTGACGAGCGGCGGCGACTGTCCCGGTTTGAACGCGGCGATCCGCGGCGTAGCCCGCGCGGCATATGAGATGTTCGATGCAGAGATCATCGGTATACATGACGGCTATCGCGGCCTGATTGAAAGAGACTTTTCCCTGATGACCAGAAGCCAGTTTTCCGGCATCCTGACGCTGGGCGGCACGATTCTCGGCACCAGCCGCACGCCCTTCCGCAACATGCGCGTCATCGGTGAGGATAATGTAGATAAGGTCGCCGCCATGAAGAAAACCTATAAGGAGCTGAATCTGGACTGCCTGATCACACTCGGCGGCAACGGCACGCACAAAACGGCGAACCTGCTCAGTGAAGAGGGGCTGAACGTTATCGGGCTGCCCAAAACCATTGACAATGACATTTTCGGCACCGACTTCACCTTCGGCTTTCATACCGCGAACGACATCGCCACCGAGGTCATTGACCGGATCCACTCCACCGCCGCGAGCCACGGCCGCTGCATGGTCATTGAGATCATGGGCAACAAGGCCGGCTGGCTGACGCTTTATTCCGGCGTCGCCGGCGGCGCGGATGCCATCCTGATACCCGAGATTCCTTATGATATCAATAAAGTGGCCGAGGTCGTCCAGCGCCGTGCTGAAAACAACAAGGCCTTCACGATCATCGCTGTGGCCGAGGGTGCCATGGACAAAGCCGAAGCCAAGCTGAAAAAGAAGGAGCGGGAAGCCCGCCGCGCCGCGGAGCACTTCTCCGCCAGCGCCTATGTGGCAAAACAGCTGACGGAGCTGGTCGGTGTGGAGGCGCGCAGCGTTGTCCCCGGGCATATTCAGCGGGGCGGTACGCCGAGCGCCTATGACCGTGTTCTCTCCACACAGTTCGGCGTCCATGCCGCCAAACTGATCCGGGATGGCATCTTCGGCGTGACGGTCGCCCTGAAGGGGAACGAGATCACCCACAACCCCCTCAGCGAGGTCGCCGGCGTCGCGAAGCTTGTTCCGCCGGATCACCAGCTGGTCACCACCGCCAAATCCATCGGCATTATCTTCGGTGACTGATTCCGCCGGTAAAGGCAGGAGCATCCCCGCTTCGGGATGCTCCTTTTTTTGTGTTGATCATTTTTTCTTCCAGATGGTTTTCTGAAAAGTCGGTCCGTCCATCGGGCAGTACTCCCTGGCTTCCGTCAGGACCGGGTCGTGGTCGCTGCCCACGGCATGCAGCTCATTGATTTCATCTATCTCCGCTTTTCTCAGGGGAGGCGCGCAGTAAGAGCATCTGGTCAGCGAAGCGTAGGGCTCTGTGTCCAGCTCTCCGTAACGGATGGGCTCCAGCCGTGTCTTTAAGGTTTTTCCGTAGCAGTAGCAGGTTTCCTGGGAATGGTAGTATTCCATTTTTCCCGGATGGTAATACACTTTGGAATCGTCCGCCGGATAAGGGATCTGGCGTCCCTGCCAGTCTTCCCACAGGAGCAGGCGCGTGTTTTTTGCGTGATGATCGTAGATCCACTGCATGTTGATGCCCTCGGGCGTCATCTTTCGCTGTACGCGGATGCAGCCGTGGCTGGCCCTGGTACCCAGTGCTTCCTCCTGCTTCCTGTAGCCCGCGTCCGTCCTGGAATAAACGTAGGGTACTTCATGCAGCAGGTCTCCGGAATTGAACCGCAGGGCGATGCGGCAGGTCATATTGTCGCTTTTGAAATCTCCAACGCGAGTCGTAAGCAGGAATTCTCCGGAGCGTGTCTCGTTATACGGCTGTCTTGCATTGCTCAGGCCGGTGGAGACCAGCAGTGTGGAAAACAGCTTTCCTTCCCGGAAAATATACATCTTCTGGGTCAGCTTGTCGATCACAAAGCCGATCTTCTGGTTGGGCTTGACCTCCTTGAGGTATTTGGTCTGAACATACCCCTGGATCAGCACGTTCCAGTTGACGACCTTGCTGTCATGAAAGGAGGACGAATAGCACTCGATCAGGCTCCAGTCCTTCTCCCTTTCCAGCACGTGGACCCCCTGGGTCTCGCAGGTCACGACGCCCACGCCCTCGCTGTCCAGGCTCTTTTCCGCTCGGACCGTGATCTGCGTTCTCTCGGCGCGCTTGAAATTCCCGCTCAGCACCGTAATCGGCTGCGTCAGCGCCTGCCACACGGCGGCTTCATCCGTAATGTCCATTGGCAGCGTCCAGTAATTCAGCGTGGGGTCCTGGCCCTCGTACGGGCTCCCCCACTGAGGAGTAAAGGACTGATGGCTCAGCAGCACGGCGTTTCCGGAGATATCTTCCGCCGGAAACGTGATATCGTCTTCCCCATCAAGCTCGATATATTCAACGACTTCATCAATCTCCGGTTCTTCTTCTGCGAATACGGGAAGCTGTAAAGCCGTCAACAGCACACAAAACAGCAGCAGTATCCCCGTTCGGGTCCCTGTCCGTTTCACCGTGCCCACCTTCTTTCCCTGTCGGTTCCTGTTGTCAGCATAAATATATCGGAAAACCTTCTCCGTTTCAAGCCTGTCTCCAGCTGTTTTCGTTTTCAGCGGTTCTCCTTCATCATTGCCCCGTTTGTAATTCTTCCTGATCCGTGTTAAAATTCTCGCAGAAATGACGGGAGGCTGACGCATGAAGATTTCCAAGAAGGATGCTCTGACCTGGTTTGAGTTTTTCTCCGCCCTGCCGGAAGACGAAGAGCTTCTTCCGCGGCAGACGGAAATTGCCCTGGCGGTTTTCTCACAGATCGAGTATGCCGTGGAAGCCCGCAGCAGGGAACTGGCAGCTGCAATTCCCCACCTGAAGAGCCTGAAAAACCGCACCTTCTACGTTGGCGACGACGCCCGCTTCCCCGCCGGCTGCCGTTCCTGCCTGCTCGGTTCGGGCCTTTCCGCCGTCCGTAAAACCAACCGCTGTGACGCGAACTGCAGGTTTTGCTACGACTACGGCGCTCTGGATTCGCAGATGCCCGTCGGGGAAGGCTTATGGGAGATCGGCGGCACAAAGTTTTATGAAGAGGATCTGGATCTCCTTCTGGATGTGCAGAAGAAGCCGACGGGGATCTGCTACGTCTATCTGGAGCCCTTCATGGAAATTGAGCTTTATTATCCCGTGGTCAGGAAATTCCATGACGCCGGGATCTGGCAGCATATGTATACCAATGGGATCCACGCGGACCGGGAAAACCTCCGCGCGCTTGCTGACGCCGGCCTGGATGAGCTCCGCTTTAACCTCGGGGCATCCGGCTGCTCCGACAGGGTGATTGAAAATATGCGCACGGCAAAGGAGTTCTTCCCGGCTGTCGGCATTGAAACGCCCATGACGCCGGAGCTTTATGATACATTCCTGAGGAAGAAGGACCGGATCCTCGCCACCGGCATCGATTTCATGAACTGTGCGGAGCTGCATCTGAACGAAAACAATCTGCCGAACTATCTGGGCGAAAACCTGTACATGAGCCGCCAGGGCTATGTTTCCCCGGTCTGGAGCCGGGAGCTGACGTTGAAACTGATGCGGATCGCGGATGAGGAATCCTGGCCGCTCACGGTTCATGACTGCTCCAACCGCACAAAGTTTGCCCGGGATCTGAATCTGAAGGCGCATGAAGGCGGCTGGTTCGGTCAGAGCAGCTATGGCCGGGAGTTTGACCGGATCCCTTATGAAGCCTTCCTGCCGGTCCTGCGCGACGGAAGCTTCCGTTTTGTGGAGGAAGAGCCCCTTCCCGCAGGCTTCCGTCCCGGTGATATCGTCCTTTGATTCCTTGCGCTTTTTCCCACGTTGTTATATGATTTCCCCATTATTTCAGAGGAGGACGTCTTATGTCCCTCAGTCAACAGGTTCTCTCCGCGGTTTTCAGCGATGAAACGCCTTTTTACCGTTTTCCCTCCGAGCCGGACGTCGGCGACACGGTCAATATCAGGATCAGGGTCGCGAAGGGCAGCGCCGAAAGGGTCATCCTCCTGACGGAATCCCTGAAGGTCGGCACGCTGATGGAAAAGAAAAGCTCCGATGATTTCTTTGATTTCTATGAGACAGGCATCGTCTGCGACGGGGCCGAGGTCATGTACCGTTTCCTGATCGAATGCGCGGACGGGATCCGCATTGCCTACGACAAAAACGGATGCCGTCCCGTGGAAAACACTTTCCCGGAATACAATCCGTCTTATGCCTTCCGCTTTCAGCCCGGCTTTCATGTTCCGGAATGGGCGAAAGGAGCCGTTCAGTATCAGATTTTCCCGGATCGTTTCTGTAACGGGGATCCCTCCAACGACGTGACAGACAACGAATACTATTATACCGTCGGCCATTCGAAGCACGTCACCGACTGGTCCGCCCTCCCCACGGACACGGACATCCGGTCCTTCTACGGCGGAGACCTGCAGGGTATTCTCGACAAGCTGGACTATCTGCAGTCCCTCGGCATAGAGGTTCTGTACCTGAACCCGGTTTTCGTCTCCCCCTCCAGCCATAAATACGATGTGCAGGATTACGAGCATATCGATCCCCATTTCGGGATCATCACCGATGACATGGAGCATGAAATGCAGCTGTGGGAAAAGCATAACGGCTACGCTCCCCGCTACATCCGCCGCGTCACCTCCATGGAAAACCTGGAAAAAAGCGACGCTCTCTTCGCGAAACTCTGCGGGGAGCTTCACTCCCGGGGAATGAAGATCATTCTGGATGGCGTCTTCAACCACTGCGGCAGTTTTAATAAATGGATGGATTATGAAGGGATCTATCTGGGCAAGGCCGGTTTCCAGCCGGGCGCTTATCAGAGTCTTCACAGCCCGTACCGATCCTTCTTCCATTTTCATGATTCCCACAGCGGGCGCGGCCCGGCCTATGAGGGCTGGTGGGGCTATACGACGCTGCCAAAGCTGAATTATGAGGCGTCTCCCGAGCTTTGTGAAACGATCATGAAAATCGCCGTGAAGTGGGTCTCCGAGCCGTACTGCATTGATGGCTGGCGCCTGGATGTGGCTGCGGACCTCGGCCACAGCGCCGCCTTCAACCACCGCTTCTGGAAGGAATTCCGCGCCCGCGTCAAGGCAGCCAACCCGGACGCGGTCATCATTGCCGAGCACTACGGCGATCCGGCGCCCTGGCTGAAGGGCGATGAATGGGATTCCGTCATGAACTACGATGCTTTCATGGAGCCGGTTACCTGGTTCCTCACAGGCATGGAAAAGCATTCCGATTCCTATCGCGACGATCTGTATCAGAACGGCAGGGCATTCTTTGACATCATGCGGGACAAAATGTCCCGGCTTCGTTATCCCTCCCTGCTGTGCGCGATGAACGAGCTGAGCAATCACGATCATTCCCGCTTTCTCACGCGGACCAACCGAATGATCGGACGGATGAACACGCTCGGTCCGGATGCGGCTGCAGCGGGGATCAACAAAGGGATCTTCCGGGAAGCGGTCACGATTCAGATGACCTGGCCCGGCGCGCCGACGGTCTACTACGCGGATGAGGCCGGTCAGGTCGGCTGGACGGATCCCGACAACCGCCGCACCTATCCCTGGGGACATGAGGACGAATCCCTGATCGCCCTGCACCGCGATCTGATCGCCCTGAGGAAGAAGCTGCCCGTCCTGAAAAGCGGCTCCCTCAAGCAGCTGCTGGCGGATTACGGCCGCATTGCCTACGCGCGCTTCAGCGATTCCTCCCGCGCGGTGATCGCCGTAAACAACACCGGGGAATGGACCTCCTTCCGGCTCTTTGTCCGTGATGCCGGCGCAAAGGAAAAAGAACGCTATGTCTGCCGTCTGCAGACGCTGCAGGAAGGACACGGGACAAATGACGAAAACTGGGGCGAAGTGACGGACGGCTACCTGACCTTTGATCTTCCCCCCTTCTCCTCCGCCGTGCTGAGCAACGCGGAGAACTGAGCCCTGCTGAAAGGAGCGTGCGCATGGACGGAATGGAACTGGCTCTGCGGGAGGCGGCAGCAGCCCTCTCCGAAGGCGAGGTGCCCGTAGGGGCAGCTCTCTTTCACGGAGATACCCTGCTCTGGGCCGATCATAACCGTCGTGAGCAGCTGCAGGATCCCACGGCCCACGCGGAGCTTCTCTGTCTCCGCTACGGCGCTGAGAAGCTCGGCAGCTGGCGTCTGACCGGCTGCACGCTTTATGTTACGCTCGAGCCCTGCCCCATGTGCGCGGGCGCTCTGGTCATGAGCCGTCTCAGCCGCTGTGTGTTCGGCGCTTCCGACCCGGAAAAAGGCTGCTGCGGAAGCGTCTATGATCTCCCGGCGGACCCCGCTTTTTCTTCACCCGTACGCTGGATCGCCGGCGAAAGGAAAGCGGAATGCTCCGCGTTGCTGGATCGGTTTTTCTCGGACAGACGAAAAAGGATCAGGGAGGTGCTTTGAAATGGCTCTTCTTCACATTCTCTTCAATCCGGTCCTGTCATTCCTGAAACGGGCCCTGCCATTGCTCTTGTCCTGCTTCATGTCCTTTTCCTCCGCTCAGGGAACAGAAGCGGAAACTCCTGCCCTGACCCTGGTGTCGATCAATGTCGGCAAAGCGGACTGCCATCTGCTCTTGAGCGGGAATTCCGCCTACATGGTCGACGTCGGCCGCGGTAAGACCTGGGATACGGTTGAGTCCGTTCTGAACGAGCTTGGCATCACCCGCCTGAACGGCGTCATCCTGACGCACACTCATTCCGACCATGCAGGCGGGCTGAAAAAAATGCTGAAATCCGGTATTCAGATCGACCACATCTATACCTCCGCTTTCTATTCTCCTGATGAGGAAGGCGATGAGCATCCCGTGCTCAAGTCGCTCAGGAAATCGGATCTGGAAGCGGAATATCTGAAAAGCGGCGACACGCTCCCCCTGGACGGAGGCACGCTGCAGGTTCTCGGCCCGATTGCTCAGCACCCGACCAAGGAGAACAACAATTCTGTCGTGCTTCTCGCTTCCGCCGGGGCCAGTTCCGTTCTCCTGACCGGGGATATGGAATTCCCGGAGGAAAGGGATCTCCTTGCCGCGAACCTGCTTCCCCGCGTCGATGTGCTGAAAATCGGCAATCACGGGGAAGGCGACGCCACCAGTGACGCTTTCATCGCCGCGGTTGCGCCGAAGCTGGCCGTTATTCCCACCAATACGGAGGAGGAGCCGGATACGCCCGACCCCCGGGTGATCCGTCTTCTGGAAAGCTGGAAGGTCCGGATCCTTCAGACGCAGGAATCGGCACGGTATATCCGGATCACTCTCCGGAACGGTGAAATCGAAACCGAAATGAAGTAAAGAGAGAATATCGAAAACAAGCGGCACCCTGACGGGTGCCGCTTTCATTCGTTAAAAAGTGTGCGAGCGTGACCGTAAGCCGGGTTCTGTATTGGACGGTCATCTATCCAGGCCGTACGTTACCGTGCGGCTCAAGCGATTGCGGAGAACGCGGCGGGCCGCCGACTTGCCTCCATAGCATCTTGCACCGGGTGGGGTTTACATCGCGGGCGAGTCGCCAGGCCGCGGGTGAGCTCTTACCTCGCCTTTCCATCCTTACCGTGTAAACACGGCGGTCTCTTTCTGTTGCACTTTCCTTGGAGTCGCCTCCACCGGCCGTTAGCCGGCACCCTTGCCCTTCGGTGCCCGGACTTTCCTCATGCTATAAGCACGCGGCCGTCTGTTCACCTCGCACGGTACATATTCTATCTCTTTTCTGCCGCTTCTGTCAATCATCCTGTTTCCTGCGCTGGCGGCGCACCCGGTTTACATGGCGCGTAAACTCCCCGCTCCTCAGCAGCTCGGTGAGCACCATCTGCTCCGTCACCGGAACCGAGCAGGACAGATACCCCGCCCTTTCCGTATACAGTGTCACAAGCGTTTCCGGCAGCACCATGTATCCCACCCGCAGTGCGGGGGAAACCGTCCGGGTAAAGGTGTTCAGATGGATCACCCGGTCCGGCGCCAGCGCGAAGAGCGTATCCTCCGCCTTGGAGGAGACGGACAGTTCGGAATCAAAGTCGTCCTCCACCAGCCAGGCATTATTCTCCCTGGCCCAGCGGACGTATTCGTTCCGTTTGGATGCCCCGGCCGTCACGCCGCTCGGCCAGCTGTGAAAGGGTGTCACGTGGAGCACCGCCGCGCCGGTACGGCGCAGTTCCCTGCTGCTGATCCCGCCGTGCCCCATCTTCAGCAGGTCACAGTGTACACCGTGTCCGCTGTAAACCCGCCGGATCAGTTCATATCCCGGGTCCTCCAGTGCGAATTCGCCTCGGTCTCCCAGCATCTGGGCGATCAGCCCGTACAGATACTCGGCTCCGGAGCCGATCACGATCTGTGCCGGGGAGACGGAGATGCCCCTCCGGGCTGCCAGATACTCGCTCAGTGCGCTCCGCAGCTCCAGGCACCCGCTGTTGGGCGATTTTTCCATCAGCCTTTCCCCGCATTCATTCAGTACCCTGCGCAGGCACCGGGCATACGCGGCGAACGGCATTCCGCTGACGCCCCTGTCCGCCGTCGGCGGAAGCTCCTGCCCGGCGTTCCGGCTGCTCTGCGGCGCAATGTCATTTTCCCGGTACGCCACAAAATAGCCGCTTCTTTCCCGCGCCTCCAGCCAGCCCTCGTCGCACAGGATCTCATAGGCATGCTGCGCCGTCACCACGGATACGCCGTTCTCCTCCGCGGTGACCCTCTTGGACGGAAAGCGCGCCCCGTAAGAATATCCGCCTGAAAGGATATCTCTTTTCAGCCTGCCGTACAGCGTCAGATATGCCGGCTCATGCTTCATTGTCGTTTCTTCCCTCTTTCATCTGGTATTGTATTATTTTCTTATTCTGGTTATTTTCACATACCAGCAAATTGATTATACTGCGTCCTGTATCCAGAGTAAAGTTTTTTGATGAGGTGAACAAACATGTCCGACACTGCAAAAAAAAGCAAAAGCGTATACTGGCTGACTGTCACGGCAGTCATGGCTGCCCTGGCCTTTGTCGCCAACTATATCCGTTTCCCTTTCCTGGGCTCACAGATCA
>JAEEGL010538503.1_pt1 | contig 11441 bp, 4 predicted proteins | sample 9134231 | NCBI WGS metagenome assembly JAEEGL01 (sample SAMN16246548, study PRJNA631951) | gut metagenome | biome: gut microbiome; feature: rumen; material: fiber-attached | host: Bos | place: Iran: Karaj | collected 2018-10
CATTGGGCCATCGCCAAGCGGTAAGGCACAGCACTTTGACTGCTGCATACGACGGTTCGAATCCGGCTGGCCCAGCTAGGCTGTAATTTGAGCCATAACAATATGGGATATTAGCTCAGGTGGTAGAGCACTTGACTTTTAATCAAGTTGTCGGGGGTTCGAATCCCCCATGTCTCATCTTTCCCTATTCTTCTTATGAAGAGTAGGGAAATTGTTTTATGCGGATATGGCGGAATTGGCAGACGCGCTGGATTTAGGTTCCAGTGGGCGACCGTGCAGGTTCAAGTCCTGTTATCCGCAGCTAAAAAGGCTGTCTGTTGATCATTCACAGACAGCCTTCTTTATTTGAATCACTCTATTCACAGATATTTGATCTCGTAGGAAATATCTTCCCCGTCTATATTCAGAATAAGATAGCTTGGTCTTCTGCCCTCCTGTCTTGGATAGGACAGACTTCCGGGATTAAAGAGGTACACTCCCCCGACCTGCCTGGCCACAGGCTTGTGGGTGTGGCCGAAAAAGACAAGGTCCGCTCCCCTTGAATGGCCCTCGGCCCTGATGTTCTCAAGATCCATGGATACGAGGTAACGGTGTCCATGGGTAAGAAAAGCCCTGTGCCCGTCAAGATCAAAATCCAGCTCTCTTGCAAGGTTCGCAAAAAAATCGTTGTTCCCGGAAACAAAATAAACAGGACAGTTGGCAGCTATGGCAAATTTCCCCTCTGACCCTTCAAAGTCACCGCAGTGTATGATCCCGTCCAGCGGCTCCTCCAGGTCAAGAACCCGGTAAAAATTATCATCATGTCCGTGAGTGTCACTCACAACCAAATACTTATGCATTTAAAGCTCCTTCTTCAGAAGTTCCGCCATCTCTCTAAGAGCCTTACCCCTGTGGCTGATGGCGTTTTTCTCATCTTCCGAGAGCTCTGCGCTGGTCTTCCCATACTCCGGAAGGAAGAAAATAGGATCATACCCGAATCCGTTCTCCCCGGCTATCTTATAGGCAATCTGCCCCTCCATTTTACCAAGTGTCGAGAGGCTCTTACCTCCGGGAAGGCAGGCCGCTATGGCACAGACGAATCTGGCACTCCTCTCCTGCTGCGGAACATCCTTCAATCTGTCCAGGATTATGCTGTTTTTCTCTGTATACGGATGATCTTTTCCAAGATATCTTGCAGAGTAGATTCCAGGTTCGCCGCCAAGAAAGTCAATCTCAAGTCCCGAATCATCGGCCAGAACTACTGTCTCTCCGGCCTTCGATGGGTCTTTTTCCTCAAGAAGCTTATAGATGGCGCCGGCCTTTATAGCTGCATTTTCAGAAAAAGAGTTTCCGTCTTCCACCACATCCTCGAAGACTCCGGCTTCCTTCATCGACAGGATCTCGGCGTCAAGTCCGCCTAAGATCTTTCTTATTTCTCTCATTTTATCTTTGTTGCCTGTTGCAAATACTATTCTCATTGCATCTCCTCAAAACTGTTTATTATTCCGTCGTAGATTCCCTCCGCCAGCTTCTTTAAACGGCTTCTGTCAGCATGCCCCGCTGCATCCTCATAATCCGCAGCACTGCCAAGGTCAAGTCTTGCCGCGGGAATCCTGCAGCCGGTAAGCAAATCATCTTCGCTGTCATCAAAAACGCCCTCAGCGCTTATCGCAGCCTTTTGTGCACAGCTCTGCAGCATTATGTCCGCAAACCCGGCATTGGTGAGCCTGCGCAAAAAGAATCCGTCATTGTAATACGCACTTACTCCCTCTTTGGAAGTTCCCTCTGAGAGCTCCAAAAACAGGTCAGCCTCTGAATCCGCCACAAGCGCCTTCTTTTGCTCAAGGCCGATATCTTCACCCGAAAGTCCAGTGAAGTAGATCTTTATGTTATTGGCTGTATCCTTATCAGCGATCTCTTTTAGCAAAAGAGCTGTCTCAAGCGTTATATCATCATGCTGTGTTTCTGCAGGTGCTTCCTCTGTCACGGTGGTTCCTGCAGCATCAACTACAACGATCCTGTCGTACCTGTCTGAAGGATCAAAAAACCTCACCTCTATAGTGTTATTGTCCGTCAGCGTGCTCTCGTTGGCATGGAAGCCGTCCAGGGTAAATTCCAGGCACACACTGCCCGTATCATTAAGATTGATACAAGTCGCGTCAGTAACAAGCTTTAAGTCTGTGGCCACCGCATTATCCATGTAAAACCCGGACTCACGGCTGTCGATATAGATGCGCAGCTTGTGGTCCACGTATCCGTCTTCAAGTGTTATATTGTCTGAGCTTACACTCTTGGAAAGAGGAATTATCAGGGTCCCATCCTTGCCACCGGGAACGTCACTGTCCACCAGAAGTGAATAGGAACTATCACTGCTTTCCCTATCCACAGTAACACCGGCGGCATCAGTTATCATGATGTGCTTGGTGGCAGACCTGTGAAATATCAGAATCAGCGAAATCAACGCGAAAACCAGGGCCTCTATGGCAGCTCTTTTCTTCTCTTCAGCCGTCATGTCGCCTCTTTTCTGCGGGGAGGCTTAGGCCCCATAAACTGGTAAAAATAGGTCCTGAGCATTCCGTTGTAGATCTTTCTGTTCTTGTCAGCTTTTCTGCCGATGTACTTCTCAGCATCCTCATAGCCTGTGATCAGATACATGGACCAGGCATCAAGAGCCTTATACCTCTCGCCTATGGTCCTGTAGAGATTCGGCAAAAGATCTTTATCACCAATTCTCTCTCCGTACGGCGGATTGGTTATGATAAAGCCGTATTTCTTCCTGTGGCTCAGCTCCGCTATATCCCTTGTCTGGAAGTGTATCATGTGCTCAACACCGGCTTTTCTGGCGTTTATCCTGGCTATCTCTATCATCTCCGGATCAATGTCATATCCCTGAATGTCAGTCTCTGCATCAATGATGATCTCGTCCCTCGCCTCTTCGCGCACATCCTGCCAGTTCTGAGGGGTTATGAGATGAGTCCAGGCCTCTGCCGTGAAGTGTCTGTTCATACCCGGAGCAATATTGGCAGCCATCATTGCAGCCTCGATGGGTATGGTTCCGCTTCCACAGAAAGGATCTATCAGGATCCTGTCGCCGTGCCAGGGTGTCAGCGAAATAAGAGCCGCTGCAAGGTTCTCCGCAATGGGAGCCTTGGACTCAAGCTTCCTGTACCCTCTCTTGTGGAGCGAATCTCCCGTTGTATCAAGAGCCACAGTCACCTCATCCTTCATAAGGAAGACTCTCACAGGGAAATCCTGCCCATCCTCTTTGAACCAGTCCGTGCGATAGCTCATCTTAAGCCTCTCCACCATGGCTTTTTTCATGATGGACTGAATGTCTGACGGGGAAAAGAGCTTGCTCTTAACGCTGCTGGCCTTCTTGACCCAGAACTTGCCGTCTGATGGTATAAACTCCTCCCAGGGAAGAGCTTTGGTGCCCTGGAACAGCTCTTCAAAGGACTCTGCATGGAAAGATCCCACTTTTACAAGAACCCTTTCAGCACTCCTTAGTCCTATGTTGGCACGACAGACTGCGTCCGCATCTCCCGCAAAAGACACGCGTCCGTCCGCCACCTCTGTGATATCGTAACCGAGGTCCGTTATTTCTTTTTTTAATACTGCCTCCAGGCCAAAGTGGCAGGGGGCGATAAGTTCAAATTTTCTCATATTCTGCATTATAACACGATACAGCACGAAGCCGCCACAAGAATACCTACGTATCTGTGACGGCTCCGCGCTACTTATTTATGAATGGGGAATCCCCTTCGGGAATCTTACATTATCTGAGAACCTTTACTCTGATATTGATGGTCTGCTGTCTTGCACCGGCTCCGTTGCCAACGGGAACAATGCCCATCTTTACGGTGTAGGTGCTGTTAGCCTTAAGTCCCTTCACATCATTTATTGATACATAGAAGTTTCCGCTCTTTGCATCATAGCTTACATTGAACTTGTCTTTCTGACTAAGCTGTACCATAGAAGCTATCTCGGCCGTCTTAGGTGAAGTTACGGCAGTGATTGCAGTTCCCTCACCGGAAACATCCGACATCTTGACATTGATCACGGGCACTGCAGAGAGCTTAAGCTGTGTCTGCTTAACCTGGATATATACAGATGCTGACTCGATCTCGACTTCACCGAGAGAAGTAGCTACGATAAATACAGGTGTGAGCCTGTACCTGGTATTTGCACGGTATGAACCGTACTCCATTGCATAAACCTTGGCCTGTCCTGCTGCCGAATCCCAGTCCACATCAAAGAAGTTCTCAGCACCCTTGAAGTACATTCCTGTTACTGTTCCCTGAAGATTTGTGATAACAGGCTTAACAGTAGCGTAGGTTGCATCCCTTGCAACGAGGTTGATGCTCTTTCCGACTCTTCCCGTAGCCTTGGCATTTCCAAGAACAGTGAGTGTAAATCTGGTCTTCATGCCGGAGATCTTGTTGAGGCTGTAGTTAGCAGTGAAGCTGTAGCTTCCTCTCTTAACAATGCCTTCCTTAATAGCATCTTCAAGACTCTTATCAGCAGAATCCTTGAATGAGAACGCAATTACAGGCTGATTGAGTTCATCCCTCTCAAATGTGTAATCTATGAAAGGAAGAATCTTTCTTGCGCCGTTGCTGTTTCCGGTCAGCTCAAGGTTTCTTACTGTATAATCAAGCGCATTCCTTACGGTAACTCTTGATGTCACGCGGCTGTATGCTGCAAATTCTGCCTGGCCATTGATTCTTGCATTGGCGATTGTAACAGAAGGCTTGCTGTTATTTACTGTAAGTCTTGCATTCAGGACAACCTGTCTGTCACTTGCATACTTAGTCTTAGGATCCTTGCTGAAGTCAGGATCTACAACGCTTATCTTGGCTGTACCGCTCTTTGTAGTAGAAAGCTTGTAAACTCCGCCATCTTCATCAATCACAAAGTTCTTATTAGCTCTTACATATGATGCTGTAGAATCCGCAAGCTTGATCTGAGCGCCGCTCACATACTCACCTGTTGCCTTGTTAAGGATCCTGAACTCAGTGTCCTTAATTCCAAGCTGTGAATAAAGAACGCTGTTATCCAGCTCAAGTCTGTACTGGGGAGCTCTTGTCTCGGTTACTACAGTGTAATTAACTGTTCTGTCATAAGCCTTCTTGTAACCGTCAAAGCTCTCTGTGAGCCTGATTCTTGTTACCAGCTTGTTCCTGCCGTTCTCCTGTATCCTCTTCTGTGCGGCATTTGTCATTACGATCTGATATGTGCTGCCATCTGATACAAGATTGAAATCGCCATCCTCAGAAGCAAGCTTAAGTGTTACTGATGTAAGCTTTGAAGTTGCCTTGAGTACACCGGTGTTTTCTGTGCTTCCTGCATTGTAGAACAGGTTCACTTTCTTGGTCTGCTTGAGAGTAGCTGTAGGTCTTGTCTCTGTGATAACAACTGTCACAGGATCAAACTCCTTTTCACCGCTTGCAAGTACCAGTGAATAAGTGCCGTTTGCAATCTTAGGAGCAACTGTTTCATCGACATTAGCCTTTACTACTATTCTGTAGACTTTGCCGACAACCTTTGTCACCTGGAATGCATCCCTGAGGCCGGCCACCTCTTTGGTTCCCTTGAGAACCTTAGCTACAGAAACCTCTTCAAGTGCTGTATTGCCAAGAACTGTAACACCAAATGAAGCTCCGTCATTTCTTGCCTTGTCGATAGTAAGTCTCTCGACATTTACTGCAAATTCATTGCCTTTTACTGTAACTTCAACTGATTTCTTTACTGTCTTATCTCCTGCAGCCGTGAGAGTGATAAAGGTTGTACCGGAATTTACCGCAGTAAATTCGCCGCCTGAATACTTCACGATCTTGCTGTCGATGACAGATACATTTACTTTCTCGTTGCCATTTACATTAGAAACCTTAAGGTTATTGAGCTTGAACTTATCTTTTGCCTTTTCAACTGTGATGTTGCCATATTCATCTTTTACTGCGCCTTCAACATCATAGGTGAACTCAAATGCGGCATTTCTTGTGCTGAAGCTGTAAGCATTGCTGGTAAGCTTGTTTACTTTTCCGCCTGCCACGTACAGCATGGTCGCAACATAGTTTGCGATGCCTTCCTTAGAACTTGCTGATCTTGTAAGGGTCAGGACATTCTTGTTTACTGACTCGTTAAGTCCCATCTTTTTGCTGTCAGCAAAGCTGTAAGTAAATCTTCCCGCATATGTGATGTTGATATCTGCTTCAGGTGTAAATACAGGTGTAGCTACCAGTGTAAGCGACTTGTCCTCTCCAGCGAAAAGACCTGCTTCGTCTGCGTCAACTGCTGTAAGTTCAACGCCTGTAACATCAACAAAGTTTACAACTGCAGTGGATCTACTTCCTGTCTCTCCATTGACGATAGCAAACTCAGCTGCTGTTCCTGCATATGGTGCTGCAGCGAGAGTGCTGTCAGCCCAAGTAAATCCGGTAGGAAGTTTAGTCTTGTTTACATCGTTCTTCTCAACATCTGCAAGTGTCTTAACATCCTTCGCAAATACCACGAATTCTGTAACATCTTCTGCAGCCTGTACTTCTCCTGCTCCAATGCCGTTTTCCTCGATGAACTGAAGCAGTGCCTTGAGTTCAGGATCTTCCACATCTGCTGAATTCTTCAGCTGAAGGAAGCCGTTAAAGAGGATGCTTCCGTCTACATCTCTGTAGACAAAGCTTCCGCTTGCTCCGTTGGCACCCATGAGCGTTTCATCAGTGCTGACAAATATATCAGCTGTTGCCTTCATGGAATCATCCACAGCATTTACTGATGCGCTTCCATTCCAGAAGAAGTTGTTCCTGTTGTAAATCTTGGACTGTATCTGAGCTCCAAGAGGCTTGATGCTGTCTGCACCTGTGCTCTTATTGCCGATAGAAATAAGTCCGTTAACTGCATAGTCAGAATTGATTGCCTTTGCATAAGTGCTGAGGCTTAGGTTTGTTCCATTTGCATATGAAATGCTGTTAAATACCTGAACATCAGGGCAGCTGTTGGAATCAATACCGTTTGCCTTGTTGCCAAATGCATAAGAGTTTCTGAGCACGTGATATCCGCTCATTCCGTCACCGCCAAGTTTGAATCCGTTACCGTTTCCGGCTGCAAACTCCGTGGGAGCTGACATATCCTGATGGTTAACGGAAAGTGCAGGATCTTCAAATACTTCGTACTCTTCGATTGCCTTGCCGTCCGCACTCATCTTTGCATAGCCTAAGAGATAACCATTCTTATATGCAATACTGTTCTCGATAGTAACTGCTCCGATGCTTCCGGACTGAACCTTAGCAAAGAGATCCCATCCGTCATCAGCGTTGTAGGCAGATACACAGCCCACAAATCTGTTTCCGTCGCCACAGGTGATCTTGGCTGCAAAACCATCAGCGTCTTCAAAACCTGCATCATAGTTGAGATATGATGTGCAGTTAAGCACAAGGTTGTCTGAAGGCCAAAGGTCACGACCAACACTTCCCTCACGCGCAATTTCAATACCTGTATTTCCGTTCTTGTAAGCCTTCACCATTTCAACAATGTTGTGCTTACCTGCGATGTGAAGACCCTTTTCACCATTCTTAGATCCGGTCACATCAAAGTTCTTAAGGTGCCAGTAATTTCCTGCAAGTACAAATGCGCTTCCTGTTCCTGTTGCACCTGCAAAGCTAAGTACAGCTCTTCTGTCTGCAGCCACATCTTCAGGATCGGTCTCTATGGTAATCATGGACTTAGCTGTTCCGTCTGTTCCTCTCTCTATATGGAGATTCTTGTTGCTTCCTCCATTGCTCTTACCAAGGTTATATGTGCCACCTGCCAGATAGATCTTCTGACCGGGTGCTGCAAAGCTCACTGCATCATAGATGGATGCAGGTGATTCCTTGGTACTTCCGTCTCCGTTTGCTCCGGGAGCTACGTAAATGATATTTCCTTCATGAGTACTGTATTTTACAGTGAACTCAATCGACTTACTTGTAGCTTCAGGATCATTATCGATAACAAGACGCTGATACTCTCCGGGAGTATAGCCTGGCGCAGGCGTAAATACCAGATTGAACTTGTTGTCACCTGCTTTGAGTGTAGTTCCTACTGTAGCCCACTTTCCGGCACTTACAGCTATCTCCTGAGCAATGAGCTTTCCATCCTTTTCAACAGAAAGTGTTCCGTCAGCATTGGCGCTGAATATCAGATCATAAGCTGCTGTATTTGATGTCTCTGCAGACATTACAAGCGCATTGAGAGCAACATCTTCAACAACTCTTGCCTCTGCAGGATAGTCTTCCTCGGCATCCACCGTCTCAAACTTGTAATCCTCAACTTCCACATTAGTCTTACGTGCACTGAACATACCTGCATAAATGTACTTCTTATCAATCTGAGTCAGGTTGTTCCTGTTTGTATCGTAGATGATCTTCTGGCTGAGAATTTCGTAAACATTGTCATCAACAACTACTACAGATTTACCATCAAGTGTTCCAACATAAGAAATGCGATTTTCGTTATCGTCTGTGGCAAATACTACATCTCCTGCATTTCCAACAGTCTCATTAGACAGGTAGCGGAGAACATATCCTGTATTGTTTCTCTGAATCTGATATCTGACTTCACTTATTCTGGCAAAGTCTATATCACCAACTTTTATTACTGTTCCTACTACCGGCTGTTTCTTGGATGCAGACTCGTCAATAATGTTAAGCTGGCCGTATGAAGCATTTGCGCTTACTGCGCTGTTCTTATCTATTGCACTGATCTGGAAGTTCTTAAATGCATTCTGTACATCCGCCGCAGAACTTTCCTTTGTGATTCCCGGAAGCTGTGCCTGCACTGCACTTGCTACAAAAGTCTCAAAAGTGCCGGACGTAGTTGTAAATCCGTCAGGAGTATCGATCTGTCCGCTTTCAGCCTTCTGCTTCTGATCAAGTGTGACACCGTCTCGCGCAATCCAGCCGATTCCAAGTCTCATCTTCTCCTGGAAAATTGCGTTTGAATCAGATGCGGCACTGGTTACACCGCCTACATAGTTACCCTCAGCATCCTTCACTGTAGGATCCCAGTTATACTGAATCTGAGTAGTTACAGCCTGGTATGAGTTGTTCCAGAATGCTGCTCCGTCACCGTGCTCACCGACTGCATCGGACACCATAAGTCCAAAGCCTTCCTGACCGTTATCGTAAGGCCATTCATTGACCTTGATCTTTGCAGTCAGTGTAAAGTTCTCAGAAGGAGCTATTTTAGTATAGTAATAACCTAATCCATCTGTGCTACCCGGAACGATCTTGGTGGAACTTGGTGTAGCAATAGTGATGCTTCCATCTTCATTGACAGTTGCTGAATCATCTTTGTCAGCATTGCTTCCATAGCTTGCGAAGTTCCATGTTCTGTCATTGTTGCCGGTTACCATCGCTTTAGCAGTGCCCGCAACAGATCTCTCTTTTTCAATCTTCTCTTTTCCCTTAACTTTTACTGTGTATGTCCTTGTTGCATAGACCTTAACAGTAACTTCCTCGTCGATTGGGAGGCCGTCAAGTACTGCTTCTCTCTCAAGAAGATCTGTTAATTCAGCAATTACCTCTTCCTTCTCTACTTCTTGTACTTCTTCTGTCGTCTCATCCTTAACTTTCTCTTTAACGATATGTACTATCTCAACATCGTACTTACTTGCTTCCTCGACTTTGGTCCATACAACTTCCAGCTTACCCTTTCCGTTGCTGTCCTTACCCTTATTGGTAACCGCAGTAATGCTGGGAGCTGCAAGAGGAAGTACATATGCAACCGATGCGCTCTCTTCGCTGACTTTATCAGCTTTTCCGCTGCGGCTCAGAGTTGCTCTAAATGAATACTCTCCTGATGCTGAGGGTTTAAAGGATACTTCATGCGACAACTCGTTAGATGCGCCGCCAACAACTTTGGAGCTTACAACATCACCTTTTTCATCCAGCATATCAACAGTAAGACTTTCAGCACCGTTGTAGTTGACAAATCCCTCAGCTGTAACACTAATCTCAGATCCATCTACCTGAATATCACTGATAACAGGTGCAGGGACTCTCTCCCAATCACCTTTTTCAGGCAAGTCAGCATATGACTCCGATACAAGAACTCTGAAGATATAATTCTTTCCGCCAACGCCTCCGAGATAGTAAGTACCCGGGTTTTCAACTGCAAGTGTTGATTTATATGTCGTAGAAGCCTTGGCCTCTGCGTTAGTCTTCACAACGGTTGCACCACTCGTATCGAGTATTCCCATTTGTCTGCCCTCGGCACCCGGTACCCAATAAATTGTGACATTCGCAGTTTTTTTGGTGGTAAACTTTATTGCAAACGCTTTGGTTGTTACTACACCATTGAAATTGATTCTTACACCAGATGAGTACTCAGTTCCCCAGTTTTTGCTATTCTTATCAACTTTTGAGCCAGAACCGTACATTATGGTGAAATAGTTTTCGGTACCAGCAATTTCCTCGCTTCCTTCTCCTTTTGATTCCACTGTAAGGTCGTTTTGGGCATCGAGATCATATGTCTTTACAGATGACGCAGTCGGATCAAAAATTTCATATTCATAAACAGCCACGTAGCTGCTAAACTTTCCTTCTGCAACAGCAACAGCCTTTAGCGTGCATGTCTGCCCGATGATCACTGGGGAAGTATAAAGAATACCATTCTCAGCCGTAGGAGCACTTCCGTCAGTTGTATAATAGATGTTTGCGCCTTCTGTCTCAGTACTAAGCTCTATAATCTGGCTGAACGAATACTTGCCACTCTCAAGGCTGCTGACAGGCTCTTTTACAAGATTACCTGTAATGGCATCGATGGCGCTCTTAAGTTTTTTAGCATATGCATCAACACTCGCCTGATCATCAGCCAAAAGTCCCATCTCCACTGCATCATATGCATTATCAAGAGCTTCCTTCTTGTCCGCAGGTACATTTGCAAAGTCATACTGCTTTGCAGTGATGGCATTGTAGCGAAGGAGTTCTTCATTCAGAGCAGAATAGTCAGCTCCGTAATATGAAGGAGTCCAGGAACTGCTTACATAATCGGAACGTGAATATCCATCAGCACTCTCAAGAACATAATTTTCAGCAGTTCCCTGTTTATCCGTGCCGATATTTGCAGCAACACGTCCTGAGAGATCTACTTCTGTGCCATCCATTAACCTGGTTCCAAACTCATGAAGTCCTGTATTGAGTGAGGGAACCGTGTTCATTGTTGTCCAGCCCTTAGCCCGAATAAGGTCGCTCTCAAGGATGGTGTTCACAAAAGCAACCTTTTCAGTATCAGTTCCCCAAGGCCTTCCAAGGTAGGCTGAGGTTGTGGGCTTTATAGATTCGCTCTTATCTGTCTTAACAGTACAGTAATTAAAGAGATATCCCTTATCCGCGTTGCCCTTGCTCGCAACAATCACAAGGTCTGATTTGCTCTGATCGGAGAATCCGTAAAGCACAAGGTCGCAGTTGTCAAACAGTGCATTGCCG
>JAEEGL011267834.1_pt1 | contig 11441 bp, 10 predicted proteins | sample 9134231 | NCBI WGS metagenome assembly JAEEGL01 (sample SAMN16246548, study PRJNA631951) | gut metagenome | biome: gut microbiome; feature: rumen; material: fiber-attached | host: Bos | place: Iran: Karaj | collected 2018-10
GTTTGGTATGAAAAAATGCTATAATTGAATGGTATCTAATATTTGGTTGTGCGCCTAAGCGCAAGGAGGTATTATTATGAAACGGCTTCTGTTGATTGTTTGTGTAGCTATTGTCATGGCAAGCATGATTCCGGTTCCAGCGTTGGCTGAGGAGGTCGGCATGGTCTCTGGCTCAGAAAAGTATGGCCGAATCGAGTCGAATGGATTGCTTCTTGAAATCCAGAACGGCAAGTTGATGGATAAGGAGGGTCATCCAGGGGAATTTACCCTGTGCCTGGAAGTTCTTTCGTACGATTTGAAAATCGACAAAAAAGGGAATATCCTGATTCATCTTATGCCGGTTGGTGAAGCAGCCAAATGGCTCCCAGCTCGTGGCTATACTGAATGGGGCTATTTTAACTGTATCGGCCCACAGAGGAAGAATAAGCCCTTTGTTGGTGTATGGGGCTATATAGCCTCTCACAGAGTGCGGAAGCACCGGCACGGGTGGACAGAACATAAGTATCTCACTGCTGGTGGCCAGGGATTTGCGTGCAAATCTAGGCTTGAAAACGACGGAAGAACACTTCACATCGTAATTTATGGTGCAATCTTCTGACTTATCCATAAATAGATAATTCTTGATACAAAGAGGGACATGGTATGATTTTGAGTGAAATCAAATCGTATCATGTCCCTCCTCCGTTTTTTGTTAATAAATACAATGAATAAAGTAGTCTATTTGGGGCTAAAAAAGTCTATTAAATTATTGTAAATTTTGTGATGATATGATACCGTAAAAAGTGTAAAATTGGAAGCGAGATAGAGAACAAAAGAGGAGATAGAACTATTATGGTGGAAGTAGATTTAAGCACAGTAAGTGAACAAACAAAGCTTAAATATATGGAGTTTTCCAAAAAGGTTAGGGAGCTTTTACAAAAATATGATGAACAAGATAAAAAAAAGGGCTTAACCAGGTTGGAAGCCGTAAAAAGAAAAATAAAAGACACAAAAGGAAAATGGGAAGAGGGAATTAGCGTAAAACATGAGGATGGAAATATTGAAGAAATACCAATTTCGTTACTTTTGGCTTATGAATATTGTTTAGCAACAGAAAGAATTACTCAAGGTGAAGTTACTTTTGAAGATATGCTTGATAAATTATTTAATAATGTACAAAAATTTAGAATTGGAAATCCAGTTGTAGGGCTAGATGATGAATGCCTATATGGACGAAGTTTAAGTGATAGTACGGCCATACCTGTTACAACAAAACAATATAGAATAAAAATGCACGCAGGTGCACAAAGTTTATCATATTGTAAAGATGGAAAACTTGTTGATGCCGCGTTTATTTATGAAAAAACAACTATTCCAGACTTTGCCATTGACTCTGAAACTGGTGAAAGTGTAGCATTTGAAACTGATGGAATGGATTTTCAAGAATTATCAGAAGAAAGGTCATTATTGACTTGTTTCAGGCAAACAGCTTTTCACGAATGGACTCATTCTGCAGAAAAAGAGCTAATTAATCCCGATGAAGGGACTTCTATAGAACATGAGTATGACAGTGTTGATGGAAAAAAATATATAAATTATGAAAAAGCAAACCAGTATGTTTCAACAGCAGGAATTACTATACAAGAACCACAGTATTATCATGAACAATTTCAAAAGAAAAATGGAGACATAGGACATAGATATTATTATATTGATTCATCTGGTGAAAAACAAGATGATTTGGAGTTTGGATTAAGCGTACATTCATTGGATGAAACTTATTGTATATCAACGGGTATGATTACAGTAGAAGTTAAGGAAGATGGAAGTACTGAAATGCATAATCAAGTAGATGAAGGATTTGTGGAAGCAATAGCTAGAGCAATGGTTTTATCAATTGCTCCAGATACAAAGGATATGAATGAAGGAATATACTATGAGGGAGTAAAAATGGCTGAAAGAGTATTCTCATCTAGAGATGATTCTGCAAAAAAGAGCGGAAAAACATATGCGGATTTCTTGATGCATTCTAGTCGTTTAAAGAAAGATTTAGAAGACAAAGAGATTGATGGAAAAGTAGACGGATTACACTACATAGGTGAGTATGCAGAACTTGCACGTGCCGGTATGACACCTAAGATGGAATTATATAAATCTATAGTAGCGAGATTAGGGATTGACCCAACTATTCAAGTAAAAGAAATTTTTGGAAAATTTGAAAGGAGCGATTTTTCAGAGGAGGAACAGAGGGCTTTTAAAAGTTTCTTAATGAGTGGAGAAAAACCAGATAAAGATTTTGTTGAAGCTATAATACCACAGATAATTGCTAGTGTAGAGGCTGAAAAAAGATTCTTTGATGATATCCCTGTAAAACTTGGATATATTCAAAAAGAGATAACTATAGACCAATCATCAGATGGAGTGACGGGAAAAACCGAAGAAAGTCAAAAAAGTGTTACAGGGCAAAATCTGGGCTCACAGACTCGTGAAGAAACGGAAAACACAGAAAAAGTAGACAAAGTAGCGACAGAGATGGAAAAACATGCAAGAGAGCTTAGTCAACCAGAAATAGATCAAACCAAAGAGAATCAATAGTGAGGGAAGATATAATATGGTTAATATAGAATATGCTAATGCATACAGCGAAGTGCTGGGAATATTAAAATTCTTAGTGCAAGAAGATTATGAAAAAATTCCTAAAGAAAAAATAAATCTTTTTGAAACAAATGCTAATAAAGATTATGTTTTTGAGTATGATCCTGAAAAATCACTTCAGGAACAGAATGTATCTCAAATTGCTAGAACTATTATAGCTATTTTGTTTAGGGATTATTGGGCAACCGACGAGCAAAGAAATAAAATAATTGCATTTCAAAATAATAAAAGGCTTCAAATTGAAGAAGAAAAAAGACAAAAATATCATATGGAAATATTTCAAAATAAAAACAATAGTACCACTGAAGCTATAAATGAGCCAGTTGAAAATTTGCAAGTGGTTGAATATAAAGATAATATTTTTAAAAGAATATTGGGATTTTTTAAGAAAATTATTGGAAAATAAAAATGAATGCAGTAACAAAAATATAAAGAACTTTTGATAAGGGTATAAAAAAAAGCTAGTGAAAACTAGCTTTTTTTTGGTCGAGGTGGTCATGGCAAAATCGATATAGCACTTGATATAACTGAACTCGAGATTTCTCTGTCAAGCAATGTGTAAGCAGTTAGACTATGAAGTTTGAGAAAGACTGTGAAAGAATGAAAAATATTTGAATAAAAACCTTTATTTCGCAAATAATAAAAATATTGATTTTTGCGAAATGAAATGATATGATATATGTGAGGTGAAATTCAATTATGAAATTAATAAAAAGAAACTATTTACAAGAGCTTATAGAAGTGATGGGAACTCCAGATATAAAGGTTATAACAGGAGTTAGACGTAGTGGTAAATCAAAATTATTAGAGATGTTTAAAAAATATATAAATGAAAATGTTGAGAATGCCAATATAATAAATATAAATTTTAATTTGGTTAAATTTGATAATCTTAGAGAATATCATGCTCTTAATGATTATATTCAAAAAAACTATATTGAAGATAAAAGAAATTTTGTGCTAATTGATGAAGTTCAAATGTGCGATGGATTCGAAAGAACAATAAATAGTCTTCATGCAGAAGAAAGATACGATATATATATAACTGGATCAAATGCCTTTTTGTTAAGTAGTGACTTAGCAACGTTGTTTACAGGTAGAACTTATGAAATCGAGATATATCCATTTTCATTTAAAGAGTATGTAGAGTATTTCAAATATAAAGATATAGATGAGGCTTTCAAAAACTACGTTATGGAAGGTGGAATGTCAGGTTCATATGTTTATACTGAGTATAACCAAAAATATAATTATATAAACGATGTATATAATGCTCTAATAGTTCGAGATATACAGCAAAAATATAATATTCAAAATATAGGATTAATGGGTAGTTTGACAGAATTTATGATGGATAATATTTCAAATTTAACATCGTACAGAAACATTGCAAATAAATTAAATGAGAACAATCTAAATACAAATGATAAAACCATAGCAAGTTATATGAAGTATTTATGTGATGCTTTCGCTTTTTACAAGATAAGAAGATATGATATTCAAGGAAAGAAATACCTGTCAACTATAGATAAATACTATTTAGTCGATCATACTTTTAAATATGCAAGATTAGGAACAAAAAATATAAATTATGGTAGAGTATATGAAAATATTGTAGCTATAGAATTATTGAGAAGAGGATATGAAGTTTATGTTGGAACACTGTATAATAAAGAAATAGATTTTGTAGCTATGAAAAGAAATGAAAAAATATATATTCAAGTATCAGATAATATTGATAGCGATGAAACATTAAAAAGAGAGGTAGAACCATTATTACAAATAAAGGATGCATATCCAAAGGTAATAATAGCAAGAACCAAACATGATGATTACCAATATGAAGGAATACAAATATATGATATAGCAAATTGGTTGGCAAGATAAATAATAATTTTATAGCTCAAGTTAAGCTATATACCAAATGTTAATAAGCGTTGCTTGTAGCAACGGAAGATCTAGCATATAATCCTTTGTAAAGGAGGTAACTATTATGTTAAAAGATAATATTAAGGCTATTAGAAAATCAAAAGGACTTTCACAGGAAGAATTAGCTATAAAATTAAATGTAGTTAGACAAACAATCTCAAAATGGGAACAAGGTTTATCTGTTCCTGATTCTGAATTATTAGTTTCATTATCTGAAGCTTTAGATACACCAGTTAGTATGTTACTTGGTGAAAATGTTGAAGAACAAAATGAAGATTCCTTAAAAGAAATTGCTGAAAAGTTAGAAATAATAAATATACAACTAGCAAAGAAAAATGAAACTAGAAGAAAAATTTGGCATTGGATATTTCTCTCTATATGTATAATTTTAATACTTATTTTTATTGGCATAGCAGCAATAATAGGCAACACATATATGGAATGGGATTATAATAATCCAGAACTAGCAGTATTAGGAGTTGGAGTTCATAGTTTTGTATGGCTATTTGTAAGGATAGCGCCTATAATTTTTATAGGTTCAATCGTTGGTTTTTGCCTAACAAGAAAAAAATAATAAATAAAATATTTTGGTTAGTTAAAAGTTACTAACCAAGGCTTGAAAATATTGAAATTTGGTTAGTAAAATGTAAGCAGTTATGAAAAATAATGAGAAAGTTTGTTAAAGGCTAGAAAAGAAATATATACTTTTCTAGCCTTTTTCAGTCTTTGTGAAACTTTTATAAAAAAGGAGCAAAAAAAAAGCATCAAACCTCTAAAAAGATTGATACTCTAATATATTCGTCCTTAAGACGGTGGTCGAGGTGGCTCGCCCTGAGACCCGAAAGGTTCTGTTATTCCCAGTTCCTCGCATTTCTTTTGGCGCTGCATTATGAGAGTTTTGGAAGGTTTTTAGGGATAATTACCTTTCATTTTGATCATTATCTTCTCTTTTTTCTTCAAGTAATTCAACCAATTCATCATTAAAGAAACTATTTTCCATATAGTAGTTGTTTAGTTTTTCTAGTTCTGATTCCTTATATTTATTAAATACCGTTGTATATGTATTTAAAGTTACACTTACATCTTTATGTCCCATTAATCTTTGTAAAGCTACTGCTCTCATTCCTGATTCAACGCTTCTTGTTCCAAAAGTATGCCTTAAGCTATGTGTTGATATTCCCTCTATTCCTAGTTGCCTTAAACTTCTCTTAAGAATTCCATTTGCTATTCTAGCATCTACCAGTGTTCCTTCCTTACTTTCAAATAACATATTATTGTTGTGTTTATAACTTTCCTCAACTTGCTCAATTATATAAGGTTTTAAAAATTTTGGAATAGGAACTTCTCTTAATCCTGCATATGTTTTTGTTGTATTTCCCATAACAGGCTTAGAGTTTTTACCTGTTGTTATTGTTCTTTGAACAAATATTAAATTATGAGTTAAATCTATATCAGTATTTTTTAAGGCCATAACTTCACCAATTCTTAATCCCATGTACATTTGAATAAGAAATGCATTTCTATATCTGTACTCATCTATGTTTTGTGATAACAAGTAATCGGTTAATAAGTGTTGTTCTTCAACAGTTAAAGCTCTTACTATTTTGTCTTGTTTTTTGCTTTTAGGTTTTATGCAATCTGTTAGTGGATTTTTAGCAATGTATCCCTTTTGCATAGCATACTCATATGCTTGTTTAAATTGCTCATAAAACTTTTTTATACTCGAGTTACTATACTTTGTTGTCAAACCATTAAAATACTCTTGTAATTGATTTGGTGTTATTTCATCGATATTCATTTTAGCCAAATAACTTTTTTCAATATTTTTTAGTGTGAATTCAGTTCTATAAAATTGATTTTCAGAAATTAAGTTTGTATCTAGCTTTCTTTTTACTCTTGCTCTCATTACATCAATTAGAGGTATTCCTTGATTTTCTATATATGATTTATCTTCTTTTTGCAAAGCTAATCTTCTTAGGTAATCTTGAGCTTCTTCTTTTGTACCAAAGGACTTAGTTCTTTTTCTTTTTTTATTAGTAATTGAGTCATAATAAACTGATTGTACAATCCATACATCTCTGTCACTCCTATAATAAATAGAACCTAATCCATTACCTTTAGCTCTACCCATTATGTTTTACTCCTTTCATTAACCTAGTTTAACTTTTATTATTTTGCAATAAAAACGAGCAAATAATTATTGCTATAACATACTAGAGGAATAAATTCCTCTGTATGATCAGGGCAAGCCCCGATACCCCTTTATAAAACCAAGTCTCATATTTATTTATTGCTAGTACATAAACAAATATCTACTTGTTTTTATAGAGAACCAATATATATTACTAGCTTACATGTTGGTTCTCTTATTAACTAGGTTAATCTAATCGTAGCATGGTTAAGTTTACTGGTCAAAAAAGTAAAAATTGCATCACACGCAATAAAATTTGCGTCTCATGCAATTTTTGGGGTATTTTTGACCATTTTCAGGGTACTTTTTACTAATTTTAGGGTCAAAAACATAAAAAATCACAAAAATTTGCGTGTGATGCAAGTTTTTGTGATTTTTCCTTGAAATATCAACATTTTTTAGGTTGAATAATTTTAAATTATTCTCTTATTTCATACTCAATTTGTTCATTTCCATCTTCATCTATAGTTGTTTTTGTTATTATTGGTTTGTAATCATCTGGTATTTCAATATCTTTTTTATATGAATCATCATATGATACTGTTACTTTAACTAACCCATCTTTTATTTTTCCATTGTAGCCTTCTTCAAATGCTTTTAGTTTAATATATTTTAGTTCATCTTTTTCATAGTAAAAAATGCATTCTCCTTTGTTAAAATTCTCATAGTAAAGCAATTGTCCATCAATGAAAGTATATCCTCTTGTATAATATTTAGAATCGCCAACTGGATTTAAAAACCAAGTCGCATAAAATTTTTCAACATTTTCAAAATTAGTCTCATCTATCAAACCATTATCTCTATATGTTTTTTCATCAGTATTAACAATAACGGCTCTTTGACCCATATTATCTGTTACATAAATCATTTTAGCTTTTCCATTTCTGTCTTTAAAATCTATATCTTGAACTGAGACTTCTTTTGAATTTTTAAAGTCTGTTGCCATAGTCCAATGAAAATCTATTTCATCTGAACTATAATCCATTCTTAGCGTTATTTGTTTTTCCTCTGGGTAGAAATTTAACTGTTCAAATTTTTTAAATGTTTTTGAATTTCTAACATTAGTTGATCTCATAGCAAATATGTAAATAGCTCCAATAATTAGTATTAAAACTATTAAAATAATACTTATAATTTTAAATTTTCTCATATTCTTCACCTCCTAATCTTCAAAGTAGAAAATGTCTTCAAATGTTTTATCTAATGCTATACACAATAGTAATGCTAGTTTAGCTGTTGGACAAAATTTTCCTGTTTCTATGGAATTAATTGTTTGTCTTGATACACCCACAAGTTTTGCTAAATCATCTTGTGATAAATTTTTCTCTACTCTTGCAACTTTTAATTTGTTTTTTAAAACTAAATTATCTTTCATATCATCACCTCTCGAATAAAGGTAATAAAGAAGAATAATGTAAGTACTAATGTAATTATGCTAGTAATCATAAATATTACTCTTCTCATTTTTATTGCTTGATATAATTGAGAAATAAATAATTGTGCAAGAGATATTGTAATTAAATCACTTATGATATATTGTGAGTTCTTAATTCTTATAAGTATAAAAATAATTGCTAAAACAGGTATTACTAATGTACTTATTCCTAAAGCCTTTGTTAAAATTGCTTGTTCCATTTCATCTTGATCTTTACTTGCCTCTTCTCTAGCTTTTTTTAATATTTCTTCCTTATTCATGTTACTCACCTCTTTATGATTAAATATTACTACTTTATTTTTCTTTTGTCAAGTTTACTTTACATTTTGTAAAGTTTTGTTTTCTTTTAATTTGTTATTTATTAAAAAACTCTATAAAAATTCAGGAGAATCTGGGAGAAAATAAAAATAAAAAAAGTATTATTTTTGCTTGATATATCAGCAAAAACTATGGGTGAACAATTTGCCGACCAAAAAATTTTTTTGAAGATTTTTTGGGGAAAATTGGTAGAAAAAATAATTTTCACTTTCAGCCTCTTACAACCTTTTTTGTTTATTTTTCAATACTTATATCATTTTTGAGATTTTTTCAGTTTTGTTTACAAATCATTTTATGCTTTTCAGCATCATTTGGTTTCTTTTAGGCAAAAATAAAGAACTTGAGAGTTTCTCAAGTTCTTTATTTTAATTCTTTTTTTCGAATTTACTGGTCGAGGTGACAGGGATCGAACCTGCGACCTCATGGTCCCAAACCACGCGCGCTCCCAACTGCGCTACACCTCGATATAGCATCTTAACAAATGCTTATTTATAATAACACATAAAAAAGACGTTTGCAAGAGAAATTGACAAAAAAAACAATTTTTCTTGATTCTACAATAATCACTATTTAAAATAATTGTATTTGAAATTATTTAGTGATAGTATAACTATATGAAGTTGTGTCAATAGGAGATAATATGAATAATAAAAACAATACTAATCCTAACAAACGAAATACTACTAGAAAAAAATCTAAGGGAAAACATCTAAAAGAAGAGGAAAAGACCAAGAAAAAATTGACAAAAAAAGAAAAGGAACTATTATTTCAAAAAGTCTTTTCTGGCACCACGAATATTCTAGCAATAGCATTAATTGCGGTGGTTGTTTTGTGTGTAATTGCTCTATTAATATATTTGTTTAAACCTGAAAAAATCAATTCAATTATAGATGATCAACATTTTGTAAGTGAGTATAATAACTATCTTCATGATTTGACTACTGAGGAAAAAATAGTAACTGATACAAATGTGTCAGCAACAAAATTTGTCGAGAAGAAATATCTGAAGAAGACATACAATGTTGTTAATGGTTTTTTTGAAAAAGAGTATGATATTATCTATTTTTCATTCGAAAATAATGAAGAAAAAGTCAAAAAGTTAAGTACTAATTCAATTTTATCATACGAAGAGTACATAGATTTTTGCAAAAAGAATAATATCAAACAAAAATATAATGATACGTCCAAAAGATATTCAATTTTTGCAAATTTTGCTGTGGGTTATGAAAATGTTGATGTCTTTGTATGCGATAGGGGAATAAATCAAGAAACAGAATTGATGTATTTGAGTCAAGAGTATTCAAAACCTAAATCCAATATGACTAGTGGCTTTGTAATTATTTATCCTTCTAGCCAACATGATACGCAAAAAACTGAAATTGCAGAGGTAATCTCAGAATCAGATTTTTATAACATTTCTGGAGAAAAAATCAAAATAACAAACAATCCAATGAATAAAGATGTTCTATTTATAAATAATAAAACTATAACAAGCGATGAAAAAGTCAATGTGATATTAAATAAGATGCTTGACAATATTTGCCACAAAAATACAATTCACTATAATTATGAATGCGAATTGCCAGAGTATGAAGCAGTCGATGCTAAGCTTGATTTAAACAATTGTGTTCAAATTGTTGAAAAAAATGATGGCAAATCTAAATCAAAAAAATATAAGATTTATGGTGATTATGAAACTGTAGAATTTGACGAAAAAGGCTATACCGGAAACTCATGGACATATAAAGATGAGATTATAAAGAAGTTTATCAAATCGGAATCTTTATCAAATCCAAGTCTATTTGATTTTAAATTAAGCGAAGATGATGATTTTTATATAATTAAAACTTTTGTAGCTAAGCAAAATTATACGTTAGAAGGTAAAACTTCAAGGGAGGAAGAATTTTTCTATATTGATAAAAATACTTTTGAATTGAAAAAAATGTATTGCCATAATTATTTATCTAAATATACAGTAAATTATGAGTATATGGATGAAACACTTAGTGTTCCAGAAGAATTATTCTAAATATAGATATAAAGTTACTTATGATGGGAGAAAAAATGAACATAAAGAAAAAAGTAATAACGATACTATTGATTATTATGAGTGTATTATCATTGCTAAAAATTAGTAATGCAGCAGCTCAAAATCCTAGCGTGGCTTACAGTTCACGAATAGAAAAAAATGGATGGGAAAAAGATTTTTCAAAGGTTGATGGGGCTATGTCTGGTACATCTGGAAAATCTTTAAAATTAGAACAAATAAAAATAAAATTGACAAATATGTCTAGCGAAGTGGGCATAAAATATCAAGTTCATGCGCAAGATATAGGATGGCAAGATTGGAAAAAAGATGGTGCAGTAGCTGGAGCTTCAGGAAAAAGAATTGAAGCTATAAGAATAAAACTAGAAAATACTGACGAATACTCTGTAAAATATAGAGCACATGTTCAAAATGTGGGGTGGCAAGATTGGAAAGCAGATGGAGTTGTTGCAGGGACTACTGGAAAATCCTTAAGAATAGAGGCAATTGAAATAAAATTAGAAAAAAAGAAAGTAACAGCAACAATTTCTAAAGAGTCACTTGCTAAAGCAACATATTATGCGGGGGATGTAATAAATTTCAAAGGCTTTTATTATACAAATAGTGACCAACTTGAAATGCATGCATATGTTGGAGATGCTAATTTTGATAAATATTTAACTATAAAAGAAATAACTGATACCCAAGAACAATTAAATACTTCAACAGGTTATAATGTTTATAGATATTTATTAAATATAAAAGATATATCAATCATACCAGATGGCCAACAAACAATTAAACTAAATGTAGTGAAAAATGGAAGTATAATTGCTTCTGCAGAAGAAAAAATAACAATTGACAAGTCTAGTCCTCATGTATCTTATCAAACACACGTACAAAATGTA
>JAEEGL012769989.1_pt1 | contig 11441 bp, 3 predicted proteins | sample 9134231 | NCBI WGS metagenome assembly JAEEGL01 (sample SAMN16246548, study PRJNA631951) | gut metagenome | biome: gut microbiome; feature: rumen; material: fiber-attached | host: Bos | place: Iran: Karaj | collected 2018-10
CACGCCGTCGATGGCGACGGGGCCGGGGGCGGGGACGATGGAGAGCCCCTCGTTCTGGGTCTGGTTGCCGACCATGTTGCCTTCGGCGGCAAGGGCGGCGGATGTGGCGAGGGAGAGGGCGGCGGTCATGGCGAAGTGTTTCATTCTTAGTTCCTCAGTTTACAAATTCCAGCAATCCCCACAGTCCAGGCGTGAGTTCGGCTTCGGAGGGGACGTCGGAGGTGATGGCGGTGGCCTTGTTGGACCAGTAGTGTCGGGCGATGGTCTGGCCGTCGGCGCCGCGCAGGACGCCGATGTCGGCGCGGAGGCGCTGTCCGGGGGCAGGGGAGAGGCCGAGCGCGCGGAGCGGGATGGACGCCTCGAAGCGCCCCTGGTCGTCGCCGGCGAGCGTCACGAGCGAGGACACGTCGTCGACCTGGTCGAAGGGGATGGTGCGCGAGGGCGAGCTGAAGGGGACGCGCCGCGAGGCGTCGGGGCGCGCGACCTTCTGCCGGTAGACGAGCGCGCGTGTCTTGCCGTCGACGCGCGTGACGAGCAGGCGCAGATCCCCGGGGACGGGGCCGCGCGGGCGCTTCGGATCGGCCTTGGGATCGGTGCCGAGCATGAGGTCGAGGCATCCGCCCGTCTTGAAGAGCGCGACGGGGTTCTCGCCGGTGTTGCGGAGGAGGTCCTTATCGCCGGTCTGCCAGTAGACGTGGAGGCTGTCGCCACAGACGGCGACGGCGCCCTTGAGGTCAAAGGGGCGGGTGTTGGTGTCGAACCAGGCGCTGGCGCCGCGGTGCTCGATGTCGACCGGAACGGCGGGCGCCCAGTCGTCGAACGCGCCGTCGACGGCCATCGCGCCGGCGGGCAGGATCGGGGCGCGGAGGAGGCCCGTGCCCTCGCGCAGGCGGCGCAGCCTCTCGCGCGCGACGCGCCAGGCCTGCGCCTTGGCGAGGTCGGCCTCGGTGACCTGGATGCGGATCGGGAGAATCGGGCGGAGCGTGTCGAGGCCGTCGACGCGCAGGATGCGGTTGCGCACGACGAGGTACGTGCGGCCGTCGTCGGTGCAGGTGGCGGTGACCCAGAAGTTCTCGCCGTGAACGGTTTCGCCGTCCAGGGCCATGCCGCGGCGCTCGACGGGGAGGCCGAACGGTCGGCTGTTGCGCTCGTCGCCGAAGAGGCTCGTGATGAAGAGGCCGTCGCGCGTGAAGAGGTAGACGGAGCCGGTGTTGCCGCCGAGGAACCAGATCGGGGCGACCTGGGAGCCGCGCGGCTTCATGAGCGGGCCGTAGACGCGGACGGTGCCGACGAGTTCGCCGGGCTCGGAGGGGATCGGCGCGCTGTGCGAGGCGTGGAGGCCGGGCCAGAGCGTGGGGTAGCTCCAGGCGGGGCGGCCCGCCTTGACGCCGGCGAGGGAGTGCGGCGCGAAGGGCTTCAGGCTCTTGACGAGCGCGACTTCGTCGCTGTCGTCGGCGAGGGCGTAGTCGCCGCCGTCGGACATGGAGCCGTAGACGCCCTCGGCGAGGACCTCCGCGCGGGCGAGGTCGTAGCGCGGGACGTCGGAGCCCTCGATCCACTGCGGGCGCAGGCGCAGGGAGCGGCCGTCGTGCTGCGAGACGGTGATGGACATGTCGGGCATGAGGAGGAAGCCGTTGGGCCCGTGCGGGTGGATGGCCAGCTCGGCGGGCTGAAGGCGCCCGTCGCCGTTTTCGTCGCACCAGATGTAGAGGCCGTTTTCGCGGCGGTCGGGGTCGGGCCAGCACGCGCGGAACTCGTCGCGCAGGAGGACCTTGTGCCAGTTGCCGGCGGCGCCGATGGAGACGCAGGGGCGGAGGGTGCCGTCGCCGTTGTCGAGGAAGACCGACATCGTGGAGGGGGCGGCGATGGGGTTGTTGTTGTAGCCGTTGGAGAGGTAGCGCCGGCCGTTGTGGTAGGTGGCGTACTCGGGGCAGCCGCCCCAGTCGCCGTAGCCGCCGGGAGGCGCGAAGCCGTAGTCGCCGTTGCGGAAGAGGACGTTGACGAGGCGGTCCTCGCCCTTCTCCCAGTCGAGGCGGAACTCCAGGGTGCCCTCGCGTTCGGCGTAGTAGAAGCGCGTCGGGTCGTGCGCGTCGATGGTGCCGCCCTCGCCGTACTTGCCGGGGCCGTACCAGGCGCGAACGAGCCGGCCGCCGCGGTCCCAGAGCGAGACGCGCTTGGGGAGGTTGTCGTTTTCGGCGACCCAGAGGCGGCCGCGTCCGTCCACGGCGATGCCGTGCGGGTTCTGCATGTGCTGCTCGTCGTAGGGGCCGGACTTCGGCGCGCCGGGGTGGCCGATGATGCGCAGGGGCGTGCCTTTGCGGTCGAACACCTTGACCTGGTGGCTCGTGCCGCGGTCGCTCACGTAGAAGTTCCCGGCGGCGTCAAGGGTCAGGCCGATGGGGTCTTCGAGGCCGACGGAGACGACAGGGACGGCGCCCTCGTCGCCGATGGCGACGATCCGGCGCCCGGAGAGCGCGTAGAGTTCGCCGTCGTCGGCGAAGGCGATGCCGCGCAGGTCGGCGAGGCCGTCGGTCTTGCGCACGATGCCGCCGTTGCGGGCGTTGATGGTCCAGATGGCGTCGAGGCGCGGCAGGGCGAGGGCGACGCGGCCGTCGTGCGCGGCGATGCCGGAGAGCAACGAGGAGCGGTCCTCGACCTGGTTCGCCTTGACGCCGCGGGCGATCTCGAAGCGGCCGATTTCGCGGACGCCCTCGGGGTTGTCGCGGCGGATGGCGTTGAGGCGGACTTCGGAGACGGAGTCGTCGCCGTCGCGCCCGAAGACGGCGGCGACGTAGACGGCGTCGCGCGGGTCGGGCGAGGGGCCGTGGTCGGCGGCGAGGTGCGGGGCGGCGAGCCAGTTGCCGCCGATCCAGCGGAGGCCGCCGCGCTTCTCGCCGTTCATGTCGACCCAGATGAGGCCGTGCGGGCCTTCGGTGACGAGGGCGCCGAGGTAGACGAGCGGCTCGTGGAGGGGCGAGCGGTCGGCAGGGACGTAGGCGGCGGCCTGCGGGTTGGTGTGGTTGGCGAGCCAGTTGGCGGCGGCCGTGGGCGTGGAGACGAAGCGCCCGGGCGCGTACGCCCCGAACTCGTAGACGGCGTGGAGGGGCTTGTGCCAGAGGCCGCGCACCGTGTACGCGCCGGGGGCGACGGGGTTGGCGGGGATGCGCAGCAGTCCGTGCTCGGCGGCGTCCACGTCGCGGCCTAGGTCGTCCGTGCCGTCCCACCACGCCGTGTTGTCGCCGGCGGGGAACGGGCGGTCGGCGCAGAGGTTGCGGACGCGCTTGCCGGTGGAATCCTCGATGACGAGCGTGACGTTGCCCGCTTCGGGGAGCGTGAACCGGACCGGGATGGGCGGATGGAGCTCCTGGTTGAGCTTGGCGACGAAGCGCGGGGCCGCGAGCGGGGCGCCTTCGGGAAGCTGGCGGTAGACCATCACGTCGTCCAGGAACGTGCGGCGGCCGTCCATGCCCTGGCCGCGGATGTGGTCGTGGTTCTCCAGCGGCACGTCGAGGAGGCGCATGCGCAGGGCGCGCGTCCGGCACTTCTTCCCGAGCGGCATGACGTTCGGCCACGTCCAGGGGAAGTTGAGGTCGCATTCCTCGAAGCGCTTGACGAACGTCCAGTCCCTCTCGCGCGCGGTGCCGGGGTCGCGGTCGGCGGGGCCCGTGTAGATGTCCACCTCGGCGGTGCGGAAGCCGGCGTGGAGGCAGAGCAGCGTGTCGAACTCGATCGTCACCGGCCAGACGAGCGAGAAGACGCCGGGGTTGTCGCGCGAGACGGGCGGCAGCTGCGAGCGGTCGCGGCGGCCCTCGACGTTGCTCCAGGTGTTCCAGAGGCCGTCGTGGTGCTGGTCCACGAGGCGCTGGGCGCGGCTGGCGTTGACGTCCGCGACGACGTGCGCGAAGGGGGCGAGGCTCTGGAAGCGCTCGCGGAAGACGAGGAGATTGTTGATCCAGCCGCGGCGGTCGGTGTCGAGCGGCTTGGGCTCGCACGAGATGCGGAGCGCGCGCGTGACCGTGCCCGGGGGCAGCGTCCAGAGGGTGTAGCCCTCCTGCGGCAGTGTCGTGACGTCGCCGCTCTTGGTGAGGCACTCGGCGAAGGTCCACTGGCTGTCGTCGCCCATGTCGCCGGGATACGGCGCGTCCTCCTTCAGCACGCTGACGCGACCGGAGGTGATGGCGAAGACGGAGCCGACGGGGATCGGCTCGCGGAAGGCGTAGCGCTGGTGGCGCGGCCCCGGCGGGTCGTTTGGCCCGAAGCGCTCGCCGTAGGGGGTCTTCGGGCGGCCCTCGGTCATCCAGAGGACCCATTCCGGGGCGACGCGGCCTTCGTCGGTCTCGTGGCCGTCCACCCAGACATTGCAGGCGTCGAGGTCGAGGAGGGCGGGGCGGACGGGGGTGTTCGCGACCTGTCCGGGCTGGAGGGCGCAGGCAGGGGAGGCTAGCAGGATGCCTGCCGCGAAGAGGAGAAGTCCAAAGTACGAAGTACAAAGTACAAAGTGGAAAGTCCGAAGTCCGAAGCTCGAAGTCCGAGGTGCGAAGTCGGAAGTCCGAAGTCCGAAGCTCGAAGTCCGAGGTGCGAGGTCGGAAGTCCGAGGTGCGAGGTGCGAAGTGAGGATGGTTGCTATGTTCATTCCAAGGTTCTTCGAGCGGCTTGACCGAAACCGACGAGACACTAGAGTTCGGAGGCGAGGATGAGGAAGACGGCGGCTGTCCACGTGTAAGCCCGGTCGCGGAGCCCCTCGCCGGTAAGCGCGTCGAAGTTCTCGGCGAAGCCGCTTCGGGCGCACATGCGGCAGAAGCTTTCCGCGGCCTGGGTGGCGAGATCGGAGCGTCCACATGCCTTGAGCCCGTCGCACAGGAGCATCGTGCTTGGCGCCCAGATCGGGCCGCGCCAGTAGCCGTCGGGGACATACAGCGGGGAGGCGGGGCTTTCGGTGGCCCATCCCCATTCGGTTCGGAAGGCCGGGGACTCAAGGTCGGCCAGCAGCGGGGCGCGGAGGCGCGCGGGAAGCCGGTCGCCGAGAAGGATCGGAAGACGCAGCATCAGCGTGTCTTGGTGGAACGTGCCACCGGTTGCGGTCTGGAGGACGAGGGGGCGACCCTCGGCGTCGAAGAGGACGCGGTCCATCGCGGCGATCTGCGCGTCGGCGAGGCGCACCCAGTCCTTGACCTCCGCGTCGGGCCGGCCGAGTCGGCGCGCCAGATCCGCGAGGACATCGCACTGGATCGCGAGGAATGCCGCGAGATCGGGCGTCGCGACGGGCGGGAGGTGCAGGAACGCGGTGCCATTGTCCCAGCCGGAGTCGTTGCCGTGGTTGTACTCGCAGAGTCCGTCGCGGTCGCGGTCGCGGCGCGTGAACCACCAGCGCGTCCAGCGCGAGAGAGGCCCGTAGGCCTCGGCGAGGCGCGCTTCGGGAATGGGGGTGGACCGCATCATGCGGCGGAGCGCCCAGCCGTGGATTGGCGGCTTCACGTAGTTGCGGCCGACACCGCCCTCGCTGATGTCGTCGGGGAGCATGCCCGCGGGATCCTGAAGGTCGAAGGGGGCCATGAACTGGTCCCAGGCGAGGTCGGGCAGACCTGGCGCGAGCGCGATGGCGTTGAAGCAGTGGTCCCAGCTCCACACGCGGTCCATCCAGTTCTTCGACATGAGGATCGCGGAGCGGCCAAGCGCGCCCGCGCGGGCGACGGAGAAGCTCCAGAGCATGTGGGCCGCGGCGCGGCGCGCATCCTTGAGCGCATCGGGGACGGCGGGAATGCGGTCCAGAAAGGCCGCGAACTCGGCGGCGCGGGAGGCCACGGCGTCGGCGAAGGCCTCGCCGGGGACGGTGCCGTCCCATTCGCCGACGCACTCGCGGAGGGCGAATTCGACGGGGGTGTCCGCATCGGCGGCGCAGGGCCGCAGATCGACCGTCACGCGGGCGGAGTCGCGGCCGTCCCAGCCGCTCTCGCCGGGGGCGAGAAGGCCGGCGCGCGGGGCGAGGAGGAAGCGTGTGCCGTTCTTGAACAGATTGGCGAGCAGCGCGGTGCCGCCGGGGACGTCGGGCGCGGGGACGGGAAGAACGGCGTCGAAGACGCCAGGCCCTTCCGGGAGAAAGTCGAGTCGAAGCCCGATGCCCGGGCGGTCGGCGCGGACGAGAACCGTATCGGGGTCGGAAAAGGCGAACGCGAACTCCCCGGCAGGTGTTTCGGCGCGGAGAACCTCCGGCTCCATGGTGAAGCGGGTGAACCGCAGCGAGGACCCGTCGGGGGCGAGCGGGATCATCTGCGCGACGAACGGCGTCCGGGCGCTGGTGCGCACCGTGCGGAGGAAGAGGCCGCCGGGATGGCGGCGCCCCCAGTCGTCCGGGGCGTGGAGTCCGAGGGCGAGATACGAGAGCGGGGCGCTGAACGGGACGTTGGAGAAGTCCATGGATGGATCAGAATGCGCGGCGACCGAGGCGGAGGAAACCGCCCCGGTCGCCGATTCTACGGATGGGAGCGTTGCGCCCACGAAATCATGGTGCGGATCCCGCAGGTTAGCGGAAAACAATGACCGTGGTTTCGGGGCGGAGCTTGTAGCGGACGATGACGACGCCGCTGCCGCCATGGCCGCCGGGGCCCTGGTGGTTGCCGGTGCCCCAGCTGGCGCCGCCGCCGCCGCCGCCGCCGGTGCCGGGCGTGCCGGGGCCGATGAAGGCTTCGTTGTCGGAATTGTAGTCGGTGGTGACGCCGTTCGGCCAGTGGCCGCTTGCGCCGCCGCCGCCCTTGCCGCCTTCCGCGGCGACGTTCCATCCGACATTGCCGTTGCCGCCGCCGGCGCCGCCGCCGGCGTACCACACCTCCTCGCCGGTGATGTCGCACATAAGGCCGTCGCCGCCCTTGCCGGGGGCGCTGACCGTCGAGGAGTATCCGGCCTCGCCGGCACCGCCACCACCTGCGCCGAAGTTGTCGGAGTTGTCGTTGTTGAGGACGCTGCCGCCGCCGTTGTGGCCCTGGCCTTCCACGCCGGTTCCGCCGTTGTAGGGGCCGCGGTTGTTCATGAGCGTCATCGAGTAGGCGCCGCCGCCGGAACCACCGGCTAGGCCATGCACATCCCAAATGCCAGCGCCGCCGCCACCGCCGATGGCCGTGTGGCCGTAGAAAACGGTGTCGCCGCCATTGCCGCCGTTTTCGCGATTCCGGATGCCGCCGAGTCCACCGGCGCCGATGGTCACGGTGTGCTTTCCGGCGAGGAAGGTGGTGTGCTCGATGACAATCATGCCGCCCGCGCCGCCGCCGCCGGCTGCGCCGTAGCCGTTGCCGCCGCCGCCGCCACCGCCGACGAGAAGGATGTCCGCGTAGGTCGAGTTGGGAAGATCGAAGGTGCCGCTCTCGGTGAACGTATGGATCATGTAGCCGTTCTTCTTGGTGATCGTGCCGCCGGAGCCGGCGTAGGAGTCCTCCGCGAACGTCTGGGCGAAGCGGATGATGACGATGCCGTCGCCGCCTCGTCCGCCGTTGGACGCGCTGTTTTCATTGCCGTTGCTGCCGCCGCCGCCGCCGCCGCCGCCGGTGCCGTTGACTGCGTCTTCGCCGTTGCGCTTGTAGCCGTGGGTCGGATCGCCGTCGTAGGCCCAGTCCTGGTAGGTGCCGCCCTTGCCGCCGCCGCCCTTGCCGCCGGAGGATTCGGAACCGTTGCGATACCAGCCGCCGAGGCCGCCGCCGCCGCCGCCGCCGTACCAGAGCTCCTCGCCGGTGATCGAGCAGGCGATGCCGTCGCCGCCATTGCCCGCGTAGTAGTAGTCGCAGAACGCCGTCCAGGTGCCGTTGTCGTCCTTGTATTCCTTGACGATGAACGAGCCGATGCCGCCGGGCGCCCCGGCGCCGCCGCCGCCGCCGCCGCCGTTGATGGGCTGCCCGGAGTAGTTCTTGACCGTCTTTGTCTCAAGGCTGTCGTCGGCCAGCACGGCGGAATGCAGGTTGAGACCGCCGTCGTGGCCCTGACCGTCCATGCCGGTTCCGGCTTCCCGCACCCAGTCGCTGACGGCCGAGGCGCCACCGCCGCTGGCACCGTCGTCCGTCGTGTTTGGATCGCCAAACCCATGGTTTCCGGCTCCGCCGCCATAGGCGCGGTAGGTCGCGAACACGCTGTCCGTGCCCTTTTCGTTCTCCGCGCCACCCGTACCGACCGTAACGTCGTACGTCCCCGCCGCGAGGGCGACCTGCTGCTGGTAGACGACGCCGCCAGCACCGCCGCCGCCGCCGCCGGCATATCCGCCGTTGCCGCCGCCGCCGCCGCCGCCCACGACCAGGACATCAAGCGTCACCGGCTCCTCGAAGCGGATGCGGCCGTTGCTCGTGAAGGTGACGACAGCGTAGTTGCCATCGCTGGCCGTCGATGCGTTCACAACGTCGCAGTTTCCGAACCGCTCAAAGCCGATTGTGGTGAAGTCGCCCGTGCCGAACCCCGTTCGGCTCCCCGTTTCGAGGATTTCGACCTGCCAGTAGTAGGTCGTGTCGGAGGCGAGATTCGACAGGGTTCCCGAAAACTCGCCGGCGGCGTTGATGGCGAAGGAGGCGGTCCGCGTGAGGGAGGCGGGGTCGGTGCCGTAGGACACAACGGCCGTGCCGGACACTCCCGAGAGGTTGGCCGTGCCGCTGACGGCGGCCGACTCGTCGGACGGATGGACCGTGAGGGAACCATAGGTGTTAAGCGTCGCGATGTGGATGGTTTCGCGCTTGACATTCGTTCCGTCGTCGTCGGAGAGAACGATGGTGAAGTACACGTTGTCGCCGAGATTCGCCGGCGCGGTGTACGCGATGGACGTCGCGGGAAGGTTGTCCGGATCGTAGGCGGTCCAGGTGTCGCCGGGTTGGGCCGTGCCGTCCGCGTCGTCCTGGAACACCTGGTAGCGCGTATACCCGCCGATGCGCGGGATGGAGACAATGCGGACCTGGCCGGAGGAGAGCGCCTCGCGGCTGCCCGTCGTGGCGTCGGCCATCAGGAAGCCGGGGTCGAGGCGGTACTCGAGGTCGTCGAAGTAGGTGGTGCCATCGGGCTTGCGAAGGGCCACTTCCATGAAGTCGCCGCCGCCGTTCTCGTAGAGCTTGATCGTGACGGAGTTGACGCCGGCCTTGAGATGCCCCTGCGAGGTGGCGCCGCCGCCGTTGTAGCCGTAGTAGGCCTGCTGCTCGCCGTTGACCCAGACGAAGATGTCGTCGTCGTTCTTGCAGCGCCAGCTGACGTCGCGGTCGTCCGGCGAAACGATGTAGACGTGCCAGTACTTGACGTAGTTGTCGCGGTCGGTCGGCTCCCAGTGGCCGTTGGCGGCCGACAGGACTGTCCAGACGAGCGTTCCCGGCGTGGAGGCGTGGGTCGAGGTGTTTAGGCCCGTGTACGCCACCCCGGCGTGGGGAAGGACGTTCCGTTCGCCGCCGAAGGCCGAGAGATAGTCGTGGGTGGCCCCGCCGTTGCCGAGCAGGTCGTCCGTCTGGAAGATCGCGCCGAGGTGCAGGAGCGTGGAAAGATAGGCCTGCGGGAGCGCGCCGCCCGCGAGCGTGGTGGTGACGGGAACGTTGCAGGAGGCGCTGTTTCCAGCCAGGTTCGTGACGGTGAGGACGAGGTTGGTGTCGCCGCGGACGACGGCGTCCTCGGCCGAGACGGAGACGAGGCCGCCGTGGGTGTCGGAGGACGTGTTGAGCGCGAGGATTTGCGCCGCCGTGACAAGCGCGCCGTCATAGGTGTTGGCCATCAGGACGGAAAGGGCTCCGCTCACGGAGGCCGTGGGCTGCGCTCCATATGCGCTCTTGATGGTGTCGGTGAGATCGAGGTCGGCGACGCCGCTGCCGCGGAGGCGGCAGTGGACGGTGATCTCGGCGTCGAGCTCCTGCGGGAGCGCGAACGAGATGACATCGGCGGGGACGGTTCCCGGGGCGTACGCCTTCCATCCGTCGGCGGCGGGCTGGGCGTCGCCGACCGTGAACTGGTACTCGTCGTATCCGGGCATCGTCGGCATGACCTTGACGGCGACCTCGCCGATGCCGGTGTAGTCCGTGCCGCCGTTGACGGTGTTCTTCACCTCAAACGAGGGATCGCTCGCCGAGCTCCCAGCCTCGATTTCCCAGAAGCAGGTGTAGCCGAGCTCCTGCTCGGGGAAGACGATGCGCAGGCCCGTGATGTCCGAAGCGAGCAGCGCACCGGCATCATCGGCGTACTTCACCATGCGGAAGTGCGTCGAGTTGTCGAGGGCGGGGGTGATGCTGTTCATCACGACGGCGTTGCCGTTGCTCTTGCCCGAGCAGAACGACGAATTCGGGAGCGTCGTCCAGGTGGAGCCGTCGGTCGTCACCTGGATGGACGAGACGGCGATGTCGTTGCGGTTGCCGTCGGGCCACTGCGTCCAGAGGCGGACGTCGGCCAGCTGCTTCGGCTCCGCGAACGTCCACGTGAGCGTCGAGTTGTCGGAGACGAGCCAGCGGGCATTGGACTCCTTGTTCCAGTTGCTGGTGTCCTCGTGCGTCGGGATGGCGCCGTCGGTGAGGCATGCGGGGCTGGAGGCCTGTGTCTCCCAGTAGGTTCCGTTGTTGCCCATGCCCGAGCGGATGGCGCCTTCAACGGCGACGGGCGCGAGCCCGTACAGGAGGTTGTCGGCGGCAGGGACCAGTGCCGAGACGCTGGCGTCGTCGAAGTACGGCTGGTTGCCGTTGAGACTGTAGCTGCGGGCCGTGGCCACGGGGGTGGCATGGACTGCGGAGGCGATGGACAACGCGGCTGAAGCCGCGAGGAATAGATGTGTACGTGTGTTCATGGCGGAGGATACGAAAGAAAGCCCCGTGCCTACAGTGGGGCCATGCGAGACGTAGCCTACCAAGCCACTCCGCCCAGCGTCCAGCGGTATTTGCCATGCGTCGCATGAAACAGTGGACTTATTCTGGAAGGTGAAGAATAGGGAAAAGAGGAACGTGTTTGTATCCATGACTTGGAGTTCGACGGGTCGGTCATCCTCGGAAAAGGGATTGGTGGGTGCTGGAAATAAGTTCGCTGTTTTCAACCTTCGCGCTGTTTTTCCTCTCGTCCGCTTGGCCGTGTCTGTGGTATCGTTGCGCCGTTCCCCATTGTGTGCCGTTTCTTCGTGTTTGTCCGCCAGGATCGGGACACATGGGCGAAGCCTGTTCGACATGTTTCAGACAACACCTTTACCCATGAAATCATTGACAAAAATCGCGACCCTGGCCGCATTGGCCACGGGGATGACAGCCCCTGCTTTGATCATCGAAGGAGGCTCCTCGGCCATCGTCGTCACTGGATCCGATGTCCTCGTCACCTGCGAAGAGGGCTCAGGAACGCTCGCCGTCGCAGAGGACGTCGATGTTGAGCTGCTTCTCGTCGCCGGCGGCGGCGGCGGCGGCGACGCCAACGACAAGCCCGGCGGCGGCGGCGGTGCGGGCGGCGTGATTTACCGTCAGCAACATCGCCTC
>JAEEGL013569634.1_pt1 | contig 11441 bp, 10 predicted proteins | sample 9134231 | NCBI WGS metagenome assembly JAEEGL01 (sample SAMN16246548, study PRJNA631951) | gut metagenome | biome: gut microbiome; feature: rumen; material: fiber-attached | host: Bos | place: Iran: Karaj | collected 2018-10
AAAAAGTTTAGAAAACATGCCGGAATGACACCGGCTGAATTTAGAAAACAGAGTATGAATGAAATTTAAGGAGGAGCTATGAGCTGGAACGAAAATCTTAAGAAGATACCATATGGAGGAGACTACAATCCCGAACAGTGGCCGGAGGATATCTGGCAGCAGGATATGGAACTTTTTGCAAAGGCAGGGATTGATACAGTAACGCTCAATGTCTTTTCCTGGGCTTCGCTGCAGCCTTCTGAGAATGAGTATGATTTTGACAGGCTTGATAAGATCGTAAAGCTTGTTACAGATAATGGGATGAATATTATCATGGCAACCTCTACAGGTGCGCATCCTGCGTGGATGGCAAAGAGGCACCCTGATATTTTGCGTGTGGATTACAAGGGACGTAAGCGCAAATTTGGAGGACGTCACAATTCATGTCCTTCAAGCCCTACCTACAGAATGTATGCTGAGCGTCTTGCGCAGAACCTTGCAGAGCGCTACAAGCATCAGAAAAATATTATTGCATGGCACATCTCAAATGAGTTTGGTGGCGAGTGTTACTGCGAGAACTGTGAAAATGCTTTTAGAGAGTGGGTAAAGGAGAGATATAAGAGTATCTATGATGTAAATAAGGCATGGAATACTTCTTTCTGGGGACACACCTTTTATGATTTTGATGAGATTGTAGCTCCCAACGAGCTTTCAGAGGAATTTGAGTTCCAGGGACGTGCGCACACTGATTTCCAGGGGATTTCGCTGGATTACAGAAGATTTATGTCTGATGCGATCCTTGACTGCTATTGCCTTGAATCAGATGCGATAAAAAAGATTATTCCTGATGCCAACGTTACAACTAACCTCATGGCATTCTTTAAGCCTCTTGATTACAGAAAGTGGGCTAAGAAGATGGACTTCATTTCCTGGGACAACTATCCGTATCCGGGACAGACACCGGCAAGTATTGCTATGAGCCATGACCTTATGCGTGGCATTAAGGATGGTGCGCCCTTTGCGCTTATGGAGCAGACTCCTAGCGTAACTAACTGGCAGCCCTACAACTCCCTTAAGAGACCGGGAGTTATGAGACTCTGGAGCTATCAGGCTGTGGCTCACGGCGCAGATTCAGTTCTCTTTTTCCAGATGAGAAGGAGTATCGGTGCCTGCGAAAAGTATCACGGAGCTGTTATCGAGCACGTTGGAACGGCCAACACAAGGACCTTCAGGGAGATATCAGCACTTGGAAAAGAGCTTAGGGATATAGGCAATGCCACAATCGGCATGAGAACAAAGTCAGATGTGGCAGTTATGTTTGACTGGGATAACTGGTGGTCTGTTGAGTATTCCGCAGGTCCCAGCAAGGACATCACTTATAAAGAACTTGTGGCTAATTATTATGAGTCAGTCCGCAATATGAATGTTAATGTTGACATCATTTCACAGGATTCAGACCTTTCTCAGTACAAGGTTGTTATCGCGCCTGTACTTTACATGGTAAAGGGCGATCTTGATCAGAGGATCAGAAGCTTTGTTGAGAATGGCGGAACCTTTATCACCGGCTTCTTTAGCGGATACGTTCAGGAAAACGACCTTGTTATCACAGGCGGTTATCCCGGAAAACTCAGAGACATTCTCGGAATCTGGGTTGAGGAGTCAGATGCATTTGCACCGGATCAGGGAAACAGCTTCAGCTATATGGGAAGACGTTACCCTGCAAAGATTCTTTGCGATCTCATTCATCTTGAAGGCGCAAAGATGATAGATGACTATGGATATCTTGAGGACTTTTATCAGGGAATGCCTGTTATCACAAGTAACAAGCTTGGAAAGGGCAAGGCATACTATGTTGCAACATCCTCCGATGAAGAATTCAGAACTGCATTTTTATCTGAGGTTTTCTCAAGGTCTGGTGTGCATTCTCTTATATATGCATCAGAGAATGTGGAAGTAACAAGCAGGGAGGATGATGAAGCAAGCGTCCTCTACATCCTTAATCACGGCGATTCTGAAGGAATCTATGAGCTTCACGACGAAGGCATGGAGCTTATAAATGGAATCGAATTTGGCGCAGGAATGCACAAGATTGCGCCTAAGGATGTGCATATTATTAAGACCATGAAATAAATGGTTAGTGAAAGGGATTTTTATGGAAGGTAGTATTCAGACATTACGATACAGGGCAGAAGAGATACTTGAAGATTTGACACTTGATGAAAAGATTGGAATGATCCACGGAGACGAGCTCTTTAGGACCAAAGGGGTTGAGAGGCTTGGCATTCCGCCGCTTTCCATGTCTGATGGCCCATGTGGTGTCAGAGCAGAGTTTCATCCAAGAGAATGGGTGAGCGTTGGAAACACCGATGATTATGTTACATATATTCCTTGTAACAGTGCTATTGCTGCGACCTGGGACAGACAGCTTGCAAGAAGTGCAGGCAGTGTCCTTGGTGAGGAAGCAAGAGGAAGGGGCAAGGATGTAATGCTTGCGCCCGGTGTAAACCTTAAGAGAACACCTCTTTGCGGAAGAAACTTTGAGTATTTTAGTGAGGATCCTTATCTTACTACTGAGCTTGCATCAGAGTATGTTAAGGGTGTTCAGAGCTGGGATGTTGCTGCGTGCCTTAAACATTTTGCAATCAATCATCAGGAGACCGGAAGACTTGGCGTTGATGCAGAAATTGACACTGATGTTTTAGAGGAGCTCTATCTTCAGGTTTATAAGGACATTATTGATGCTGCAGATCCTTACAGCATTATGAGTGCCTACAACAAGATTCATGGAGAGTACTGTAGCCAGAGTAAATACCTTTTAAATGAGGTTTTGCGCGAGAGATGGGGCTACCAGGGCTTCGTTGTTTCCGACTGGGGAGCGGTAAATGATACAAAGCTTGCAGCTGAGGCAGCCATAGACTGTGAGATGTCTGTTACCTATGATTTTGATGAGTACAAGTTTGCCAATCCATTAAAGAAGATGGTTGAAAGCGGTGAAATTGATGAATCCTTAATTGATGAAAAGGTAATAAGAATCCTTATTCTGATGCTCCGCCTTAACATGATAGGTGAGGACAGGATGATCAGAAAGGATGCCTCCTACAACACCTTTGCAGCAAGGGCGAAGGTTCTTGATATTGCAAGGGGAAGCGTAGTCCTTCTTAAAAATGAGGATAATATTCTGCCTATTATCAGGCCTGAAATCAAGGAAAAGAGAATTCTTGTAGTAGGAGAAAATGCCAATAAAATTCACTCTAATAGTGGCGGTAGTGCAGAGATTAAAGCTCTTTATGAGATTTCTCCTCTTATGGGACTTAAGAGCAGGATTGGCGGATCAACAAAGATTGATTATCTCCAGGGCTATTGCTCAAAGCTTAATTCTGAGACAGCTTCAAGCGGAACGAACTGGCAGGAGCTCAGCCTTGAAAACGGAGGAGGTTCTGCACTTGGTAATGGAGATGCTGATAAAGAACTTAGGGAATTCAGGGGAAAACTCAGGGAAGAAGTATTACAAGCATGTACTGAATATGAGTATATAATATTTGTTGGTGGTCTTAACCACAACATTGATTCTGAAGGCGTGGATCGCAGGAATATTGAGCTTCCTTATGAGCAGAATGAGTTACTTGATGCCCTTTTGGATAAGAGGCCGGATACTATTGTTGCTTTAACAGGTGGCGCATGTGTTGATATGAGCAAATGGATCCACAAATGTAAGGCACTTCTTTGGATGTACTACAATGGCATGGAGGGCGGAAATGCCCTTGCAGAGGTCATTGTCGGTGATATAAGTCCTAGTGGACGTTTGCCTGAGACCTTCTATATTTCGGAAAAGGATTGCTCCGGAGTATCAGTAGGAGACTGCGGCGACGAGAAGATGGTTCATTACCGTGAGAGATTCCACATAGGTTATCGCCATACCTGCAAAGAAAATATAAAGGTTCTGTTTCCTTTTGGCTATGGCCTTTCATACTCAGAATTTGAGATTTCCGATCCGTCCTTTAACAGGGGCATGGAGGAAGTCAGAGTTATGCTGAAGAATAACAGTGATTTTGACGCAACAGAAGTTGTGCAGGTGTACAGACTTCCGGATGAGAAGGCTGATTACATACAGCTTGTAGGATTTGAGAAAGTTTATCTAAAAGCAAACGGAACCATCAATGCCTCTATACCAATAAAAGACAGGCAGGGAGACGGAAAATACGCTGTGGGAAAGAATGTTTTGGAATTAATTCCTGTTCAGTAATAACTAGTTGATTCATAGAAACTGTCGATTGTCAAGTACGAGTTTTGAGATGACCGGTGCATCTTTCGGTCTTTTTCTCAAACGAAGTTATTATATAATACAGAGTATGAGTTGGATTTATAGAGACTTGAGGGGGCAATTTATGAAAAAATCGTTGGCAGGGGCGATACTAGGTATCCTGCTTCTGCTGGGCACTGTGAACATAATGCCGATGACGGTATGTGGGGCTACTGCAGAGGTTGCATGTGAGATAGCTTCAGGTTCTGCTTCGAACGATGATGGTGACGGACAGGGAGCAGAGGACGAGACTTCTGATGAAGATGATCAGGATGTTCTTGGAAAGAAGAGGGACGCCAGTGCCGGCGAATTCACAATTGGGGTAGAGGTCGCTATTGGTATTATCTTTCTCATTGGGCTGATTTCAGCCGGAAAAAGTGGGTATGAAAAATAACATATAATAAAAAAGATGCAAGCTATCGAAAAGCCTGCATCTTTTTTATTTGCTTTTATCACTGGACCAAAGCCCTGCATAGATTATTCTTCACACTCAGATACTGAGTTATATCCCTTATTAACAAGAATATTCTCAACAGCATAAATGTCATCTGTGTGCATTACCATGATCGGAAGTCCAGACTTTCTGTTGAATGAAAGATAAGTGTAGTTAACATTTATATTACTTTCATAAAGTGACTTTAAGATCTTATCAAAAGCACCAACCTCATCCGGGCACTCGATTGCAAGAACCGGAGTGGTTTTGCAGATGTAGTCAGCCTGACGTAAAACCTCGATACTCTTTTCGGGATCAGATACAACCATGCGGATTATGCCGTATTCAGCAGAATCGTTGGTTACAGAGCCCAGAATGTTTATATCGTTCTGTCTGAGAATTCCTGTGATATTCTGGAAACAACCCTTCTTGTTTTCAGCGTAGATAGATACCTGTTTTAACATTTTTTCCTCCCAAGTAAAGTGGCGAATGCATAGATATAGATGCTAACACGAGCCTCATAATATGTTATAATACAACATGTTGTGATAATGAATCAAGGGTATTGGTACAGTATATGGCTGCAAAAAAGACTACAGACTATCCGGTAAAACAGAGGCAGATAAATGAGGATATTGCAAATGGCACCTTTAAGAGCTGCTATCTGATTTACGGAGATGAGGCGTATCTTCGCATACAGAATAAGGATAAGCTTAAAAAGGCGCTTCTTGGAGGCGGGGATTCAATGAATCTTTCCCACTATGAAGGGGCAGGCCTTAATCCTTTGGAGATAATTGATATGGCTGAGACTCTTCCGTTTTTTGCTGAGAGGAGAGTCATAGTTATAGAAAACAGCGGCTTTTTCAAGAACGGATGCCCTGAGCTTGCTGAGTATTTAAAAAAGCCTTCCGAGACCACAGCCTTTTTATTTGTTGAATCAGCTGTGGATAAGAGAAAGGACATGTATAAGGCAGTTCACAAGGCGGGGCTCGATATCTGCTGTGAGACACCTGACGAAGCCATGCTTTCAAAGTGGATAGTGTCAAAGCTTTCAGCTGATGGCAAGAAGATTTCACCAAGGACTATCGCTTACCTTTTAACGAGAGTCGGCACCGATATGTCCAATCTTGTAAACGAGATGGAAAAGCTCATCTGCTATACAGAGGGCAGAGCCGAGATCACTGAGGGTGATGTGGATGCCGTTTGTGCGAACTGGCTCACCAGCAGGATTTTCGAGATGACTGATGCCATTGTTGTAAAGAACCAGAAAAAGGCAATGGATATCTACTATGATCTTCTTGCTTTAAAGACCGCGCCGGAGCAGATTCTTGCACTCATAGCAAGGCAGTTTAATCTTTTGCTTATTACAAAGGAACTTGTTGATAAGGGAAAGGGAGGCGAAGTTGCTTCTGCAATAGGACTTCCGCCGTTTATCGCTTCAAAGTACGTAGGCTGGGCAAAGGGCTATTCCAGGCAGGATATAAAGGATTCGCTTGATCTGTGCCTTGAGAGTGATGCAGCAGTCAAAAGCGGAAAGCTTGATCATACGATAAGTGTTGAGATGATAATTGTTAAGTCAACAGTTAGGTAAGGAATAATCATCAGTAATATGTTATAATGCTAAGGGCAAAGGGGGCAGAAAAATTGCGTAAACCATTACCACAGGAATTATACAGACATTTTAAAGGCGGAAAATATCAGGTTATTACCGTTGCAAAGGACGCTGATACCGGAGAGGAAGTTGTGGTTTATCAGGCTTTGTACGGCGATTACACAACCTATTGCAGACCGCTTGTTGAATTTATGTCTGAGGTTGATACGAAAAAGTATCCTAATGCTGACCAGAAGATGAGATTTGAGCGCTTTACACCTGAGGCTGTAAGTGAGGAGAAAGGCGCTGTTAATCCTCCAAAGAAGGCAGCAGAACCTGTTAAAAAGGATCAGGACGAGCCTAATAAGGGAGACTTTATGAGCCGTACCATCGAGGAAGAGGCAGAGGAGTTTGGAATGAATCCTCTGGTTGTTAAATTCCTTGATGCGGATTCAAGCTCCGAAAGGCTTGAGGTGTTAAATCAGATAAGACCTATCGTGACGAATGAAATGATAGACGTCATGGCTATGGCGATTGATACGGATATTCCGGGGGATGATCCTGATGTTCGCTGTGGTGAGCTTAGAGAATGCCTTATTACAAAGCAGAGATTTGAAGTTACAAGGCTTAGATAGTGAAATGGAGACATGAAAAAAGATGAAATTATTAAGTATTACAGTACCGTGTTATAACTCACAGGATTACATGAGTAAATGCATAGATTCACTTCTTGTTGGTGGAGAAGAGGTTGAAATTCTTGTTGTTGATGATGGATCAACTGACAGGACAGCAGAGATTGCTGATGAATATGCTGCAAAGTATCCCACAATTGTACGTGCAATTCATAAGAAGAACGGTGGACATGGTTCAGCAGTAAATGCAGGACTTGAAAATGCTACAGGCCTTTATTTCAAGGTTGTAGACAGCGATGACTGGGTAAAGGAAGTTGCTTACCGCAAGATTCTTACAACTCTTGAGGAGTTTGTTTCAGCAAGTGAGAGACTTGATCTTCTTATCAGTAACTTTGTTTATAACAAAGAAGGCGAGGACAGACACAAGGTTATGCGTTATAACCGTATGTTCCCCATCGAGCAGCTTTTTACATGGGATGATGTAAAGAGAGTTTCTATCGGACATTATCTCCTTATGCATTCTGTTATTTACAGAACAAAGCTCCTTAGGGATTGCGGACTTAAGCTCCCTGAGCACACCTTCTATGTTGATAATATTTATGTATTTAATCCGCTTCCGTTTGTAAAGACAATGTATTATCTTGATGTTAATTTCTACTATTACTACATCGGAAGAGCAGATCAGTCAGTAAATCAGCAGATCATGATTTCAAGACTTGATCAGCAGGTAAGAGTAAATAAGCTCATGGTTGATTACTATGTTGAGAACATCGGAATGATCAGATCTCATCCGAAGCGTTATCACTACATGTTCAACTACCTTGAGATCATTACAGCTATTTCAACTATTCTTATGATTGCTTCAGGAACAAAGGAGAATCTTGAGAAGAGAAAAGAGCTTATGAATTATATAAAGAGAAGAAGCCTTCTCCTTTATGCAAAGCTCCGCTACAGGATCGAAGGAGTATTTGTATATCTTCCTGGTAAGGGTGGAAGAAAGATCACACTAGCAGGCTATAAGCTCGCTCAGAGACTTTATAACTTCAACTAAAGATAATTAACAAAACCTCGTATGGCATTTCGCTGTACGAGGTTTTTTGATGCAAAGAAAAGCCCCACATTCATCTGAATGCGGGGCGAATTTGTTTATGCAGCTCTTCTTGCGCTTAAGCGCTCTTTATATTTCTGGCAGTAGTTAACAATGATCTCTGACTTGTAAACAACAAGGTTTGCAAGTATTGCAAAGAGTATGCCGCCAAGTACATCGATGACGGAATGCTGCTTGATGAACATTGTTGAAAGAATGATCAGTACGCAGAATATAAATGATGCAAGTCTGAACTTCTTATTTTTGCCAAAGCTCCTGGAGTTGGCAATTGCCGTGTGCGTTCCTATTGCATTATATACATGAATACTTGGCCAGAGGTTCGTAGGTGTATCTGTGTGATACAGGTGTGTAACCATGGCTGTAAATATGTTATCCCTTGGCATTACTGTGGGCCTTAAGTACTGAATGTTGGGCCACAGTGATGAGATTATAAGAAACAGTGTCATTCCTACAAAGAAGAATGCTGCGTTTTTGAAAAAGTCCTCTAAATCATACTTGGCTAAAAAGTAAAAGAAGAAGAACGCGCAGTATAAAAACCATCCAAAATAAGGAATAACGAATATCTCAAGGAACGGTATCTTGTCATCAAGTTCTGTGTGAATTTCAGTATAGTGCAGAGCCTTGGTGCCTTCTAAGTGGAAAAACCATGTAAGATATATAATTCCATATATAGCAACTGGTATAAGGCAGCGGATTGTTCCCTCAATCCTTTCGCTTGTAAGGCTACTGCGAAGTGACATTAATCGCTTTTTCATACACAAATTTACCTTATTTAAAATAATTACGAAATAATTACAAAATTACTACTACGAAGTAATATAACGCAGATAAGGGTGTTTTTCAAACATAAAAGTGCATAAAAAAGTCTTAAAATTTCATTAAATAACGGAATAATTCACAATAGCATGTTAAGCTGCTGTTTAAGGCAGGTGAGGGTGATAGAGTCGGACTTAAGAAGTACCTCACCGTCTGTGTGTACCCAAAGCGGAAGCTCGGTCTTTATTATTATTTCCTTTGCCTTTATGTGCCAGACACCTTTTTCGTTGTAATGCTTTCCAAAGTAGGCAAGGGGAAGCACTTTAAACACTCTGGCATTACTGATGTCACCGGCTGCAACGAGGTCGAAATAGCCATCACTTAAATCTGCATCGGGAGCGAACTTGAAACCGCCTCCCTCGTAGTGGTGGATCATGGCTGCTGCGAAAATGAAGTGATCTATATGTATGTGCTGTCCGTCATCAGTCTCTATGTCACAGGATGGCTGGATCGCATTAAGTATCTGTCTTACAGCAATAGAGCCGTAGGTGAGTTTACCAAGACCTATCTTATTAAGGATGTTTTTGGTGCCTGAGGAAAGGGCTTCTTCACAGACAGCAGCATCAAAACCGATTCCGCAGCTTACATCAAAGCGTCTGTCGGCGCTGATTCTCTCATCATGGAGCCTTGAGAAGGTTTTGGTCATATTGTTGTAGTGGATATTGCCTACATCAAGCTTTCTTGCAATCTGACCGTCTAATATTCTGTCAAGGAGTTCACCTTTATCCTTGGGGTAGTCCATGTCTCTTACGAAGTCATTACCTGAACCAAGAGGAATTACGCCAAGTCTTACGTTGTCAAAATTCTCAATTCCTGACACAACCTCGTTGATAGTACCATCACCGCCCATGACAACCAGGTTTATTGGCTCATCAATAACATGATGGGTGTCACCGGTAAGACGTTTTGTAACAGCCATGGCATGCCCCGGCCCTTTGGTGAAAACTACCTTATAGGGAATTCCACGACTCTTACACTTTTCCTCGAAAAGAGAATAAATATTCTTTCCGTTGCCGGATCTGGCTGATGGGTTAACTATGCAATAAAACATACCTTTTCTCCTCATAAATAACTAGGAATTAAGTATATCATAGTTTGAAGTTTTCTTTAAAAAAATACGGAAGAAGATGCAATAAGATTTCATTACTCAGAGAATGGATGGACAAGGTTCTTGAAATGGAATAATAGGTTTTGACGCTGATGTGAATATATGCTATTATACATTGCGACGCTTTAACACATTAAATTGGCAAAATACAGGAAAGGACAATAGCGATGTATTCATTGGAGGAGCTTAGAAAAGTTGATGCGGATATCGCGAATCTTATTGAGGAGGAGATGCAGCGCCAGAACGATCACATTGAGCTGATCGCATCTGAGAACTGGGTTAGTAAGGCTGTTATGGCAGCTATGGGTAGCCCTTTAACAAACAAGTACGCAGAGGGACTTCCCGGAAAACGCTATTATGGCGGTTGTCAGGTAGTGGACAAGGTTGAAAACATTGCAAGAGACAGAGCAAAAGAACTTTTCAAATGTGATTATGCAAATGTTCAGCCTCATTCCGGAGCACAGGCAAACCTTGCCGTTCAGTTTGCACTTCTTAAGCCCGGCGATACTATTCTTGGTATGAACTTAAGTCAGGGTGGACATCTTTCACACGGAAGCCCGGCTAACATCTCAGGTACTTACTACAATGTAGTAGCATATGGCGTTGATGAGAACGGTTTTATCGATTATGACGAGGTTATCAGACTTGCTAAGGAACACAAGCCCAAGCTCATCATTGCTGGTGCATCTGCTTACTGCAGAACAATAGATTTCGCAAAATTCCGCGAGGCAGCTGATGCATGCGGCGCAGTTCTTATGGCTGATATTGCTCACATCGCAGGACTTGTAGCTGCCGGAGTACATCCCAGTCCGTTCCCTTACGCAGATGTTGTAACAACTACAACACATAAAACATTAAGAGGTCCCAGAGGAGGACTTATCCTTTGGAATCAGGAGGCTCAGGACAAGTATAAGTTCAATAAGGCTGTATTCCCCGGAATCCAGGGTGGCCCTCTTGAGCACGTAGTTGCAGCTAAGGCTGTATGCTTCAAGGAAGCTCTTACTCCTGAGTTTGCTGAATATCAGAAGCAGATCGTTAAGAATGCAAAGGCTCTCAGCGAAGGCCTTATGATGAGAGGAGTTCAGATCGTATCCGGTGGTACAGACAATCACCTTATGCTCATTGATCTTACAGGAAAAGATGTTGAAGCATGGCTTGATGATGCGCATATCACAGCTAACAAGAATACAATTCCTAATGAAAAGCAGTCACCTTTTGTTACAAGCGGAATCAGACTTGGAACTCCTGCTGTTACAACTCGTGGAATGAACGAGGAAGATATGGATAAAATTGCTGAGGCAATTTCAATCGTTATCAAGGGCAAGGGCGAGAAAAACGATGAATCAAGAGCAATTATCAAGGAATTAACTGAAAAATATCCTCTAATTTGAAAAATTTATAAAATGACAGAGCTGGACTCAAATTGTTTATAATTTGGTCCAGCTTTTTTTTATACTTTTTATACTTTATTTCG
>JAEEGL014534169.1_pt1 | contig 11441 bp, 4 predicted proteins | sample 9134231 | NCBI WGS metagenome assembly JAEEGL01 (sample SAMN16246548, study PRJNA631951) | gut metagenome | biome: gut microbiome; feature: rumen; material: fiber-attached | host: Bos | place: Iran: Karaj | collected 2018-10
CATCAGGACAATCATGCATTGTAGAAGGACAAGATTGAAATTCAGGACATTGACTTAAACTTTCTTTACAACTCATATCCCAACATTTAACAGGTTTATCAATAGGACAAATAATCCCAGTTGGACATAAGCTTCTATCACTTCTACAAGAATAATCAAAAGAACAAAGTATATCATTATTATTACTACAACTAGAAATTTGAGTAAATGAAGGTTGACTACATTCTTTCCTACAATTCCCATCAAAACATTTAATAAAACCTTCAGGACAAGTAACTTGTGAAGGACATAAAAATTTAGAATTAGTACAAGAACCATCACTACATCTAGTCATAGATATATCTGGACATTTAGTACCATCATTAGCATTATTACATTCATTTTTAGTTCTATGACATGAACCATCATTGCATTTAACAGCAAATTCCTTTGGACATGTTACTATTGTTGGACAATCATTAATTGATCTTCTACAATCACCATTAGGACATCTTATTGGGATAAATGAAGGACATTTTATGTAATTTGGACATTCATCTTCTGAAGTTACACAACTATCATCGTAACAACGAATATAATTTTCTGGACATGATGTCATTGATGGACATAATGTTACTTTTTCATTTTGGGATGATACACATTTTCCTTCCCAACATTCTAAGTTTTTTTTACATTTTGAAGGGATTGAATTTTCTCCGTTTATATCACATAAATATTGGTTTAGTAATATATATGGTTTTTTACATTTCATTGTTGTTGGACATTGGGCTAATGTTGGAACACATGTTGATGAACAGGATATGTAATTGTTTGGACAGTCTTCTGAGGTTTTTATTATTGTTGGAAGGTAGATAAAAAATAAAAGAGAGATTTGAGGGAATTTTGAATTATACATTTTTTTATTATTTTTTTATTTTTTTTTTTATTATTTTAAATTGAAATTTAATTGTTTTTATTAAGTAAAATTATTTTAAATTGTATTTTTTTTTTTTATTTTAAATTCTTAATCCAGTAATAATTATATTTAAATAAAATTCAATATTTTTATTTTGTTCTGATTTAATGATATTTTCATAACAATAATATCCATCAATAGAACCTTCACCAATAATATTAGGACAACAATTTAAACAAAATTTGTTTTCATTTTTTTTTCCAATTTTTCTTTTAATAAAAATTGAGAAAATATTTATTCTAAAAGAATTAGTTTCTATAAATTCTTTTATCTTTTTTTCATTAGTTATTTTATCCAATAATAATTTATTTATTGTTTGTGCAATTCTTTCATAATTAGTATTTTTTTCATATAAAAGTTCAATATTTTTTTTTTTACTTTTTTCTTTAATTTCTTCCCAATAATTTCCTAATTTATATTTTTTTCCTAAAAATTCATCACATACATTTTTTATATCAAGTAAAATTGAATTAAAACCTTCCATTTTTTATTTTTTTTTTTAATAAAAAAAATTGATAATTTTAAAACTAAAAGTAATTTAAATCAAAAAACTTTAAATTAATTAAAATATCAGAAACTAAATTAAACAAATAAAAATAAAAAAAATAAATAATTTCAATAAAAAAAACGACAAAATATTATTGGAAGAAGAAGTAAAAATACAATCATAATACAATATTACAAATATATATCTCTTCCAATATATTATAAAAGCATAAAATAATAAAAGAAAAATAAATAAATAGAATCAATCAAACAAATTAAAACTATATAAATTATTTATTTGATTAAAAAAAATAACCAAAAATAAATAGCAATGCTAAATAATAAGAAATTAAGATAATATTCTCATTTCAAGAACAATAAAACTATTTGTTCAAATTTCAAAAATCCATATTATGAAGTTTAATAATTATTTTAAAGAGAAAAGATTAAACTTTAATATTGATTATAAAAAGTAGAAACTTTAAATATTTTATCTCATCTTATAGAATTTATAATTAAAATTTATTTAATTTTATAATTTACTTTTTATGTTTATATATTTATTTTAATATAAAAATAAGTAATTTAAATCATTACTAATATTTCTCTCAAAAGAATTAATTTTTATAAAAATAATTTTAAAAAATAAGATGGGTATTTGTTTTAATTGTAAAACTAATAATTCTAATAATAAAGATGTTATTTTAAATCAGACTCTTTTTCCAAATATCCAAATAATAAATAAAACATTAATGCCTCAAAAAGGGAAAAATTATATAAAATTAAAAACAAAAAAACAAAATGTATTTAATCAACCAATTCCAGCAATGACATCTACAGAAATATTTTTAAGAACAAAATCTTTTTCTCATTTTAATGAAAATATGAATTTTAGTTTTGGAAAATTATTAAATGTAAATAAGAAACATTTACCCAGAAAAATTGAAATAGAAAAATCAACAACAATTAAAACATTAAAAAGTGATAAAAAATCAGAAATAAAAGAGAAACAAAAACCAAAAGATTTAAATAATAAAAATTTTGATTGTTCGAATTTAGAATATGAAATAGAAAAAGAAAATGAAAAAAATAATTTTCCAATTGAAGATAATAAATTTATATTTAAAATTTTAAAAGAACATTTTTTATTTATTAATTTTGATGAATATTCATTAAATAATATAATAGATGAATCAACAGGAATACAATTAGAAAAAGATATGATAATATTTAATGAAGGAGAAGAAGCAAATTCTTTTTATATATTAAGAAATGGTGAAATTGAAATATATGATAAATTTAATAAAAAAGTATTAAATAAACAATATACAACTTTTGGTGAAATTGGATTAATTGACTTAACTTCTCAAAGAAAATATACTGCTAAAACTAATTCAGTTGTACAATTATATGTTATTGATAAACAATTATATTTATCATATAAAAAAGAATTGTTAAAAAAAAAAAATAATAATAATAAAGAAGATGATTATAATTTTTTTCAAAAACAAATACTATTTAAATTCTTATCTGATATTGAAAAAAAAGCTTTTATTAGTTTAAGTGTTATAAATACTTTTAATGAAGATAATATGATAAAAGTAAAAGAAAATGAAACAAATTGTATATTACATACAAATTCTATTAAATTAAAAAAAATGTTTATTTTAAAGGGAAAAATTCAAATATCTTTTTCTCAAGATAAATCAACAAATATAATTAGAGATTTTATATCATCTGGAAATATTTTTGATATTAATTCTGCAATTTTTGCTTCTTATCATCAAATTCTTATTACTTCTTTAAATAATGGAAAAATAAAAGATAATTCTATTAATGTTATTGCTTGTTTAAATGATACTAAAATTTTATTTTATAATGATAAAACTTTACTTGAATGTTTTGGTTTAAGTCCAATTGGTAATCTATTAAATAATTGTTTAAAAAATTTTATTTCTCAAGATTTAGTATTTTCTAAAATTATACAATTTTGTAAAATTCCTTATGAAATATTTAAAGAGTTATTTGAGATTAAAAGATATAAAAAAAATGAATTAATTTTATCTAAAGGATTATATAATAATAATAAATGTTTTTTGATTTTAAATGGTAAATTATCTAATAAAAAAAAGAAATATAATGAAATTAAAGAAGCTCAATTTTTTAAAGGTGAATTAATGTTTAATTTTCAAGAATTTGAATTTGATATATATTCAATTAATGATTCAATAATTTGTCAAACATCAAAAGATTATTTAATTTCAATTTTAAAAAAATATAATTTAAATACTATATTTATAACATCCTTATTTAATATATTAAATAAATTCCAAATTTTTAGTAATATAACTATTGAAACTGCATTTGAAATTTTAAATAATATGAAAATAAAAATATATAATGATAATCAAATAATATTACATAATAATCAAGAAGTAAATAATTTTTACTTAATAGAAAAAGGAATTATTCAAGCATCAAACTCAGAAAAAAATACTAAAATATTTGAAACTGGAAATTCATTCGGTGAATTTTTTATATTAAATGAACAAAAAAGTACATATACATTTAAATGTATATCAAAAGAAGTAATATTATATGAAATACCATCTAATTATTTTTTAGAACTTTTAACAGAACAATCAATAAATGATTATATTAAACAAAAAATGACACTTGAAGATAGTAATTTAAGTTTAAATGATTTATATTATCTATCATATTTAGGAAGAGGTAGATTTGGTAATGTATGTTTAGTACATAATGAAATATTTTTTTATGCAATAAAAGCAATTTCAAAATTAAGTGCAGAAAAACAAAAATTTGGAATTAAATATTTATTATGTGAAAAAAATACCCTTAATTCAATAGATCATCCATTTATATTAAAATTAATAAAAACTTTAAAAAATGAAAATTGGTTATTTTTTTTATTAGAATATGTAACAGGATTAAATATGTCAGATTATTTAGAACAAAGAAAAAATAAAAAAAATAATTATGAAGCAAAATTTTATGGAGCATCAATATTTACAGCAATAGAATATTTACATAAAAGAAAAATAATACATAGAGATATAAAACCATCAAATATAATGATAGATAATAAAGGATATATAAAATTAATTGATTTTGGTACTGCAAAAATATTACAAAAAGATGAAAAAACACATACGATAATAGGAACACCAAATTTTATTCCACCTGAAGTTTTATTAGGAAAAGGATATAATTTTAGTTGTGATTATTGGTCAATTGGAATTTGTATTTATTATATATATTATGGATTTTTACCTTTTGGAAATAATGCTATTGAAATTTTAGATACTTATAAAGAAATTATTGAAAAAGAAATTACATTTCCTGATAGTAATAATAAAGAATTAAATAGTTTATTAAGTTCACTTTTAGATAAAAATGAATCTTCTAGATATACTGATATTAAAATTATTAAATTACATTTATTTTTTAAAGATATTAATTGGGATGCATTGTTACAATATAAAATTAAACCTCCTTTTATTCCCAATAAAGATACTAGATTAAATTATGATAGTTTAAATAATAAAAATTCACCATTTCCTAATTTTATTGAAAATAAAAAAAATGATACTAAAACTATTGTTACTCTTAAATCTAATTTTAATAATAAAAAAAATACTTCAGATTTAACTAATTTAAATGATAGTTATCCTTCAGATTGGTATGAACAATTTTGAACTTTTAATATAAATAAATTTTTCATTGTATTGTAATTATAATTTATATTTATAAATAACAATATATATAACATATTAAATATCGCATATAATAAAAAATGTAATTTAAAATTGATGTGAGTTTTTTGAAAAAAAGAATTTGAATGCAAATATAATATATTTAATTATGATTAATATATTTAAAAAAATGTTATTGATTAATTTTTAAGAATTAGGATAAAAAATAGAAAATCTGAACAAATTCTAATTAGATGACACATAATTTTAAAATTAATTAATTATCATTTATTATATATAGTTTCAAATTTCAAATAAATCTATTTTTTATAAAAAATTTTTATTATAATTCTGGTTTATATTTTGTAAAAAATAAAAACAAGATATTATTTTATAATAAAATTTGAAATTTCTATTTTTATTTTTTCAATAAAATTAATCAATAAAATTATTTTTAACCTTTTTTTTTAATTTATGAAACTGAATATTTTATTATTTTTAATGATTTATTATATAAAAAATATATTAGAACTCAAAATAAGATTAATTTATTTTATAAAATCAAAAAAATAAAATTAAACAATAGTTAATATGGGAAATGAACAAAAATGTAATTGTTTTAAAAGAAAAATAGATGAAGATACAACATTAACTTTCCCAACACAAAATTATACAAATGCTCGTAATTATAATAAATCAAATAATAAAAATTTTCAAACAGAAACAACAATATTTAAATCCCCAAGAATTTTTTCAACAGAAACAAAAGATAATTTAACAACCCCAGGATTAAAAACAGAAGAAAAACCAAATTTAAATTCAATAATAAAAATCCAAAGTACATTTCGAATGTTTTCATTTAAAAAATTATTTAAAACATCCTTAAAAAAATATCTTCGTCAAAAAGAAAATTCTTTCATAAAAGACATAGAATCATCATATAAAATATCAGAATATGACAATATAACAATATTAAACCCAGAATATAACAAACCATTACAATTAAAAGAACCAGAAATAAAATTAAAAACAAAACTCTTAATAAAAAACTTTAATGGAAACCCTTCAATATACATAGGAAACGTAGACACATCAAATAATAGAAATGGAATAGGAATATTATACACACCAGAAGGACAAAAATATGAAGGTTACTTTATAAATAATGAATTAAATGGTTTAGGTAGATTAACAGATTTAAATAAAAAATGTACATATGAAGGAAGATTTATAAATTCAAAATTAAATGGTTTTGGTAAAAAATATTCAGAAAATTATTATTATGAAGGTGATTTTTTACAAAATCAAAAAAATGGTAAAGGAAAAGAAGAAACAAATGAATATATATATATAGGAGATTTTTTAAATGATTTAAAAGAAGGGAAAGGTAAAGCAGAATATAAAATTATTAATGATAAATATGAAGGTGATTTTATAAATAATGCAATTAATGGTGAAGGTACTTATGAATGGGGGAATGGTCATATTTATAAAGGGAGTTTTTTATATGGGAAAATGCATGGGGAAGGTAAGTATACTTGGCCTAATGGAAGTTATTATGTTGGAGATTATGTTGATGGGATTAAAGAAGGTTATGGGGTTTTTACTTGGAATAATGGGAAAATTTTTAAAGGGGATTTTAAAAATGGTAAACCTTCTGGTATTGGTTTATTAACTGTTAATGGGAAAGAAAAAACTATTGTTATTAAAAATGGACAAATTCAAGGTAGTCTTAAAGAAGTTAAGGAAGATGATGAAGATTAATTTTTTTTTTTTTTTTCTTTTTTAGTTTTTTTTATATATGGTTTTATTTTATATTTTTTTTTGTTTTTGTTTATTTTTTTTAATTATAGTTTTTTTTTTTATTTAATTGTTTTTAAAAAAAAAGGAAATTTAATTATAATATTTATTTATTTTTATTATTCATTTAACTTTGATTAAAAAATATGAGTATTCCTTCTTGTGTTTTGTTGTCTAATAATTTAAATATAATATCAAATTCAACTATACAATATTATCAAAATTTTGCGAAAAGTTTCTTAAAAAATCAAAAAATATATTTAAAAAAAATTAATAAAAATAGTGATTTAAAATTAAGTGATACTCTAATAACTGAAGAAAAATACAAAATAATATTTAATTGGTTTTCAGAATTACCTTTAAATAAAAGAATACAATTATGTTCAATTAATAATAAATGGTTATCTAGAATAATAAAACAATTAATTTTTTTAAATTATTTTAAAGATACAATTTCTTTTTTTCCTAAAAATGATTTTAAAGAATTTTTTATAAATACAGATTCAAATGATTCAAATAATGATTCAAATGAACAAAATAAGATTAATGAAGATTTAAATTTTTATTCAAATTATTTAACGTTTAATAATGATAAAAATAAATACAATAAAAATTGTATTTCCACTGATAAACGTTATAAAAAGGATTTAATTAATAATATTAAATTTTATTCTTTTGAAGAAGGGGATGATACTTTTTCATTAAGTAAATCTTTTTTAGAAAATCCTTCAAATTTAAAACAATGTTTTAACTATTTTTCAGGAGGTAATTTTTTAAAATATACATTAAATCCTTATTTTAATGAAAATTATAAATTATATAATTTCAAATTTCCATTTTGGTTAAGTAATAAAACAAGAATAACATTATATGATATTTTTGTTGGTTATATTGAACAAAATATTATATTAAATTATGAATATTATCTTTATACTAAAAAATTATATGATAATAAATTAGGAGATAAAATTTTTGAAATAGAAGAATTGAATAAAAACTTGGAAAATTTTATTTCTGAAGAATATAAAAATTCAATATTGGATAGAATAGATTTTTATGAAATAGGAAAATATATTCATAATAATGAAAATATATGTAATGAATTGTTTTATGAAATTAATATATATAATAATGTAACAAAACAATATATAGAAGATAATAATTATTTAAAATTTAATTGTTATCAAGACACAACTAATATTAAAAGTTTATTAATAAATGCAGAAGAAAAATTAAAAAATTATTATTCTGAATCTTTATCATGTTTTTTATATAATATTTATTTTATGAATGTAGAAGATTCATTAAGAAATTTAAGATTAATTTATGATTATATATATAAATATATTAAAGAACTTTTTCTAAATAAAAATGTCAATGAATTAATTGAAGAAATAAATGAAAATAATAAAAAGAAAAAAAGAAACAAAAAAAAAAGGAAACGAAATAAAGAAAATTCAGATAATTTAAATAAAGAAGACGAGAAAAAAGATAATAATAATTTAAGTAAAGATAATATTCATAATAATAATATTAATATTTTAAATATTGAAGAAAATAAGAATGAAAGAGAGATTGAAAATGAAAAGATAATCACAAAAAATGAAAAAGAAAAAGAGGAAAAAATAATTATTTATGACAATATTCAAAAAAATCAAAAATCTAAAAAAAAAAAGAAAGAAAAAGAATTTTTTTTATATCCCACACAACAAAAAAAGAAAAAATCAGATGAATTAACCAAAAAAAAGACAGAACAAGAAATTAAAAAAATAAAAGAAAATATTGAAGAACAATTAACATTAAATTCAAATAAACAAGATGAACAATTAGTAAAAGAAAATGATACATTAACTGAAACAAGTTGTCAAACAGAAAATATATCATATTCTGATAATATAAATTTGAATAATATAAATAATGAATTTCAAAATCATATAATGTATATAAATGATAATCAATTTTCATATCCTTATATATATTCTTATTATACTCCTCAAATAATAACATATAATATTTTAAAAAATATTTGTATATATACTCCATATGAAGAATTTTTTTCAAATTTATCATTAGAACTTGAAGATTATAATTTCAATGTAAATAATAATAATTCTTTATTAAATCCAATTAAAATAAGTTATATTGAAAAATTATCAAATATATTAAAAACTAATTTGTCATTATATAATATAGATATAATAAAATATGGTTCTTTTATTACTAATTTATCAATTGAAGGAAGTGATGTTGATATATTAATAAAATATAAGTCAATTCAAAATACCACATTTGTATCTGATTTAATTTCAATTTTATATAAAAATAAAGATAAATTTGATTATATTAAACCAATAACTACTGCAAGTGTTCCAGTTATCAAAATACAATTTGATATAACTTCTTTAATAGAATTGAAAGATATTCCTAATTATTTAGAAAAAGATGATTTAAATAAATTAAAATTTGATTTAACTTTTAAAGAAGAAACATTTTATTCTATTAATTACATTAAAACTATTGAATTTGTTCAAGAATCAATTAATAATTATCCTAATATTAAAAAAATAGTTTTATTTATGAAAAGATACTTTAAAATAATAAATTTAAATAAAAGTTATAATGGTGGTTTATCTTCTTATTCTCTTTTTTTAATTGTTTTAGCTTTTTTAAAAAAGAATCAATTTAATAAAAATATATCAATAGGAAAACAATTATATTATATTATTGAATTTTATTCATTTTTTAATTTTTCAGAATTAATGATTAATGTAAATGAAGAAAATCCTTTTATAAAAATTGAAGAAACTTTTAAATCTGATAAAATAATTATAATTGACCCAATTAATCATTGTAATGTTGCTAAAAGTTCTTTTAAAAATAATGAAATTAAAAATGCTTTTATTAAAGCTTTAAATATTATTAAAATTGATGCATGGAAATTATGTCAACAACAAGAAATTGAATATAATCAAAAAGATTTAAAAATTTTATATTCAATTTTTAATTTAAAATAATTATATTTGTTCTATTTATAACAGTTGAATATTGATTTGAAATCATTTTGAAATGAAAAAAAGACATCAGTGAGAATTTATATTACAATATATAATTTTACATAAGTTAAATACTAAAATAAAAAGTAAAATTTCTTGCATTAAATTTCTTTTTAAAATATTAATAGAGTAAAAATTAAATATTATTTTTTATATGTTTTAATTAAAAAAAAATAATAATATTCAAATGATATATTTAAATAGATAATTAGCCCTAACTTAAATGCCTATTTTATCTTTTTAAGAAAATCACCAAAACTAATTAATCTAATTTTATTATCTAAACTCTGTTTAGTTTTACTTTTAGAATGAGGGTAATTATTTTTTCCAAGACTATTAGAAGTAGTTTGATAAGAAGATATTTTTGAATGCCTTGAAACATTAGTATTTAATGTTGAATTTTCAATAGTATTAAATGAAATAATTTTTTGTCTATTTGATTTAAAATTATTAGTAAAAACATCATTTAATTTCATTGAGTTAATTTTATTATGTTTCCTTCTATTATTTCTTAACATTAAATCTTTTTTATAAATTGAATTAGGTCTCTTTTTAGAATTTATATTATTTTCTTGAGTTTTTATTGTACAATCTCTATAATTATTTGATAATGAATCATAAATTTTTATTTCATTTCTCTTTCTTTCACTTTTATTAAACATTTTAATTATATTTAAAATCAAATGGTTATTATTTGAAGACTTTGAAATTGATCTTTTATTATTACTTGATTCAATTTGATAATTTGAATCAGCAATATTATTATTATTATTTGATAATTTAATTTTAATAATAACATTATTATTTTTCTTTATTAAGAATTTATTAAATGGCATTCTCATAGAATGAATATTACTAATATAATTCCCGATTTTATTGAAATTATTAGGTAAATGAGAAATAGTTAAAAATTGTTGTTCTGGAGAAATATTTTTTTGATTTTTTGAATTTGGTCTTTTATTATGATAAGTATTAGGTTCAGTTTTAGAAATTTTATCTGAAAAATCATTTATTTGATTATTATTTTTATTTAAATCTTGATTTGATTTTTTCTTTTCTAAATTAAAAATTTCATCTTCATCAAAAGTAATTTTAATATCTTTGTTATTATTTAAATCATCAAAATTATTATTTTCTGTTATTTTATCATTATTTTTTTCTTCTTCTTCTTTTTTTTCATTATTATTATTTTCATTAGGAATAGTTTTAGAAATATTTTTATTGATATCTTTATCATCTTCTTCAGTTTTAAAATTATTATTTTCATAATCTTTTTCCAAACTTAAATCTTTAGGTAATTTTTTAAAAGAAAAAGTTTGATAAAAAATAGTTTTTCCTTTCAAAAAAAAAGGATGTCTTTTAATTTCTTTAATACTAATTCTCTTATCAGGATTAGTAACTAAAATTTTTTTAATTAAATCTTTAGAAATA
>JAEEGL015343149.1_pt1 | contig 11441 bp, 10 predicted proteins | sample 9134231 | NCBI WGS metagenome assembly JAEEGL01 (sample SAMN16246548, study PRJNA631951) | gut metagenome | biome: gut microbiome; feature: rumen; material: fiber-attached | host: Bos | place: Iran: Karaj | collected 2018-10
GAAAGGGCGGTGTCTTAACCACTTGACCAACGCGCCATGGCTCCTTGAGCAGGACTCGAACCTGCGACCGATCGGTTAACAGCCGATTGCTCTACCGACTGAGCTATCAAGGAATCAAAGCGATGCTTGCTGCACCGCATGCAATATTATAGGGTATCGCCGCCGAAAATGCAAGAAAAAACTTTGTCTGCGGATTATTCTTCCCCCATATCCTTTCTCATGCAACAGTTTTTGTATTTCTTTCCGCTGCCGCAAGGACAAGGATCATTTCGGCCAACTTTTCCTTTTTTGCGGCGCGCCGCCTCGAAGGAAATAATATCTCCTCCCTCCGGGTCCAGCTTTCCCGTGACTATTTCCGTTGTAGTATGTCCTTTGAATTTCCACATGCGAAGCGACTGATGGAAAGCGATCAGGAGCGGCGACAGCGCTTCCAAATCTTTCTTATTTTCCGGCGCCCCCAGCTTCTCGATATATGCGAGCACATCCTTCATCTCACCACCGTTTTGCAAGAGAATCGTGATCTGCCCGACGACCTCCGCCGCGCGCAGTACGTCCATCTTGTACGCCGCCATGAAGAATTGCGCCAGCCCTTTGTACTCATCCGTCGCTTCAATATAGTTCTCCTCGCCTGCATCGTAGACCTGCCCATAGGACAACTTAGCGAAGCCGACGCCGATCTTTTCCTGCGCTTCCATCGTCTTTGCAGGGTCCATTACCGTATAGTAATAAGCAACGCGCTCGGCAGTGCGGACATTCGTCTGCCAGCACGAACCGTTAAACATGACCTTCATGAAATCCGAAAAGCTCAGTTCGTCCGCCGCCAGTTCCAGATGGTGCTTAACCTTTGAAAAAAGACGATCATAGTCCATCACACCATAATAGAACAACAACCCGGCCGCCACGCGGAAAACGTCGGTATTCAGCTCGACAGCCTTCCGGAAGGCTTGGTTTTGGTCAAGCTGCTGGAATTCCTCCATGATTTCCTTCGGCAGATACCAAGAGAGCTCTCCCTTGTGCGCGCCGCTTGCCATCATGCCAAGGCTCTGAAAATAATCAAGCCGTGTCTCGTCTGCGCGAAATTCCGCGGAAATCCCTTTCTTTTCAACCAAATGTCGAAACGCTTGATACTGCTCGTCGAGAAGCGAGACGAACCAAGTGCGGGAAAATTCCACAATTGCCGGAACGAGCTTTTCAATCAGTTCCGCTTTGTTCATACCACTGGTGCCTGACAAACCGACATTGTAACGGATATCGTCCAGCTCCTGCCGTGTCATGGCCGCCAATGCGTTCTTCAACGTGCGACGTGTTGGAACTTCTCTCTTCATCAATTGCTTTTTACGCTTTTCCGCTTCCTCCTGCATCTGCTTCTGCAGTTCCTCCAACCGCTGCTTCGCCGTAGTTTCAAGTTCCATAAAGCACTTTCCTTCCCATGTTTATTTTTACTATTATATATCGTGCTCTTGTTCTCTCCTTGAAGGACAAATAATCCAACTAGGTTGTTTCACGAGCACTATCGAAGTGATATGCCACAGACATATAGTAATGTGCCACTGGCACATAGTAATGTGCCACAGGCACATTACTCCCCGAAGAAATCAGAGATTCCTTTCACGATGCCGATAGCGGCCTTTTGTACGCCCTTCTTCGAGGTCAGGAGTTTTTCCTCCTTCGGGTTCGAGACAAACGCCACCTCAATCAGCGTCGCAGGCATTTTCGTATGCCGGACGACGTAAAATTTGCACGTCCTGACGCCCCGACTCGTAGTCTTGAGCTGTGAGACGAGATTCGACTGGATCGCGGCTGCCAGCTTCTTGCTCGCCGCCGAGCCTTTCACATAATAATATCCAGTTGTACCGGAAGCTTCGCGGCTCGTGAACGAATCCATGTGGATTGAAATGAAAATATCAGCCTTAGCCTTGTTCGCCACATCACAGCGCGCCTGTAGTTCGTCGACGTCCGTCGCCTGCCGATGCTTCGGAGAAACTTCGGTGTCCGTCGTGCGCGTCATGATGACTTTCGCGCCGGCCTCCTTGAGCATCTTCTCCACTTCCTTAGCAATTTGGAGAGTGATGCTTTTTTCCGTGACGCCGGAGGGGCCGATGGCGCCTGAGTCTTCGCCGCCGTGGCCCGGATCGATTACGATTTTCTTGCCCTTGATGCCCGGCGAGAATTGTACGTCCTCCGTAAGCACCTCAACGTCGTCGTCCGGCTTTTGCTCCTCGCCTGACTTCTCCTTGCCGCCATCCTCTTTCTCTTTCGTTTCCTCTTTTTCCTCTTTGCCTTCCTTGCCCGATGTTTCCGTATCTTGCGGTTTCGGCGTCTCCGTCCCCTGCGTCTCCGGCTTCTCCGTTCCCGTCGTATCCGTCGATGAACCGTCCGGGCTCGAACCAATCCTGTCGTCGGTAATCGTTCCACCGTGAGAATCGTCCTTCGCCCTTCCGACCTTTCCAAAATCCATCACGACGCGATACGGTATCGCACCACCTTCGATGGAAAACACATCGTACTGCCCCTTGCCCATTTCCGTTTCCACAACGACGCGCACTGTATTTTCATTGAACTGTGCTACGCGCACCTTGCTCGCAAACCTGCTCTCAATTACCGTCTCTCGCGCTACGTTCGGGCTGAGCCACGCACCGTGCAAATCGACGACGACGCGCGACGGATTGGCCAACACCATCACCGAATAATCGACTTCCTTGTTCGCGTCCAGCACGATGCGAAGCCGTTCCATAGATCCGGCCATGCGTACCGCCGTGATTCCCGAAAGCTTCGCTGCCTTCTCGCTGAAAGGCGTCGCCGCTTCCGCAAATGAAGGCATAAGCGTCCCGAGCAACAGCATCCATATAAACAAAAATCGAATCATCAAAGCCTCCGAAGCGATAGAAAACTGCTCTTACCAAAAAACACTTCTTTGCAATGCTTTTTTATTCTACATCAAATCGGCACAAAAGAAAAGCGCGGCATACGAATTGCCGCGTTTTTCTTCAAAGCAGAGAATTTTATAGCATGGAAATCGCCTTTCCGATGCGTTCCAGCGATTCTTTCTGGCCCAAAAGATACAAAAGCTCAGTAACGCCGCCAGGCGTCACTTTTCGCCCGGAAAGAGCAATACGCAACGGCCACATGACCGTGCCGAGCTTATAACCGCTCGTCTCGATATAACCGTGCAACGCTGCATCAATAGCTTCCGGCGTCCAGTCCTGAACTTTCTTCAGCGCATCCCGCGCAGCAGGCAAAATCTGCGCGGCAAGCTCCGGCGTCACCTTGTTCTTCTTGTTCGGGAAAAGATCTACGCCATACTCCGGCAACACCCGGAAAAAAGCAATCATATCCGCGATCTCCCCCAACCGCGCTACGCGCGTTCGAAGAATCGCGGCAAGATATAACCACTTTTCCTTTATCTCATCCGTCAGCTCGCCCGCAAATGGCAACGCGAGAGCCGCAAATTTCTCATCGCTCATCGCCTTGCAATATTCGCCGTTGAACCAATCGAGCTTCGCGTAGTCGAAAACGGCGGGCGACTTGCTCAACCCTTCAAGGGAAAAAACCTTCGCCATTTCCTCCATCGAGAATATTTCTTGCTCGGACTTCGGACTCCACCCCAACAGAGCGACGTAGTTCGTGATGGCCTCCGGCAGATAGCCCGCGTCGACAAGCTCGGCAAAGCTGGTCGCACCGTGACGCTTCGACAGCTTCGAGACAGAACCGTCCTCGTTCTTGCCCATGACAGGCGCCAGATGAACAAAAACCGGAGGTTCCCAGCCAAACGCTTGATAAAGCTGCACATGCTTCGGCGTCGAAGTAATAAATTCCGTACCGCGAATCACATGGGAAATGTTCATCAAATGGTCGTCGATAACATTGGCAAAATTATATGTCGGCATCCCGTCGCGCTTCAAAAGCACCTGATCTTCCAGCTCGCTGTTCTCAATCGTGATGTTCCCATGCACCACATCAAAAAACGTAGTTGTGCCGGTCAGCGGCATTTTCTGGCGAATGACATAAGAATCCCCGTTTTTCAGATGGCGCTCGATTGCGTCCGGTGCAAGGTCGCGGCAATGTCGGCCATAACCGCCGAAAGCTTTTTCCTCGTCGTCCTTCGCTTCCTCTTGGGAGCAGAAGCAGCGATAAGCGAAGCCCTTTTCTACCAATTCTTCCGCGTACTTTTTGTAAATCTCCATTCGCTCGCTCTGGACATACGGCCCGCAGTCGCCGCCGATATCCGGCCCCTCGTCAGGGACGATATGCGCCGCCGCCAAGGTATCTTGAATGAACTTCACCGCATCGCTGACATAGCGCGCGCGATCAGTATCTTCGATCCGAAGCAAAAAATCACCGTCTTTTGCCTTTGCGAAAAGATAGGCGTAAAGCGCCGTGCGCAGATTTCCGATATGCATATACCCCGTCGGGCTGGGGGCAAAGCGTGTGCGTACTTTATTCAAGATGAAACCCTCCAAAATTGTTAAAAACTGAATGGCATTATTTTACACCAACCATCATCGACGAACAAGGACATTTGCAATCAATTCTCCAAATTATTCGCGAGAGCGGCAAATTCCGCCAAGGACAATGTCTCGCCCCTTCGTGCGGCGTCGACGTTCGCGCCATGAAGCGCCTCCTCCATTCGTTCTTTTGAAAAGCCCAGCGGCTTCAAAGCATTGGAAAGCGTTTTTCGTCTTTGCCCGAAAGACGCCTTGACTACGCGAAAGAAAAGATTTTCGTCTCTCACCGCCACGGCGGGCGTCTTCCTGACCGTACAAGCGATGACCGCCGAATCGACTTCCGGCGCGGGAAAGAAACATGACGGCGGGACGTCCAGTACGATTTCCGGCTCCGTGTGATACTGCACCGCCACGGAAAGCGCACCGTAATTTTTCCCTCCCGGTTTTGCTGTCATGCGCTCAGCGACTTCCTTCTGCACCATCGTGACGATATGCGTGACCGGAAGCTTTTGCTCCAAAAGCGAAAGCAAAATGGGCGTCGTAATATAATACGGAAGGTTCGCGGCGACCTTGAAGGGCTGATTGCCCATCAGTGCCGGAATGTCCGTTTTCAGGATGTCCCCCTGCACGACGTTTAAATGCTCATAGCCCCGCAAAGTTTCCGTCAATACGGCGGGCAATTTTTTGTCGAGTTCCACCGCCGTAACATATGCCCCCGCTTCGAGAAGCCCCTGCGTCAACGTCCCGATGCCCGGCCCAATTTCCAATACACGGTCGCCACTTTCTATTTCCGCCGCCTCGACGACGGCACGCACGACGCCCGGGGAAATCAGGAAATTTTGCCCGAGTCGCCGGGAAGCGTGCAAATCAAACGCTCTCAATATATGCTTTGTCACGCCCTTGTCGGCAATCTGCGGCGTCAACATCCGTTTTCCTCCCTATCCAGTTCCGCAAGCGTCGCGAAAAATTCCTCCCGCGTCACGCCGTAATGGTTGAGCCGTTTCAAGAATGTCTTGGCATTTGCGCAGCCGACGCCGAGCATTGCGCCAAGGCGAGCGCGCCTCTCCGACGCAATCTCGCTGCCTGAAAGCCCTGCCGAAATCAAATCTGCCGCATTGAACCGCTCGACAGGATTCCATTCCAGCGTCCGCACTTTTTCCAGCGCAATACGGATTGCCTCCGGCGACGCCTGTTCGACGCCGATATCGTCGTTTGCCGTCGCGTCCTCTTTCGGAACGAATGCGTGCTTTGCCCCCGGAAATCTTTTTGACAAGAAACGCCGAATACGCTCCCCAGCCGGATCCGGATCGGTCAAAATGATGATGCCCCGCCGCTTGTAAGCGTCACCAATGCTCGCCAATGTTTTTGGAGAAAGCCGAAAGCCGTCGGTAATGATACAGTCCGCTTCCACCGCACGATTGACGGCAAGCACATCCATTTTCCCCTCGACGACGAGTACTTCCTTAATCATGGGCATTCCCTCACATCGAGAACGGGTAGCACCGCACGATAAACGTCCCCGGCAATATCCTCCGGCTTTCTCGGCGCAGCACCTTCGCCGCAGACGACCCGCACCCAGCCAAACAGCTTTGCAGCCTCCGCATAGGCGTCATGGACACGATGAAGGTATTTTTTGTCCTTCTCATGAATATCCGCCGTCCCCGTTTCTTTCGCTCGCGCCGCCAACAAGCGATCACTGGCCTCTGGCGGCATATCCAGGAACACGACAAGATCCGGGCGCGGCAAGCCGAGCCTGGAATACTCGAAATCTTCCAGCCATGAAAAATAATCATGCCGGGCTTCTTTATCAGCAAGTTTTACCGCCTGATGCGCGAGATTAGAAGTCGTATAGCGATCGGATAGGATCACTCCGCCCTTTCGGTACATCTCGCCCCATTTCATATGAAACGATGCATAGCGATCCACCGCGAAAAACGCCGACGCCGCGTAAGCGTCCACATCCGCCGCCTGAGTGCCGAAATCGCCCCTTAGATACATGCGGACCAATGCAGAGGAATCCGATTCGTAATCGGGAAACGAGACCCGAGTCACGTCGCGCCCTTCCGACATAAGCCTCTCATAGAGGAGCCGCGTCTGCGTTTCCTTGCCCGAGGCGTCGCCCGCCTCCAAAATAATCAATTTGCCCTTTCTGTTTTCCATGCTTCCTCCTATTTCACAACGCAAACCGTCGAAAGCGAAACGTCCTGCGCGCCTGTCACTTTCATCCCCATACGCGTCATTTCCAACAAATACCCGACGGCCTCCTTTGTAATCCGTTCTCCCGGTATGATTACCGGAATGCCCGGCGGATAAAACGTGATCTCTTCCGCCGCGATTCGTCCCGTTGCCTGCATAAGAGGCACGAACTCTCTCGCCGCGTAAAATGTTTCCCGTGGAGAAAGCGCCGTGGTCAGATTCGGCGGAACCGAAACGGACAGGACGGAAACCGCACTATTGCCCTCATGTTCCGACGAAAGCGATTGTAATGCCTCAAAGAGCCGTGCCGTTTCCCGTTCCGTGTCCGCTATAGAGATGATAAAGAGGACATTCCTCGCGTCGGCAAGCTCCGCCTGTATATTTTTTTCCCGCAAAATCCGCATGGCTTCCTCGCCGGACATCCCAATCCCCGATACATTGACCGTCAATTTCGTCACGTCAAGCGCCGCTGCGCCGGGGCGACCCATGCGTTCCGCTCCAAAACACCAAAGCCCCGGCAACGTGTTCACCGCTTTGCGAAGCTCCTCTGAAAGACAAACCGCGCGGGCAACGAGTGCTGATCCTTCTTCTTCCATCTGAAGCCGCGCAATATCAAGCGACGCCATCAAAAGGTAATTGGGGCTTGTGGTAGTGAGCAAGGACATTGTACGGCGCACACGCTCCGCCGGAACTCGAGCGCCTTTCCTGAAAAGCATCGACGCCTGTGTCATCGCGCCGAGCAGCTTATGCGTGCTTTGCGCGACAAGATCCGCACCGCAGGAAAGCGCATCGGGCGGAAGCTCCTCCGAAAAACACAGATGAGCGCCGTGCGCCTCATCCACCAGCAACGGCACGCCTTTTTCATGCGCCGCTTCGGCAATCTCGCAAAGATCCGACGCCACCCCATAATAAGTCGGATAGACCGCCAAAACAGCCTTTGCAGCCGGATGCTCCTCCAGCGCCCGCCGCACTTTCTCCGCCGTCACACCATGCGCAATGCCGAGTACCTCGTCCTGCTCCGGCGAGACATAGACAGGCCGCGCTCCCGAAAGTACAAGCCCGCCGATGGCAGAACGATGCGCGTTGCGCGGCATGATGATCTCGTCCCCCGGCGACAATGAGGACATCAGCATTGCATGAATCGCTTCCGTTGTGCCGTTCACCATAAAGAACGCTTCGTCTGCGCCCCAGAGTTTCGCTGCCAGTTGTTGAGCTTCTTTAATACACCCCTCGGGACGGTGCAGGTCGTCCAGTTCGTCTGCCAGCGATACTTCGGCGCGAAGGCCTTCCTCCGTCACCAATGTTCGAAGCAATGGATGCGCGCCAAGCCCCTGCTTGTGTCCCGGCGTATGAAAAGCGAGAGCGCCGCTCGCTGCGTACGCTTTCATCGCCGCTGCCAGTGGCGCTCTATCTGCGTCGTTCATACGTCCAGATCTTCTCCTTCGACAGGCGCGCTTTCCTCGACTGCGCTCTCTGCCGATTCCCTACTTGCTTCCATGACCTCTGCCGTCAATTCGTCCTCCGGCACAGACGGCACTTCATGCAACACTCGCTTTCTCGGCAGCCGCTTGCGCTCCGCCGCCTCCTTCGACGATTCCTGCGGCGCATCCTCGGGCCTCAACGGGAACCGCACATGAACGCGAGTTCCCTGTCCCGGTTTTGATGTAACCACGAACTGCGCGCCGATAATCATCGCCCGTTCCTGCATTCCGAGAAGCCCGAAATGCCCTTCCCCTGAAGCATCATGCTCCATCGCGCTTTCCGCATCAAAACCTTTGCCGTTGTCCTCAATCAAAATTGACACTGCCGCGTCCGTATATAACATACGAAGCGAGGCATTTTTTGCTTCCGCGTGATGCGCAATATTGCTCAAAGATTCCTGTATGATGCGGAACAGCGCCGCCTTCACATGTGCGTCCAGCGGAGCCTCAATCCCCTCCACCGTCATCGAAACAGAAACCAATCCGCGCTCGTGGAGCTGATGCACGAATTGTGCTACCGCCGCCACAAGGCCAAGATCGTCAAGTGCCATAGGACGCAGATTGAAAATCACCTGACGAATATCTGTCAAACATGACTTCAGATGCCTGCGAAGCGTCTGCAAGCTCTCCTTTGCTTCCTCCCTGTCCACATCCATCAACCGCTCGCAAATCGACGTCTCAAAAAGCACATTGGCAATATCCTGAGCGGGACCATCGTGGATTTCTCGCGAAACGCGAAGACGTTCCTCCTCCTGTGCCCGGATAATTGCCGCACTTAGGAACTTGTTTTTCGACGCCGCTTCCATTTGCGCGACCACGTCGCTCAAAGATGAACTCAAGAAATTCAGCATAGAGCTGATACGCATTGCCAGCCGCTCCGCGCCTTGCAATGTCTTCTGGAAATGAGTCAGCTGCGTCTCCAATCGATTCCTGAGCTGCCGAAGCTGCTGCTCCCGCTCCCGCGCTATGCCAAGCCGCACCTGTACGTCCTTCACGGCCTCATACGCCGCGTGGATCTGATCTTCCGAATAATGTGAGCTGACATAGACGAGCTTCTGTTTTTCCTTCTGCTCTTCCTTCGTCAGCTCGTCCACTTCTTCTATGACTTCCAGCGTCTGGCGACGAACCTCCTCGAGATTTGCCTTGCTCGTCTCCACCTCGCGCCGCGCCGCCTCGTAAACGTCAAAAAGCTGCGATTTGCTGCCCTCGATGCTTGACACCATGGAATGCAGAATTTCCTGCAGTTTATTTTCTCCCAGGTCCGTGGCCGCCGATTTGCCAGCACCTTTTCTCTTGTTTCCCATTCTTCACTCTCCCGCACCACAACAGATGTTTCGTTTTTCCTATGTCTTTCATGCGTGCTTGCCGTATTATTTTACACGATTGCACATCGTGTTGCAATCAAACATTTTTTCTTCATTCTCAAAAAGAAAAGCGGGAGAACTCAATCCCCCCGCCAGTAAAACTTATTCCGTTTGCCCGTGATATTCGACGTCACGAACCTCCACCGCACGGTTCTTCTCGTCCACCATGACCACCGTCGGCTTATGTATTTTCGCCTCCGCCTCGTCCATCCATGCGTAGGCCATGATAATTACCGTGTCTCCCGGTTGAGCGCACCGCGCTGCCGCTCCATTCAAACAAATGACGCCGGAACCCTTCGGCCCAGGAATCACATACGTCTCCAATCGTGCGCCGTTGTTATTGTCCACCACTTGCACGCGCTCGTTCGGCAGTATATGCGCTTTTTCCATCAACTCCTCGTCGATGGTGATGCTTCCCATATAGTTGAGGTTCGCTTCCGTGACCGTCGCACGGTGTATCTTGGACTTGAAAAGATTCAAAAACATCGCGCTCACTCCCCCAAAATCACATTGTCAATCAGCCGCGTCTTCCCAATCTTTACAGCAATCGCGAGAAGCGCAGGCTGCTCTGCCTTCTTGATCGGCAAAAGCGCCGGGAAAGAATAGATGTCCACATAGTCAATGACCGCCATCGCTTCCGTTTCAATCTCGTCACGAACGATCTTTTTCAACGTCTCAACGTCCTTCTCCCCGCCTTCGAACGCTTCTTTCCCTTTTTTCAGGCTGCGTGAAAGAACCAGCGCCGCTTCCTTTTCTTCGGAGGAAAGATATTGATTGCGCGAGCTGCGGGCAAGGCCGCTTTCCTCCCGCACGATTGGCACCATCACAATCTCGGTGGGAATGTTCAGATCGGAGACAAACCTCTTGACCACGACGACCTGCTGCGCATCTTTCTGCCCGAAGTAGGCACGGTCGGCACGCGAAAGATTCATCAGCTTCGTCACGACAGTCGCGACGCCACGAAAATGACCGGGACGCTGCGCGCCGCAGAGCTTCTTCGTGATGTCGCCCTCAACGTTCACATAAGTACAGTAGCCTTCTGGATACATTTCCTTCGGCTCCGGGTGAAACACTGCGTCTACCGGAATCGTCTCCATTTTTTTGCAGTCTTCCTCGAAACGACGCGGATACGCGTCAAAATCCTCGTTCGGACCGAATTGCGTCGGATTCACGAATACCGACGCAATCACCACGTCGTTCTCTTGACGCGCGCGGCGCATCAGTGTCAAATGTCCCTCATGCAACGCGCCCATCGTCGGCACGAGCCCGATGCTCTTGCCTGCGTCCTTCGCTGCTTTGGAAAACGCCTGGATTTCCTGTACGGTACGCAATACCTTCATTGTTTTTCTCCTTTACGTTTATCATTATGCCGCCGAATGAACATCCAGCAACTCGCTGCCTTCTCTCGCGTCCTTCCGCACGAAATAATTCGCGAGGAACGAGCCGGAAACATTGTGCCACAGGCTGAAAATCGCGCCCGGCACAGCAGCCAGCGGATTGAAATACATGACCGCCAGCGACGCGGCAAGACCTGAATTCTGCATGCCGACCTCAATGGCGACAGCCCGCGCCTTTGCTGGCGTCAGGCGAAATACTTTCGCCAGCGTATAGCCGCAGAGGAGGCCAAAACCGTTGTGCAAAATCACGACAAAGAAAATGAGTAACCCATGGGCGAAAAGCTTCTCCGCCGACAGCGCGACAACACCGCCGACCAAGAGGGCGATCGCGATGACCGAAATCAACGGCAGGACTGGCAGGAATTTCTCAACGAACTTGCCAGCGAAATGATTGACCAGAAGTCCGGCAATCACCGGGCAAAGTACCATCATCGCGATGGATTTCATCATAGCGACGAGGGAAATATCGACCCAAGCGCCCGCGAGCACCCAAGTCAGGAACGGCGTCACCAGCGGCGCCAAAAGCGTCGTCGTCATCGTCATAGCGACAGACAGGGC
>JAEEGL017122740.1_pt1 | contig 11441 bp, 5 predicted proteins | sample 9134231 | NCBI WGS metagenome assembly JAEEGL01 (sample SAMN16246548, study PRJNA631951) | gut metagenome | biome: gut microbiome; feature: rumen; material: fiber-attached | host: Bos | place: Iran: Karaj | collected 2018-10
GCGTGACCACGAACCTGAGCATCCCCGGGCGCTATCTGGTGCTGCTGCCGAACTGCTCGCACGTCGGCGTCTCGCGCCGCGTCGAGGACCACGAGGAGCGCAACCGCCTCAAGCAGATGGTCAAGACGCTGACGCTGCCGCCGAACATGGGCGTCATCTGCCGCACCGTCGGCGCGGGCCTCAAGCGCGAGCATTTCCAGCGGGACCTCGACATGTTGCTGGACGCCTGGAAGAAGGGTGAGGAGACCGCCGCCAGGCGCCGCGCGCCGGTATGCATCTACCAGGAGCCCGCCCTCGAGGAGCGCGTGCTGCGCGACTGCCTGACCCAGGACATCGACGAGATCATCTGCGACACCAAGGACGCCTATGACCGCGCCCTCGCGATGCTGCGGCGCTTCGACCGCCAGGATTCGGTCAAGCTGAAGCTCTACTCGAACCCGACCCCCGTGTTCATCAAGTACGGGCTTGGGCAGCAGATTGAAAACATCTTCAACCGCAAGGTGATGCTTCCATCCGGCGGATACCTGTGCATCGACGAGACCGAGGCGCTCATCGCCATCGACGTCAACACTGGCAAGAACCGCTCTGGCAAGGACCAGCCCGAGACGATCCTGGAGACGAACCTGGAGGCGGTCAAGGAGATCGCGCGGCAGCTGCGGCTGCGCAACATCGGCGGCCTCGTCGTCTTGGATCTCATTGACATGCGGTCGCGCAAGGACCAGATGGCGGTCTTCCGCGCCTTCAAGCAGTACACCTCCGAGGATCACGCCCGCATCAAGCTCTACCCGATCTCGGGGCTCGGCCTCCTTGAAATGTCGCGGCAGCGCGAGAGCGAATCCCTTGAAAGCACCATGTACGAGGACTGCCCGCACTGCAAGGGGCGCGGCCTCATCAAGACCTCCACCTCCGTCTCCGTCGAAATCCAGCGCCGCCTCAACGAACTGCTCGCCCGCAAGAAGGACGTCGAGCACTTCGTCATCGCCGTGCATCCGAAGGTCCTCGAGCGCCTCAAGACCGCCGACCGCAAGGTGATGGACGCGATGGCCGCCGAATACAGCCGCCAGCTCAGTTTCGTCGCCAACGCCGCCCAGCACGAAGAGGAATACCATATCACCGATCGGGCGACTGGAAAGGAGTTCTGACCCGCCGATCGTTGCCACCGCCTGCGTGGCTTTCCTCTGTTTCCCAGGGGAAAGCCCCCAAGGCCACTCAATCCACCGGGCGCAGGGGATGGCGTCGGCGGCGCAGGGGGAGCGAAACGGGGCGGCGGGCGAGCGCCGAGACATAGGCCCCTGCAATCATCTCCAGGGAGTCGAGGGCGCTCTCGATTCCCGCCACCAGCGGGACGCCGCGGGTGATCGCCTGCAGCAGGTTCCAGGCGGCGCGGCGGTTGTTCTCCGCGAAATAGCGCTTTGCCGGAACGGCGGGATCGACCTCCCAGCGCCGCCACGGGATCGGCTCGGCGCCAGGGATCTCAGGCTGGGGGGGCAGGGGGACGGGCTCGAAGACGGCCTCGTCCTCTGGCGGCGCGGGGAAGGCGTGGCTGAGGCGCAGTTCGCGCTCGCCTTCGTAGCGGATGGCCAGGGCGCCGCCAGTTCCGAAGACCCAGATGCCCATGCGCATGGCCTTCGCCCTCGGCACCAGGCCGCGGCGGCTCTCGAAGACGCCAGGCACTCCCGAGGCGAAGCGGAAGCGCGCGAAGACCTCGTCGCCTGCGCAGGGGCCGACGGGTTCGGCGGTGGGCAGCGTGTCGGTGGCGACGATGGGGCGCCCTTCCTGGCGGATGTCCGCGAACACCTCCTGCGGGCGTCCGAAGAGCCAGCAGGCGGCGTCCAGCAAGTGGGTGCCGAGCACGAGCATGTCCTCGCCGCCGCCGCGATCGTCCTCCTTGCCGCGCATTCGGCATTCGAGGACGCGGCCGAGCGCGCCTTCCGCAAGCAGCCGCTTCATCTCCCGGAAGGCGGGGGCGAAGCGCGCGAGATGCGCGATCTGGACAAGGCGACCAGTGCGGCGGGATAGGCGCACCAGCGCGTCGGCTTCGCGGAGTTCCGCGGCGAGGGGCTTTTCGCAGAGCACATGGCTGCCGTGTTCCAAGGCGAAGCGGATCTGGAGGGCGTGGTCGGCGACGAGGCGGGAGCAGAGCACCGTGATGTCGGGCCGTTCCCGCTCCAGCATCTCGCGCCAGTCGCGATAGAGGCGGCGGGCGCCAGTGCGGCGCCACGCCTCGCCCGCCTCGGGATTGGCGTCCGCGAGCGCGGCGATTTCGACGCCGGGGAGTCCGTCGAATGCGAACTGGGTTCCGTGCCCTACCAGGCGCCCGTCTCCCGTTTCATACACTATGCAGACTTTCTGCGACATCATTGAAAACCCCTTTATCCCTGTATTTGGAGAACGCAGCATGGTTCATAGATCTAGGCTGTCGGGATTTAGCAGGAAGTCCATGATATTGATAGTCAAGATGCCCTGTTCATCCCGCCATGTCGGCGTGTTGTTGCCTGTCACGACAATCTTCTTGAACGAATCCCCGATGTGCCGAAACGGGCGGATTTCCTTGGCTCGTTTTTCCTCGTCGGGAATCGCAAAGGCGGACTGGACGTAGTATCGTCGACTTCCAAGGTTGGCCACAAAGTCTATCTCGACCTTCAAATGGTCGTTTTCTGCATGTCGAAGGTCAACCACGCCGACATCAACGTTGTACCCTCGCAGCCTAAGCTCATTGTATATGACGTTCTCCATCAGATGGGTTTCCTCGAACTGGCGGAAGTTCAGCAGCGCGTTGCGCAGACCGACATCCTCGAAGTAGAATTTGCTCTGCCCGTTTATGTATTTCCTTCCCTTGACATCGTAGCGTTTCGCCTGGCTGAGCAGGAATGCCTCGCCAAAGTATTGGCAGTAGCGTGCCAGCGTAGGCTGGGTGATGCCGACACGTTTCTCGGTACGGAAGGTGTCCGACAGTTTCTTTGCATTGGTAAGCGACCCGACGGAGGACGCGACAACCTGAAGAAGTTCGCGCAGTTCCCCAAGATGTTTTTTCATGCGGTGCCTCTGCGTGACATCCGAAATGTACGTCTCCTCGAACAGGGATTTTAGGTAGGACGACTTGTCCTCCTCCGTCTTCATGGAGAGAAGAAGCGGCAGCCCCCCGTACAGCAGATACTCTCGCCAGGCGCGCTCCGGAGCCCCCTGATACCCTTGGCAGTATTCCGCAAACGACAGCGGGAACACGTGGACTTCGTCACCACGCCCGCGGAACTCCGTCAGCACATCAGTGGTCAGAAATCGTGAATTGCTCCCCGTCACATAAATGTCGATATTGTCCAGATGGAGGTAGTCGTTCAGGACTGCCTCGAAATTCTCCAGGAACTGCACCTCGTCAAGCAGAAGGTAGTACTGCTCGCCGTCCTTCAGTCGGCTGTCGATGTATTTGCTGACGGCTTCAGGTTTCCGAAGCGGAACGTTACGAAGCCTGTCAAACTCGATTTCAATGACATGGTCGTCTGGAACGCCCTTGGCGGAGAGGTATTTCCTGAACAGTTTAAAGAGCAGATAGGATTTCCCGCATCGGCGTATCCCCGTGATGACCTTTATCAGATGGTTGCCCTCGCGGCGCTTCAGCCTCGACAGGTAGAGTTCCCTTGGTATTTCCATTTCAGGACTTCATTTTTTAATTTTATTACCTTTTAGGAAATTTTTGATAAAATACACCTCCTTTGGCGTTTTGCCATTCGCGAGATACGCATTTTCCGATTGGCTCTGCTTCTTCGGAATGGCGGCTTTGCCGATCCTCTTGGGGAACAGAATGTTAGAATAATCCCCCGCTATCTTTACGTCTTCTGTGGCCGCAAGTCCAGGTTGCGGCGGACGCCTGCCCTCCAGCGATTCGGGCGCTACAGGGTATCGAGGTCGATGCGTTCGCCAGCAATGGCGGGGTCGTCCTGGCGGGCCTCCCAGTGGCAGGAGGCGAGGAAGCTGGCGAGATAGGTCCAGCGGCGCACCTGGTCGAAGTCGTGGAGGGACGGCAGGATGGCGGCGATCTCCTTGACGGCGGCGGGGATCTGCTTCGGGGTGCGGGAGAGGATGCCGAGTTCGAGATAGCGCCTGGCCAGTTCGGCGCCGCCCCAGCGCGGGGCGAGGGCGTCGGCGGCGAAGTCGTCGAGGGATGCGTGCGGGTGGTCGGCGAAGTAGGCGAGGGCGAGGTAGTTGGTCTCGCGGTTGGCGTGGAAGGGCGAGCATTCGCCGAACATGGAGAGGCCGCTCATGCCGAAGTCGGCGGAGAAGCGCGCGAGGCGCTGGATCTGGTCGGCGACCAGCGCATGGCGGCCGCCGTCCCACTGGGTGCCGTAGTGGAAGCGCTGGATGTGGCGGAACTTGCGCAGGTGTTCGGGCATCTGTGCGCTGGAGGCGAGCATCTCAGGTTTCAGGCGGCGTTCGCTCCACTGCCAGAAGACATCCCCAGGCATGGAGAGGAGGCGCTGGACGGCGGGGTTCGCGGCGTCCTGGAAGGCGGGGTTGTTCAGCGGGTGGATGTACATCTCGCAGATGATCCAGGCGTCCTTGGAGACGCTGCGGATGACGGAGGCGGCCTCGGGGTAGATGTCGGCCATGTCGCCGAGGGAGAGGGTCGGGATGCGCCCTTCGCCGCCCTGGAGCGCCGCGCGGCGGGCGCGGCACTCGTCGCACATGCAGACGGGGGTGCAGTCGCCTGTCTCCATCTGGATGCCGCCCAGGTCGGGCAGCATCATGAAGAGGTAGGCGAGGGAGTCGAGGACGAAAGCGCGGACCTGGGGGTTCGAGGGGCACGCCATCGGCTGGCGCTTCCAGCCGTGGGGCTGGCGGAACTGGATGTAGCGCGGGGTGCCGTCGAGGTTCCGCGCGATGCACTCGGGATGCAGTTCCAGGAAGCGGTCGAGCGAGAGGAAACTGTCGGGGGACTGTCGGATGTCGCCTTCGTACCAGACCCCGCCGTAGGCATAGAGCCCCGCGATCATATAGAGGCGCACGCCCTTTTCGCGGGCGTGGCGGCAGAGCTGCCGCGCGCTCGCGAGGCCGCCGTGGCTGTCGCGCAGCAGCCCGACCACGCCGCAGGCGTCGTAGCCGTTCGCGGCGCACCAGTCGATCATGCGCGTGTAGTCGCGCACGAACTCCTCTGGACGCTTGGTGTAGAGGTTGCCGACACCTGTGTTCTGCCGCCCGACGGTGTTCAGGCACCAGTTGGTCGAATGGTCCCAGTTCCAGAAAAACTTGTAGTTGTGCGGCATGGCAGCAAAACGAAGAATGGAAGGATTGCCAGGGTGAGGGGACGCGCCATTTCCCGAGTTCCCGAAGTTTCCGGATTTTTTCAAGCTCCGCATTTACCCAGCGTGTGCCGGCGGGCTTGCCCGCCAGGGGGCTGGATCTTCCGGATCTTCCGGCATCGGGTGCTGGTTTGCTCGGCGTGGGCTCCACGGCGGGATGCCGTGGCTACGGCCAGGAGTCGCTATTCGCGTTCGACGAGGAATCCGTAGGTCATGCCGGCGCGGGCGGGGAAGGCGTCGCCGTCGCGGAGGGTGCCCTGGAAGGGTCCTGCGATGGCGCGGGCGCGGAGGCCCCTGGGGAGGGCGAGGCGCTTGTCGCCGTTGGTGGCGGCGTGCAGGAAGAGCAGGTCGTTGCCGATCCAGTACTGGTCCCTGCCTGGTTCCTTACTATAGCGTCGCACGGCGGCGCGGTCGAGGATTCGGGCGTAAAGGGCAGTCGGGAGATTCGGCAGGGCCGTGAAGTAGTGGGCGCTGCCGCCGAGGCGCTTCAGGACCATCAGCGGCCGCTCCGCCGCGTCCCGTCCGAGAACCTGGTCGAAACCCGCGACGGGGACGAAGATCGGCGCGGTGGCGTGGTTGGCGCGGCATTCGATGGCGCCCCATTCGGGCGTGGTGGCCATGGCGGGGCATTGCTCTTCGAGTTCCATGCGGCATTGGAGGCCGAGGAAGTCCCCGTTGAACGCGGCCTGCGGTCCGCGTTCGGGATAACTGGCGCCAGCCGCGTAGAGCCAGACGACGGACGCGCCTTCGCGCTGGAAGCGCTGCATCAGCCTGGCGCGGGATTCGCGGGAGAGCATCACCGGCGTGAGCATCACGTAGCATTTGTGCGGGGGCACCTGGATGGTCTCGTCGAGCAGATCGGAGACGGTGAGGCTGCGGAAGGGGACGGCCAGTTCGTTGAAGTGATGGAAGAGCGCCTCCGCCGCGATGGTGTTCGGGGAGTTCGCGGCGGGGAACTGCGTGCGCCACGCGCTGTCGCGGTCGCTGACGACGGCGACCTCGCAGGGCGTGGTGCCCTGGACAGGCGGGAGTTTCAGGTAGAGGTCGTTCAGGTCGGAGATGACGCGGTTGAGCACTTTTTCGTCGAACTGGTGGTGGGCGAGGTCGTACCAGTAGAGGGAGGTCCCCGTGGCGGCGGCCATGCCGAAGGAGCGCGTGAACTGGCCGATGTCATAGAGGGGCACGCTGGGCGTGCCGCAATAGACGATGTTGGCGGCGTTGTCCTTCACGGCGCCGAGCGAGGTGCGCACGTCGAGTTCCGTGAAGATCATCTTGCCATGCAGGGTCCAGGTGTCCCAGGTCTGCATCATCGTGCCTGGCTGGCCAGTCTTGCGCACCGTGTAGCGCAGCGGCGCGTGCACGAAGTCGACATAGGGCGAGCGCGCGGTTTCGAGGAAGCCGTTGTGGCCGTTGCTCTGGATGTTGCGGCGCGGATTCGCGATCATCTCCGAGAAGTATCCGTAGTAGGCGCCGACGAGCCACTTGCCGTCGGTCTCCTGCTTGGTGAACTTGCCGAAGTGGATGATCGCCTCGGCGAGGGCGAGACTGCGGAACTCGAAGAAGTCGATCATCGCGCGGTCCTTCTCCGCGTCGAGCAGAGTCCCCACGGTGCCCTTGCGGGCCTTCTCCAGATAGGGCATCTCGACCGTGGCGAAGGTGAGGCCAGGCTGCCCCCACGCCTTCGCGAGCGCCTCGTCCGTCTGGTAGCACCGTTTGAGGAAGGCGCGGTAGCTGGCGTAGTCGGCGGGGCTGTATCCCGCGTAGGAGCGCTGTCCATTGGCGTCGGCGCTGGTCCAGAACCACTCGCCGCAGTTGTTTTCGGTGAAGGAGAGGCCCCAGACGCGGTCGGCGTAGCCGCTGGCCTTGATGTGGTCGATGAGTGCCTTGAGCGGGATCTCGCCCTCCGTCAGCCACTTCTGCGAGGCCAGGGCCTGCTTGTCGAGCCAGAGGTCGCGCGGGCGGCCCTGGTAGTGTCGGGAGAGGTCGTCGGGATTCCTGGCGAGCCACCATTCGGGCATGAAGGAGTAGATCTGGATGGCGAAGACGGCGTCGGGTTTCAGGGTGAGGAGATTGGCGACCTCCTTGTCGAATATGCTGAAGTCGAAGGTGCCGTCGGGCTTCCAGTAGTCCTGGAACGAGGCGCTGATTCGGTAGGAGCGGAAGTTGTTGTCCGCGAAGTGCGGCAGCCCCGCCAGGAAGTTCCGTCCGTAGGTCGAGGGGGCCTGCCAGAAGATTGGCTGAATGCGCTCGTCCCCGAACTGCAGCATCGGGCGGGGGCCACCCGTCCAGGAGGCGCGGCGCAGCGGCGGTGGCGTCGGCGTCCCCTTGTCGAGGGTGGCGACGGGCGGATTGCCGACGATGGCGACGCTGTCGTCCTCCAGGAAGATGCGGCATTTGCCGCGGTCATGGTATGGGACGGGATATCGGATGGCGACCTCCGCGCCTTCCTTCCACTGCGCGCTGCCAGGGGTGACGGGGAGGGTGAAGTCGAGTTTTCGCCCCTGCTCGTCCACGGTGACGAAGCGCAGGGACTTGATTTCGTCGGGCGGCATTCGCTCGACCTTGACGGTCATTCGGCCTGGTTCCAGTTTGACGGGGGCGAGCAGCCCCTGCGGGCCTGCGTAGCGCAGCAGCATCCCGCCCTTCCAGGGGGGGATGCGGGCGTCGCCGAGGACGACGACGGGTTCGTCGGCCTCGGGGATGGTGCGGTCGGTGTTGGTCTTGGTCTCGCAGCGCCATTTCTCGTCGGTGTCGAGGAAGAGGTCTCCCTTCGCGGTGCGCACATAGACGTCGGCGAGGAAGCCGCCCCACGAATCGATGTTCTTGACGCGGCACGAGATGCGGTTCTTCCCAGGGCGGAGGAGGCGGGTGATGTCGTAGCGCGCGGTCTGGCTCCAGCGGCGGGTCTTGCCGACGAACCTGCCGTTGACGTAGGTGTAGCAGCTGTCGTCGCCTGCGGCGGCGATGAAGGCGGCCTGCGGGGCCTCCTCCAGGTCGAAGTCGCGCTGGAACCAGATGCTGCGGTCGACGGGGCCGGGGGCGTTCTGCATCCAGAGCCATTTGCCGCGCCAGAAGAGCCTGCCTGCGGCGGCGGGCGGGGTGTAGCGGAGCTGCTGCACGACGGGGAAGCCCGTGCCCTTCGCGGCGATCTCCAGCCACGCCTCCGCCGCCATTTCGGGGACGGTGAAGCGGACTTCGCGCGCGCCCTTGGGCAGGGCGACGGCGGTGCCGGCGAGTTCGCGCAGGTCGCCGCCTCGGAAATGGAGAGTGGCGCCTGGGGAGACGCCGCCCTCCCACGCGAGGCGGCACTCGGCGCGGGGATCGAGGTGCGCGACGGGGATGGGCCGCCCTGGCGAGGCGTTCTCCGCGTCGGGGATGCGGTTGGCGAGCGTCTTCGCGCGGACGGCGGCGAGGCCCAGCCGCGCGGGTTCGCCGCCAGCCCATTTGAGTTCGTAGTTGGTCATGACGCCGCGCCACTCGCGCTGCGCCGCCAGGTCGATGACGAGGTCGTGCCATTCGCCGTCGGGAATCGCCGCCACGGGAAGGACGCGCACGGTGTGGCGCTTGCCGTCGGCGAGGTTGCTGCAGTCGAAGTGCCAGTATCCAGGAGCGTCGGCCTTCAGGCGGAACTCGATCTGCTTCACCGTCTCGGCGTCCCATTCAAGCCCCTGCTGGTGGAAGCACCCCGCCACCCCCGCCGAAGCCATGGCCTCCACGGCATTGTCGGCAGGGGAGGGCGCCAGGCGGCTCAGGTGGACGGCGCGCCCCAGCGCCGCGCCACGGAACTCCAGCGCGGGGGTCGGGCGGCTCGTGAAGCGGGCGTTGCGGAAGGCGATGACGGGCGCCGCGCCCGCCTCGTCGGGCGTGAAGCGCAGTTCAAGGTCGACGAGACGCTCGCATTCGCCCCAGTGGGGCTGCCTGGTCAAGTCGAAGGCGACCCGCTGGTATTCCGCGTCGGCGGCCAGCGGCACGGGCGGCAGGGCGGTGCTCAGGCGCTTCCCGTCCTTGAGGAGGCTTGACGCGAGGCGCAGCCGCACTGCCGCGCTGCTCCTGCACTCGATTTCAAAGAAGGCCAGCGACTTCAGCGGGAGGTTGTTGTTCGGGCGGAAGAAGCCGCCTGGACGCCCCGCCGTCAGCGCGACGCCGTCCAGCGCCTCCCCAGAACGGCGCGCGCCCTGCTGCCCGAAGGTGAAGAGCTTCAGGGGAGGCGCCGCCTTCTCCCGCTTGGCGAAGCGGGCGTTGCGGAAGGCGATGACAGGCGCCGCGCCCGCCGTCTCGGGGACGAAGCGCAGTTCCATGTCGCCCAGGGTGTCGCATTCGGCCCAATGGGGCATGTCGGTGAGTTCGAAGACGATACGGTGGTATTGGCCGTCTCCCGCCAGCGCCACTGGCGGCAGGGAGGCGCTGATGCGTTTCCCGCCCTGGATCAGGCTCGCTGACAGGCGCAGCCGCACTGGCGCCGAACTCAGGCACTCGGTCTCGAACTGCGCGATCTCCTTCAGCGGGATATTGTTGTTCGGGCGGTAGAAGCCACCTGGGCGCCCCGCCGTCAGCGCGACTTCGCCCAGCGCCTCCCCAGAACGGCGCGCGCCCTGCTGCCCGAAGGTGAAGAGCTTCAGGGGTTCGGCGGCAACAAGGGCGGCGCACAGCGCCAGCAGACATGGAAAGAGATTGCGCATGGGTTGCTCCTGCATTTCTGGGGAGATCGGGAGAAACTATCCCCTTGGGTCCCTTGGGTCCCTTGGTCCCTTGGGTCCCTTGGGTCCCTTGGGTCCCTTGGGTCCCTTGGGTCCCTTTGGTCCCTTTGGTCCCTTTGGGTCCCTTGGGTCCCTTGGATCCCTTGGGTCCCTTGGGTCCCTTGGGCTTCCTACTTCCGCGGGATGCCGTCGATGTACCACCACATGTAGTTCCACATGCAGCCTGCGGCGGTGGTGATGCCTGGGTTGTAGGTGTAGCTGCTGACATGGCCGCCGAGGAAGAGCGAGTTGGTGTTCTGCGGGTGGTTGGCGACCCAGTCGGCCTTGCCGGTGTAGCAGCTGATGTCGGAGAGGACGGCGGTCTGTCCGCGGTCGCGCCCGATGATGTAGTTGGCCATCTCCATGCCGTGCCCCGCCTGCACCTCGCTCTGGTACTTGTGGCCCTTGTCGATGTTGTTGCGGTCCACGATCAGGCAGAAGTAGCTGATGCGGTTCTCCTTGCCCCAGTTTCCGTTGTCGCTGGGGCATTTGAAGAAGCGCTTCTGGGCGTTCGACCACGACTCGACGCCCTCCCCGCCGCCGATGTACTTGCCGTAGTACAGGGTGTAGGCGAAGGACTTTCCCAGCACCTTGTCCATCACGTAGCCGTTGACGAGCGGGGCGTTGCAGGTCGCGCAGTGCGGTCCGCCAGGGAGCATGCTGTTGTTGTCGTCCGCGTACATGTACATCGCCAGTCCGATCTGCTTCAGGTTCGAGATGCAGTTGGTGCTGCGCGCCTTCTCCCGCGCCTTCGCCAGCGCGGGCAGGAGCATGCTCGCCAGGATGGCGATGATCGCGATGACCACGAGGAGTTCGATCAGGGTGAAGAGGTGTTTTTTCATGGCCGTTGTCCTGGGGTTGGGGGTTACTCGACTTCGGCGCAGTGCAGCGCGTCCATCTTGGGGCTCAGGGGGACGGGGCCGTCCTCGGTGATTTCGAAGCCGGTCTCGATGCGGGAACCGTGCCACTGCGGGTGGCCGAAGAAACTGACGTCCACGCAGACGGTCATGCCTGGCTGGAGGACATCGTCGCTGTTGGGGCCGAAGAAGGGGCATTCGGCCTCGTGGATGCCGATGGTGTGGGCGAACGGGCAGATGAGGTAGCCGTCGAGGCCGTGCTTCTCGCAGAAGCGGCGCGCAGGCGCGTCGATGTCGCGGCCGATGGCGCCTGGCTTCAGCATGGCGCGGGTGAGGCGGAATGCCTCGCGCAGCACCTTCAGGCACTCCTTCTGGTCGGCGGTGTATTCGCCCGAGACGGGCAGGTAGTCGCCCATGACGCCCGCATAGCCCGCGACCTTCGGCGCCAGCCCGATCATCACCGTCTCCCCCGCGGCCAGCGTCTTGCCGCTCGCGGTCGGCACGACCGCGTTCGCGCGCGCCCCCGAGCCGACGATCGCGGTGAAGCCGAAGCC
>JAEEGL010353311.1_pt1 | contig 11440 bp, 9 predicted proteins | sample 9134231 | NCBI WGS metagenome assembly JAEEGL01 (sample SAMN16246548, study PRJNA631951) | gut metagenome | biome: gut microbiome; feature: rumen; material: fiber-attached | host: Bos | place: Iran: Karaj | collected 2018-10
AAATAAAAAGCGATGGAAGTACTGTTATAAAGTACTATTACAACAGGAATAAATACAAACTTACCTGGGATTTGGGCGGCGGAAAAACGAGCGGAAGTTATACCAAAGGAACTGTTTATTATGGTACAAAGATAACCGCTCCTTCTTCGGTAAAAAAGACCGGATATGTATTTAAAGGATGGAGTATAACCGTTCCTGATAAAATGCCGGCGAAAAATGTAACGATTAAGGCGAAATGGGAAGCAAAGAATCAGAAAGAAGTTGAAGCATATGTTACCAGATTTTACAAGGTGTTCTTAAACAGAAAGCCCGAAAAAGAAGGTCTGGATTACTGGACTGAAAATCTGATATCAAAGAAAATGACCGGTGCTGATGTTGCCAGAGGATTTGTATTAAGTAAAGAAATGATGAACCGGAAGCTTAGCAACGAAGAATTTGTAACATTAATGTATAAAGGATTCTTTGACAGAGTTCCTGATACAGGAGGATATGCTTACTGGTTAGGATTACTGGAAGCAGGATATCCCAAAGAAAAAATTGTTGCCGGATTTGTAAATTCGCAAGAGTTTAAGAATCTTTGCAAGAAATATAACATTAATCCCGGAACGTTATAATTGAATAATAAAAGCGGTTAATTAAAAGCTTTCCGATTTTCGGAAAGCTTTTTCATTGTTATAAAAGAATAAATAATTTAAACATATATCGATTTGCTGTCCGTTTTATAGGACACATGATGTGATATTATTAATAATATAATTATATTTGTTGATTTAATTGAAAAACTTAATGCAACGAAATCATCGTTGCGATTTCTGAAAAGTTATTATAATGAGTTTTCTTTTAAGGATATACTAAATAGCATTTAGAATAAAAAAATATAATAATATTAAAACAGAAAAGCAAACCTGAAGGATAGTTTTTTGAATTTTATTTTCTGGATTGTAATTAAAGTCAACAAGAAAATTTATAGAATAGTGATCGCACATTTGGTATAATATGAATGATTGTACGACCGACTATGGGTGAAACGATCATAATAATAATTTCATAAGGAGAGTTGACGATGAGAGAATTTACAGCAGTCAGCTTGTTCTGTGGTGCCGGAGGTCTCGATATGGGATTTGATAGGGCTGGCTTCAGAACAATCTGGGCAAACGATTTCGACAAGGACGCTTGTAAAACTCATCAGAACTGGAGCAGAGCTAAGGTTGTTTGTGGAGATATTGGTAAAGTTGATATCTCCCAGATTCCAGATTCTGACATTATCTTGGGCGGATTTCCGTGCCAGGGGTTTTCATTGAGCGGTCCACGAAAAATTGATGATTCGAGAAATGTGTTATATAAGCATTATGTTCGGATTGTCAAAGAAAAAAAACCGCTTATTTTTGTTGGAGAAAATGTTAAGGGATTGCTTACTATGGGTGAAGGTAAGATTATAGAGGCAATCATAGCGGAATTTTCTGAATGTGGATATGATGTTTTTTATCAATTGATAAACGCAAAAGATTTTGGCGTTCCACAGGACAGAGAACGAATTATCATATGTGGATTTAGAAAAGATTTAAATATTAAACGTTTTGAAATTCCTGTTCCGAATAATATGCGTACAACTATGAGAGAGGCACTAGCTGGTATGCCAGAGCCTGATGCGTGTGATGTTTGCAGTGCACCATATTCTTCAAGGTATATGTCAAGAAATAGAAAAAGAAATTGGGATGATGTATCTTATACAATTCCAGCTATGGCAAAACAAGTAACGCTTTATCCCGGATCCCCCGATATGGTTAAACTAGGCACAGACCTATGGGAGTTTGGAAAAGGTGGTGAAACTAGAAGGTTTAGTTGGAGGGAAGCAGCCGCCATTCAAACTTTTCCGAAGGATTTGGAGTTTTATGGTGATTTGACAAGTAAGTATAAGCAAATTGGTAATGCTGTGCCCGTTAAGTTGGCAGAATATGTTGCTACACATCTTTATGCTATTTTGAATATTAAGGAGGTGTCAGAACAATGGCAAATGGAATCCAAACAGCAAATGGAAAAGCTTTCGAATACGCTTGCGTTGAAGCCATCTACAAATCACTTGAAGGTAGCGAAAATGTAGAAATTGAATTTTCTCCACAGTTAAATACAGCTAAGTCTTTATATGAAGAAACTGACGAGAAGATGAAATATGATTTAGATAAGGCGGCTGATGCGGCCGTAAGAGTTGTAAAACATCTTGAACCACAGTTGTGGAATCCAAATGGGAATGAACCCTTAATATTAACTATTCAGCCTGATTCGGCGGGCATTAAGGGCGACGTAAGAGATGTTGTATGTCTTCGAAAGCAGAACGGTTGGGAGATAGGCTTTTCTTGTAAACACAACCATCATGCTGTTAAACATAGCAGATTGTCGGACACTATAGATTTTGGCAAAGAATGGTTAGGTGTTCCATGTTCAAAAGAGTACTTTGAAACAGTAGTTCCAATTTTTTCAGAATTGCGTAATCTTCGTGATTCTAGCAAAGAGGCTGGAAAACCTATACTTTGGGAGGAATTAGATAATAAGTCAGAAAAGTACTACAAGCCTATTCTTGATGCTTTTATGAAAGAACTCCGCTTAATTTATGAAGAACATGAGGAAATACCGAAAGGATTAATTCAATATCTACTTGGGCGCAATGATTTTTACAAAGTTATAACAAATGACAAGAATAGAACTACTAGAATAGAGGCAATAAATATTTCAGGAACGCTTAATAGTTCATCGGGTTCGGAGAAGCCAATTACAAAAGTGCCGCTTCTGAAAATGCCGAGTAAGTTTTACCATATTGGATTCAAGCCTGATTCAGATAATACGGTTGAAGTCATATGTGATGAAGGATGGCAGATTTCTATGAGGATTCATAATGCAAGTTCTAAAGTGGAACCTTCTTTGAAATTTGATGTTCAGCTTATTTCTTTTCCCTCTTCGGTATATGCTCAGGTTGAACCTTGGGAAACATGGGGAGAAAAATCGGCATTAAGAGCTGCTGCTTATGCTGAGGTGTTAAAAAAATAATATTTCAGAAAGCTGTAATATAGACGTAACTGATTATCTTAGCAATATAATAAAGCAAAATATTAAACCAGATTTACGATTAGGTAGATCTGGTTTTTTAATTCATGAAAAAATTAAGTTGAATTATTTGAAGAATAATAATATTATAAAAGTAAATAAATAAACTTATTTACTTATAGGAGTAATTATGAGTTTTGGAACATATTTTAAAGAATTGAGAAATAAGAAAAAGAAAAAACAGAGTGATATAGCGAAAGTCATTCATAAGTCAAATATGCTAATTAGCGGAGTGGAAAATGGAAAAAATGGTCCATTTTCTGAAAAGGATTTATATTTAATTAGCGAATGTTTTGGACTATCTGAAGATGAAAAAAATCAGTTGTTTATTGAAGCAGCGATTGAGCGTGGAAGTGTTCCTGAATGCTTGGCAACTTATATGAAAGATTATAAGAAGTCATATGCGCTGTTATACACTTTAAGCAAAAAGAAATATACAGATAAAGAGATTTCAAATTTAATTGAAAGGTTGGAGGAAAACTAAAAATGTTGAAAACTATAGATCTATTCGCTGGAGCAGGTGGTTTAAGCTTTGGATTTGAGGAAACAAATGAATTTGTCATTGTTGCAGCGGCAGAAAACAACGCTAACGCACGTGAAACGTATATTGCCAATCACAAAGAACAAGAAAATATAACAATGATCAATGATGTTAGAGGGTATGATTTTAAGAAGTTAGCATATGAAAAAGGTGGTATTGATATTGTTATTGGGGGACCGCCATGCCAAGGATTTTCAAATGCAAATAGGCAAAAAAAACATATTGTCAGTATGAATAATTCTTTGGTTAAAGAATACTTTAGAGCAGTTAAAGAAATTTCTCCTATGGCTTTTGTTATGGAGAATGTGGCTATGTTAGCCTCTAATACCCATAAGTTCTATGATTCTTATAAAGATCACGATGAGATAGAGAGGTTAGAAATAAAAAAAGAAGATGATGAATTGATATTAGCCGATAACGAATATAATGGATTCAGACTTTTGGATATTTTTAAAAACAATACTGAAAATGATTATATTGTTTCAGATGAGTTATTTCAGTTATTGAGTATATTTTATAAAAATCGTTCAAATAATAATAAAATGGAATCATTTAAGAAAAAGAACAAAAAACAAATGGTAAAAATGATTTCATCTTTTATTGAAACGAATAAATATAACGTTCCTATATTGAGCGAAGTTATAAATTATTTGGAAGATAATGAAGTTTGCGATTTTGACAATTTAGGTGAGTATATAAAGTTTCAAAATGCATTTAAGTTAAAAAAAGAGTTGGATGATAATGAAATAATATACGATCTTGAACAAGATCCAAGAACTAACAAGATAAAGGCTAAGGTCCAGTTTTATACAGTTGGAGATTATGTAAAAAAAATAGTTGAAGACCAGTATTATACTAATTCGGATGTGCTAAATGCAATTTGGTTTGGAGTACCTCAGGAACGTCGTAGATTTATATTTATGGGAATAAAAAAGGAGATATGCAATAAAGAAAATGTAATACTTCCTTCGGGAAAACCTGACGACGTAGTAAATGTAAAAGAGGCGATATATGATTTAATAAAATACGAAACGGTAGATGAATTAGATAAAGATTCATTTCAAGTATATACAAAAGAATCTGATTTGTCCAAATACGCGAAAAAAATGCGGAAAGGTTCGAAAGGAGTAAAAAATCATATAATCACTAAAACAAGAGAAGAAGCTCAGGAGAGGTTTAAAGCCTTAAAACAGGGAGAGAACTTTCATAAATTATCGAGAGAATTAAAAGAGAGCTATAGTAAACCTGAAAGAACACAGAATAGTGTTTATTTGAGACTAAAATATTCAGAACCAAGTGGTACTGTAATTAATGTAAGAAAATCCATGTGGGAACACCCTGAATTGGATAGGGCAGTGAGTATACGTGAAGCGGCAAGATTACAGTCTTTTCCGGATAGATTTGAGTTTAGAGGAACAAAAGATTCTCAGTATCAACAAGTTGGAAATGCGGTTCCGCCGTTAATGGCAGAAGCTATTGCTAAACAACTATTGGAGAACATAAAAAAAGGAAAAAATTAATAAAAAAAGAGTGCAAGTATATTTGAATACTTGCACTCTTTTTTAAATTATATGAAAAATAATTTGAAATATATGAAAAATAATAAAAAAATAATTGACATATACAATCCGAGAATGTATTGTAAAAATAGGATCAGTGTTCTAAGAATGTCAAATTATTTGAAAAATAATATGAAAATAATTTTTAAGGAGTAGTGCTATGAAAAAAGAAGAAACAAAAAGAGATAAGTTTGTTAGAATTGCTGAAGCGAGGACAAATAAGATAATAAATATGATTCAATTGCTAGGAAATTGTTCCAATCAGAGTATGTATGAATATTCGCAAAAGGATGTTAATAAAATTTTTAGTGCGATTCAAAACGAACTGGATGAAGCAAAAAAGAGATACAGTAAACAAGATAGTCAGAAGGGGACAAAGTTTACTTTAGATTAGGAGGAGAAGATATGTTTAAATGGGATGAAAAATATCAGTGGGTTTTTTCTGATTTAGGAGCTGCTGATATGGTAGGGGTTAATGAGGCAGGTATTGGAATATTTAAAAGGCAACCCTACAAGGGACTGGCAAAAGAAATATTACAAAACGTAACAGACGCTAAAGATGAAAAACTTGGGGATGACATTCCTGCAAAAGCCAAATTTGAACTAATTTATGTAGACAGAGATGAGATTCCGGGATTTAGCAGATTGGATGATGTTATTCACAAATGTTATGAGTTTTATCCAAACGGAGATGATGGTGAAAAGCTTCTAAGATACAAGGAAGCCTCTGAGAGATATTTTCAAAATCCCGGGAAAGTACCTGTACTAAAGATAAGTGATGAGAATACAAAGGGTTTACTTGGAGTACATGAAGAAAAAGATAGCAATTGGACTGGTCTTGTAAGGGAAAGAAGTGCAACGAACAAATCTAATGGAGCAAGTGGCTCTTTTGGTGTTGGAAAATTTGCTCCATACAACTTTTCGGAAACAAGAACGGTGTTTTATTCCACTAAAACACGTGATGGAGAAATAGCTTTTCAAGGGAAAACCATTTTAACAACGTTTAAAGAAAACGGAAAGAAAAAAAACAACATTGGTTTATTTGCAAATAAAGATAGTGAAAATTATGATGCGGTCTTTGATATTAATGATATTGCTCCGGTTTTTCGAAGAGAAAAAGTTGGTACTGATATTTATGTAATTGGTTTTGAAAAATCAGATGTTGAGGATTGGGTTGATCAGACTGCAATAAGTGTAATAGAGTATTTCTTTTATTCTATTTATAAAGGGTTTCTAGAAGTTGAGATATGCGACGGCGATAAGAAGGTTGAAATTAATAAAGAGAATCTAGATAAAAAGATAAAATACTATGATGATTTTTGCAAAGAAAACATGGGGGACGATACCTCATTTAGTTTTACAGCACCGTCTTATTGGAAAATATTAAATAGCGATAAACGTAAGTACTCAAAAGAAATATTTCGTTATGATGGAAAAGATATGGGGGCTTATGAATTATATTTATTAGCAGGTGATGATGTTACGGATAAGAAAGTTTTGGAAATGAGAGAAGCTGGAATGAAAATCCGTGAAGATACATCATTCAGGGTACAGATGAATTTTAATGCCATTTTTATTGCTACCGGAGAAGGTGCATCTTCTCTTGAACCCGACGATAATATAAGCAGTTTTTTAAGAAAATGTGAAAACCAGGCTCATGATGATTGGGCAGCAGATGAATATAAGGAAAAGAAAGAAAAAGCAAGAGGAATAATAAATAAAGTTCACGCTATTATTTTGGAAGCAGTGAAAAATGAAATGCCTGATTATGGAGATGAAGCGGTAGATGCTTTTGGACTAAGCGAATATTTACCTAATCAAGAGGAAGATGATGATCCGAAAGAGGAAAAGGCCTTCAAAGATTTTTCGCCATTATCGTTTGAAATCCGAAGTGTAAAATCGGGAAAACGTCGAATGGATGCTGATATAAGCATGAAGAAAAATGCTGGGGCTGAAAAAAGGAAAAAGAGAGAAAAGAAAGAGGAGGAAGAAGAAAAAGATAGAAAAAAGAAAAAGACTGATAATAAGAAAGGAAATGGACTTAATAAAGCTTCTGAAGTTTCTATTAAGAACATTAAAACGCCTTTTGATTCTGTTTCAGGGAATTATACTGTTTCTTTCATACCAGAAGAAACGGCAAATGATGTTATGATGGAAATAAAAATTGGTAGCGACGATGATAATATGACGAAAGCAGAGATATCTTCGGCGTCTATTAATGGAAAAACTCTAAGTATTAAAAATGGAATGATAGAAGTTGGGGATATTACTAAAGATGAGAAAATAATAGTTAAAGTGGTACTGACGGATTCTTCTAGAAAAACTATGGAGGTGCGGGCATATGCTAAATGCGAAAATTAATTACCCTTATCCTATTATAAGAGATTATCTTGAAGATTATGGTTCTACTATATTCGAGGGAAAGCTAACGGTTTCTTTGGAAAAAGATGGTTACTATGTAAAACCTAAATTTGAGATAAATAATGACGAGATAAACGAGCTGATAGAAACAGGATATTTAACCTATGCAATCGAAGTTCAATGCGTTTCTACTTGGTTTAGAAAGTTTTATAAAATACAAAAAGATGAGCCAATTTGGCTCGATCCTTGTTTGATTCATGAAAGAGTTGAACTGATGCCGTGTTTAGTAGTAACAAAAGCAATAGAATCATTTAAAATTAATGATTTTGTTGAGGAATACCAAGATATAAATATTCAACTCAAATCTGGAGACATTGTTGCGATAGGAGCTAAAAGAGTATTTGATGCTTTATATCAAAACGACTTAATTAAAGATGGAACATCTATCGTGAATGTAAAGGGAAGTGATTCTATAAAAGAACTAGAATATGATTATTCAAAGAGTATTATTGTAATTACTTTACCTCAGAAGCAATATGATGATTATCTTGATTGTGGATATAATAAGTCCAAATACAAAGTATTAAACGCAATCCTAACAATTCCTGTTCTTGTTGAGGCAATAACTATTATAAGGGATGATGAGTCTAATCAAGATAAGCAAAGCGGGTTTAGCGGAAATTCGTGGTATAAAACTATAGTGGCAAATTTAAAAAGATACGCAGAAAATGATGAAAACAGATATGAGCAATTATTGAATAATCCGTTTTCGTCCGCTGAAATATTGTTGGGGAATAATTATACAGATGCACTTGAATATGTACAAAAGAGTGATACTGAATAATAGGAGAGCTTATGAAATTATATTCTATGAAACAAAAAGCATTAGATTTGCTTGATATGAGTATTCCAGATAATATTGAGAAGTATAAAAACGAAGAGGCCTGGGTGGAAGAATTCTTTGTATCAAATGATATGAGAAAATATTATTTTGATACAGGCATAGATGTTCCAGATTACAAACTAGAATTGGGCGGTCCGGAGTTAGATTTCCAGAATGCAAAGAAAATTTATGAAGCATATAAAGATGTGTTGAATCCGGTACAGGCGAGTGATTTAAGGCTATGGGCTTATTTGGCTCATGTCCAGCACTGGGATTATATGTATTCAAGATGGAGAATTGATTATTCTGATGTGGAGGAACAAGAGGACCCAGAGGATGATAAGAAAACACCTGAAGAAAAGGCTGTAGATAGGGTTGGATCTCGTTATTTTTTCAAAGCTTCAAAAGGTAAAGCTTTTGTTAGGCAGGGAATTGCAAGATTATATTGGAGTGCATATTTAACATATGATGAGAATAATGATAATCCATATGAATATACTGAGTATTTTTTTAGCAAACAAGATATTTTTACATCAATAACAGAAAGATCATATGCTAGAAACAAGGTTTTTGTTTTAGCAGTTATTAAAGAATTAAAGAAACATCCAGACATGTCAAGAGCTGATATAAGATTGTTTCTTGCAAAGCTAAATCAATCTGGTGCAATCACATTATTAGATTCGTTAGATAAAGAGAAAGCAGAAAAATATTGCAAAGAAATAATGGATGAAATCAGCAGTATAAAATGCTTGGATGAAGGAAGCAGGTTTACTGCTGTTGACAATATCACTGGAAGGGCATATGGAGCAGAATTAAAAATATCTAATGGAATTGTCATGGCCGCAGGAAAATCTATTGTTACAAAACCTAAAAGTTTAATAGGGAAAAGAGAAGGTGTAAAAATACAGATAAGCGGTAGACAGTATGTAATAAAAAATATTCGTTAATAAAAGGTGAATAATGGAAGTGAGCAAATATACATTCTCTACACAATCTGGAAAAGCGTATTATTGTAATTCTATTCCAGGCTTTATTCGAGATAATTCGACTTCGATAATAGGGCAATTAGTTAGACATTCTTTTGAGGTTAATACTGCGCAGAGAGATGCCTGGGATAATCAAATCACAGAGCTTCAAACAAGGCTTGAAGAATGTGATATGGAAGGAGATATTATTTTTGAGTACGATATTGTAAGGCTCGGAAAAAGAATAGATATCATTCTACTTATTCGTCACATGGTTTTTTCGCTTGAGTTTAAGAATGGAAAGAATATATTCACGGCTCAGGATGCGCAACAAGCAGAAGATTATGCGATAGATATAAAAAATTTTCATAAGGAGTCAGAGGATCTTTATGTTTGTCCTATATTAATAGCAACTGATGCTCCAGAGTACCCGAAAAAGCAGTCAATTGAGTGTTATCCTGATAAGCAGGTTTTTTTGCAACGAGAAAACATAGAAACGTTTATTCCAAAGCTCAATATGATAACTGATAGGTATGGAGATGGAGATAATATTGATTTTGATAAATGGTTTAATTCGCCATATCATCCAACGCCTACAATTATTGCTGCTGCGGTAGAAGCGTATATGAGTCATGATTTAAGTGAGATTGCAAATTCAGAAGCTGGACAAGATGATATAGATAAATGTGAATATAGAATCAATAGTATTATTGATTATGCGAAATCAAATAAGAAGAAATGCGTATGTTTTATTACTGGAGTACCAGGAGCTGGAAAAACTTTGGTTGGTTTGAATGTGGTAGCCAAGAATCTCAAGAAAGGAAGAGAGAATCTAAGTGTTTATCTATCTGGTAATGGACCTTTAGTTGAAGTGTTGAGAGAGGCGTTAGTAAAAAGTGTAAAAGCAAAAGGACAATATAATCATGAGACTAAAGCAGCAGTAAATGCGCTTATTCAAAGTAGTTATTCATTTAAAAAAGATAATGCACATGTTAAGACCCCAACACCAGAGAATATTCTTATCTTTGACGAGGCTCAAAGAGTATGGAATGAGCAAAAAATGACAAGCAAGCATAATAATGATCCAGCTATGTCAGTTAGCGAACCTCACCTCCTGTATAACATTATGGATCGACATGAAGAGTGGGCAGTAATGATATGTCTTGTCGGATTAGGTCAGGATATATATGACGGAGAGGTTGGTATCAATGAATGGTTTAAGTGTGGGATAGAAGATTATACCAATTGGGAACTATTTTATTCATCCGATATTTTTAGTCAGGTAGAAGATAAAAATATTGATGTGAATATGATTAAAGGGTGTAATCGATGTCATGAGACTGAAGACTTACATTTGAAAACATCTATTCGATCTTTTAGAGCGGATAAACAATGCCTGTTTGTAGATTCATTATTGGATAACAAACCAAAAGCGACAAGAGAAGTTTATGAATCAATATCGGAAAAATACCCAGTTTATTTAACTAGAGATTACAATAGAGCAAAACAATGGGTTAGAAAACAAGTTCGTGGGTCTCAAAGAAGTGGTGTTCTGGCGTGTAGTAGTGCACAACGTTTGAAGCCGGAAGGAATATATGTTCCAAAAGATATTGATGTGAAGAATTGGTTTCTTGCCCCCTCAGATGATCTAAGATCATCAAATATGTTGGAAGTAGTTGCAAGTGAGTTTAAGGTACAAGGACTTGAAATTGATTGGGCTATTGTATGTTGGGATGCAGACTTAAGACGCAACTCGTCAAATTCCGATTGGGATTATTATAATTTTAGAGGATCGAAATGGGTGCGAAGAAATCAAGCAGAACAAAGAAGATATCTTCTAAATTCATATAGAGTGTTATTGACCAGAGCAAGGCAGGGGATGGTTATTTTTGTACCTGAAGGCGTGGATGAAGAAGAGGATCCTACGAGAAGTAAACATTTTTATGATTCCATCTATAAGTATCTTTTACTTTGTGGAATTAAAGAACTATAGATCATTAACAGTATTATCATGAAAATATATTGAGTCGAC
>JAEEGL010742257.1_pt1 | contig 11440 bp, 33 predicted proteins | sample 9134231 | NCBI WGS metagenome assembly JAEEGL01 (sample SAMN16246548, study PRJNA631951) | gut metagenome | biome: gut microbiome; feature: rumen; material: fiber-attached | host: Bos | place: Iran: Karaj | collected 2018-10
ACAACTGCATATTTCGTTTCTGCCATATCAATTCACCTTGAAACCGTATGTCCTCATATATTCAGCCAGATATTCTCTCTTTCCGTTGATTTTGAAATAAGGCCCCAGTGTAGCGGAATAATACAGGGTGGATTCATGCAGTCTTTTCTCCCCGCTGTATCTCCATGTAACCTTGTCTTTGACTTTCATTACTTCGATACCGCCAAAGGCACTGGTAGGCTTGTATGCTACTGGTCCCGTCATGAGTTTCACTTCCAAAGGATCTTCCTGATGGATCCGTCTGCACCTATAGTGTAGTATCCTTTGCTTGTGTTGTAGTACCATTTCTCATGATCGTAGTACATCTTTCCGACGAGTATCAGAAGTCCAGATCTGTTCTCAAAGATGTTCGCATCCCACTCATCTTTTCCCTTTTTAATCAAAAGATTCTTTGCATAGAATCTTGCGCCTTTCTCTGTGCCCTCAAACTCACGGAAGGTGTTGCCCTTACTCCAAACCAACTCGATAGTGTATTTCATACACAGTAATTAGATTGATATTATAAAAAGTATTCTAAGGAGTTTATGTGAAAGGCGTCATCTCATGACTTTCCTTATCTTCCTCTTACCGTTCTCACTGAGCCGATACACGCCTTTCTCGGTCGCCCAATAACGAACCCCGTCACGCTTGTATATCATGCCGACAGGGTTTTTGGAGGACCCGCTGTCGTATATGATCATGTCGGACTCGAACGGCAGACTGTCCTGATATTCTATCGCCCTTTTGCGGGTCTCGACGAGGGAGTTGTTCCACTGGTGTCTTCTGTACCCGCGACGTGCATACCAGTACATCAGATCAGACCCTTGATGATGCGCCCTTTTGCAAGGTTCCCAGACGGTCTTCTCTTGGTGCGGTTGAGCCTCTGATTGATTGTTGAATTAGCCTTGTCGGGCACGAACCACTTGTCCCAAGAGACCAACTTGTCGTTATCGTCAAAGTATTCATCATACATGTGCACGATGTGGAACGAGATCGTGGATCCGTTCTTCAAATGTGCGGTAAGATAGAACTCGTTCATCAGACCATAATATCCATCGTATTCAGCCTCTTCGTCGCGTGAGCCAGGACTCCTTACGGTCACTTTCTTCAAGATTCCCTCGTCCTGTGCGTTCTTGACGATCTTCAGCCACTCGGTAGATGTGCCGACACGCATACCGTCGTGATATCCCGCACTGCCTTTCTTACGGTAGATGATCATACCTTTCTTGTTGGTGATGTGCAGTCTGTTCCTAACCCAGTCATATGCCTTCTCGTATTCTGTCATTTAAATCCTCCTGAATCTTCCGTCGTTACCGATCAGTCTGATCTGTTTTCTTTTTCCCATAGATACGTAGTAGAATCCGTTGAGACCTCTCCTTACGTATCCGATGTACCTTTTGGTCTCTCTGTTGGGGTATACTTCTATGATGCTGTAGAAGTCGCGTCTTTTGAACTCCTTGATACACTCGGCCAGAGCCTCGTGCAGAGTGGCGAACCCCTGTTGGCGGTCATAGAAGTCTACGTAGTACATTTTTCCCTCTCACAGAGCAATTTTACAACTCTACATCAATATCCCTTGAATGATCCATCGAGATTCAATGGTTTTGTTTCGTAATCCCCTTTCTCTATCTTCTTACTGTCCAGATATTTGAAGATCCTTTTACCAGTCTTAAAATCATTGGAAAGGACCACGCCTACATTCTGAGTAGAACGTGCCAGCAGGGATTTCTTGCGGATCACTACATCCACATCTGTGGGAATCTCGCCCTCGTGTGCTTTTATCATCCTAATAGCGTATGCTCTGGCCGATTTGTCACTGTCCAGTTTCTCACTGATGGATGATACACATTCTGATTTGAATCCCCATCTTGCCGTCAACTTAAACTTGTATTCCGCCATATTATCACAGTCCGAACGGGTGCATGCCTGTGTCCTTCTTCTTGGGAATGGTGTCGGCGAACACGATCTTCCCATTCCTCATGCAGACTTTCTTGCCCTTTCCAGTGATCATGACCATGGAGTTGATGGCGTCAGCATCCGATTTGGATCTTGCACCGCCTATGTCGAATCCGTGGAGTGTGGGAACGTAACGGTATATGACCGTGCCGTAATGCTCAAGGATGATGGACTTGTATTCGCCAGAGTCCATATAAAGAGCATATTCTTTGTAATGTACCTCTGCTTCTCCATCCTTCTTCATCTGTGCCTTGGCACGGTCGTACATGTTCTCAAGGAATGTAAATGGTAACGATGCCATATCTTTCATCTCACAGTCCGAACGGGTGCATCTCCGCATCCCCGTACTCCGCACCGATACTTCCGTCCTTGTTGACCGCATAGGACTTGCCCTTGACGGGGGTGTAATAGACGGTAGCACCGCTGATCCTCATCGTCCCCACCTTGGATGTTCCCGTGGCCGTAGCCTTGCTGATCTCCAGAGTGGTCCTTGTCTTCTTCACGACCTTGTACGCCTCGACCCTTGCGGTACGTGCGTTCAGGCATCTCTTGTTTCCTACGATATAGAACATTTCTTCGTCACCTCTTTAAATTCATTTCTTCCTTTTCATGAGCGAGCCATCCGCTGTCAGATTGAATACCCCGCCAGACCAGTGGCGGAACCATCTCAGACGTCTGACCATGCGTACCTCTCCCTCTATGAAATCTCTGTTGTAGATTATTATCTTTCTCCCTTTCTTCAATGCGATACAGTTGTATGCGATCCTGCGGGCCTCCTTCAGCGTATCTGCCGTTCCAGAGGTCTCCCCGTTGTCCCAATACAGTTCGTACATATCACACCTTCTTGCCTATCGTACCATCCCTTGACAAGACATAGGTGGTTCCTATGCCTCTGGCGAATCTCACGATGACGAACCTCGTCCTGTCCTTCTTGACTATGGAAGACAGTCTTCCAGTCTCATCGTTCCAGATATTCGTATCCATCCCAGTGGCGGTACAGTCCTGCAAAGCGATCTTGATCGCCTGTGTGAGGTTCCTTGCCCTCACTACGGATTTTCCTACCACACGGGTCTCCACTGTGTACATTTCCTTTCACCTTACGATTGCGTCTGCATACAGGGTAACGGCACCGACACTGCGGATCCCCGTGTACACGCCCTTGGACAGGACTGCGTATTCCACGCCGTTCTCTGTATGGGGTTTCCTGTGATACGTGAACATCGAGGAATCGGTCGGGTATGCGCTGCTGTGAGCCATATCATACTCGACGAACTAGACATTGCTGTCAGTACGCTTATAGCACAGGTAATACACCTTATGGGACGAATCCCACTTGTGACCTGCCATCGTGCTTGCGTATATCTCGCCTACCTTGAACCTGTATGCCATAGTCTTACCTCAGCCTTCTTCCGAGAGTACCATCCTTGTAGAGGGGGTACTTCCTTCCGTTCTTGTCGGGATACCAGTACCTCTCTCCGCTGTGCCACTTCTGAACCTCTCCGATGAGTTCCATCGGGCCAGGGGTGTTGTCCTTGTGCTTGTAGATGGAGATCATCTTTCCATAGATCTTTCCGATCTCCGAGTACGCCTTCTTACGCGCATCGGTGAGGGTAGATGTTTTGGCAACGATCCTGCCGATGTCCTTCCTGTAATAATCCTCGATTACGACTTTGTACATATCCATGAAAGTCACCTTTGTGTATAGTATGGGAAATATAATATATAAAGATTTAGAGGGGAGCATTGGATCTCCCCTCTCATTCATTCCTTGATCTTGGAGATAACCCCGTCGGAGTTGACGAAATACACGTTCCTCGTCTTATCGTCGGACCACACGTGCACCTTGTATCTGGCATCGTAGAATATGATCCCTATGGGGTGATGCGAATCCTTGCTCAGATAGATGGCGCCGAAGACGTCAGGCTCATACCCAATCTTCATGACCGTCTTTCCGCGAGCATTGTTGATCTTCTCCGTGTGGGCGTTCTCTCTCTTACCGAGGACCTTTCCCTTGTTGGTCCTGTAGTCGATCCAATATGGCATATCATCACACTCCGTATTCTGGCATGTGGGTCTGTTCAGCGGACGAATTCGTCCAGATACTCCCTCTTGTTATCGCGCCTGAAATACGGCCTGTTCTCTCTGACGGTATAGAATATGCGGGACTTGTGTGTCTTCTTCTCATTGGTCCACCTCCATATCGCATAGTCCTCCCTGCCGTTCACGACGTCGATGATCTCGATTCCGAGAAAAGCGGAATACCACTTATAGACTGCCATTTTACCTCAACCCCTTTCCGAGAGTGCCGTCTTTACGCAGGATATACTTCCTATGTTTATATTCACCACCTATGACCATAGGATACGGGGGATACCAGTATCTTTCGTCATAGGCGGTGTTCTGCACTTCCCCATGGAATCTGTACTGACCGTTGTTCCCATTGTAATCGGAGATGATCTCGGCCTTGTAGATACCCATGTTGTTGTACTCTGATTTATGATCCAGCAGTTTGTATGCATATGCTCTTGCTTTGGTGATCGTGCTGAATCCTGACATTCCCCTTACGAGCGGTTTCCCCACACCGTCGTATCTCTTCAATAGGACCATATATCTTACGGCCATATCCATCTCACCACGCACTGCGTATAAGGTCAAGGTTCCTGGGGTTCTTGATGTTCTGTCCGAGGGAGCCGTCTTTTTTCAGGACATACCATTTGTCGGTGTCCCTGTTCTCAAGGACGTATCCACCATGGGTCGTGCGGTACACCAACTGTTCCGTACCTCCCCTGATCACGCACAACAGTGCAGGACCGCCCGTGTATGCGATGGCCTTCTTCCTTGCTTTCATGATCGAGTCGAAAGACTCCAATTTTCCGTTCTTCTCTGCGTACACGTAATGATACGGGTATGCTTTTGTCTTATATTCGATTACATATGCCATTTCTTTCACCTCATGAATCCAGTTTTCCCATCTGTTTGACCTCAAAGGTCCACCCTTTGTTGTTCTTCGCAAGGTTATTTGCCAGAACCATCGCTTCCTCGCGGGTGGTGAACCTCGATGCGAATTTGTTCTTCGGATAGATCGTCATGTATTCCTTGTCGAACCATCCCTTCTCGGAAGTGGTCTTGCTCTCGGCATAGATCCCCCAATCGGATCCAACCCTTCTGTGTTTCTTGATCGGGTGGTTGTCTGCCCAATCGAAGTATTCGTTATAGGAGATCTGGACGAGTCCCTTTCCAAGGGATGCGATGACCTTCTCCGCTTTCTCTACGACAGACTTGATCGTCTTGGTCTCTCCCTGCTCGTGGAAGAACGTGCGGATCCTCCACCATCCTCTTATCTCTTCTGCGACCCTGCCCTGCACGATGATCGTGTAGTCCCTTACGCCAGAGTCCCTCTTGTTCACGGTGACTTCAACCTCGTAGGGGATGTTCTTCTTCTTGTCGTAGAGTTCCGTGCGGTACTCATACACGTCGGTCATGGATGCCCTGTAACTGTGGAACGTCCATGTGCAGTTCTTCCCTTTAAGGGTCTTGAATGTATCTTTTATTGCCATTTTGTTCACCTATTCTTTATCTTTATCAGTCTTGCCTCGTGACGTATCTGACGAACTTTGACAGTCTATCCTCATCACGCAGATCCTTCATGTCGAATGACCATATCTCGACGATTCCGCCGAGAATCTTCTTGTCCCATGCAAGGCGTCTTTTGGCGTCAGCGATGCAATCTTTGAGGAATGCATACGCCATACCCCCACATTGGGCAACATCCCCTCTTCTATACCTGTATCTGTATTCGTAATAGACCGCCATCCTCTCATCCTCTCTATCAACTTCAAATCGGTCACATATCGAGATAATCGAAGCACTCCTTACCGATCTTCCCGTCCATGCTCAGATAGAACTTATGCCAAGACCTTTTCGTCTTGGGGGAGTATTTGCCCCTCTTACTCGTGAAGAACGACTCTCCGTTATCATAGATTATCTCGATGATGCTCTTGTCCACCTTTGAGGGTTGATTTCCCACGACCCCATCGTACACGCTGTACGCTTCATAGGATATACCGCGACTGTTCCTGCCCGCTTTCTTGAATCCGTTTCTGATCGTCAGAAGAATCTGCGGGGAAGTCGTGATGTACCCGTAGTTATGGGTCGGATGCTTGAACATGTGGTTGATGGTTCCCTTTCTTGCGATGTACAGCGAGCCTGTGGACACGATCTCGTCCTTGTCATTCAGATAGTAGTAGGTCATATTTTCTCCTCACAGTCCGAACGGATGCCAGTCCTTTCCGTCTTCGACGGCGGAGAGTTTGACGAAATATGAGTCCCTGCCACCGTATCCGTTGAATACGTAGCCAGTGTGCTCCTTTGCCTTTTCGCCCTTCCAGTAAAGCGATCCCTTCTGGAACTGAACGGTCCACATGATATCCCCTGCTCTCTGAAGTTCGGGAGTGGATGTGATCGCCAGCATCTTGTTGTGGTCCTTTCCGATCTTCTTGACTGCCGATTCCTTTGCCTGTTCGATCGAGGAGTACCTTCCGAGGAAAGTCCAGTCACTCATGAACGCGCCTTTCTGGGTAAATAGGTAACAGATTGTCATTTGATTCACCTTGTGGAGAGTACATCTCCGCTATGATGTATGAAACGGGATTATAATATATAAAATATGGTAAGGGGTTTGTGGATTTTTCAGTTCAGAGACCGAAAGGGTGCCAGCCTTTTGCTCCCTTGGTTGCCTCGGTTCCGTCGTAACGGAGTTCCTTCCTTCCTCCCCTTGCAGGTTCATAATAGAATCTGTTTCCAATCCTTTCGACCGTTCCGAGAACCTTGTCCTTGGTCCTGTCGATGATCCAGTTCTTCCCTCCATCCTCGCAATAGTACATTGCAATCTTCCTTGCATCCAAGGCCGAATGTGCGACAGTTATCCCGACCCAACGTTCACCGATGAAGTAGCCGACTTCGTATTCAGACATAGTGTATGAAACGAGACTATAATATTTAAACAATAATACACCGTATTTTAATCATCAGGTATACATTTGCAACGTTCTTCGGTATAGTCTTCAGAAAGTACCACTGGATATTGCCCTCTTTCTGTGATGATACGTGCCTTTATGGGGTTCACATGATCAGGAATATACAGAATATATACTGGATGTGGCGCAATATACCCTATGTGTATCGGCCCAGTCAGATATTTATCTGAAGGTAGGTTATCACATTTAAGCATACTCTCTATCGAATTCATGAATGTCTGATAATGGGTCTGACCATATGGCCATGTTTTAGTGATGTATCCCACATATTTCTTTGCATCACAATTCTTTAAAGCCAATCTTAGTAAGACTTCTGCATCTTTTTTGGATTTAGCATACCACCAATATACCAGTTCCTTTTTATTAAAACAGTATATTGCATAAAAATAGGTATTTTTATTGAATATGTCCAAAGGGGGTTCTTTTTGAACCTCCCTTATGGATTTTTTTGGTTTTTGAGATACGGGCATTTCGATGTATTCCTTATAGTCCGAACGGATGCCAGTCCTTGTCCTTCTCTGTCTTGATCAGCGAGACCCACCTTTTCTTCTTTTTGTCCCACTTCTCGTCGATGAGGAGAACTCCCTTGGCGTTGTAGACGGCGAATTCGAGGATGTTGTAGTTCTTCCTCATAGCCACTTCCATAGCAAGCGCCTTGAGGCTGTCGAACTCCTTCTGCGTCATCTCGAACGTTTCGCTACCAGCATTACCGCTCTCGGTATACCAGTGCACGGTGTATTTCGCCATAGGGTCACAGTCCGAACGGGTGCTGGCCTGCCGTCTTCTTCTTGACAGCGATGGCCTTACGGGTCTTCTCCACGCCTTTCTTCTTCAGATCCTCGTAGAGTTTCACACCGTCGCGTGCCATCATGAGAGTGTAGTAGTACCACGAGTCGTAGTTCTCGCTCTCCACACGCCTTCTGTCGAATCCGAGGGAGACCAGATAGTCCTCCACGTCCGCAGTCTTCCAAAGGAGATCGGGGGCCTGACAGACGTAGTTGAGGATGGCGTTGTATGGGTTGGTCTTGAAAGATCTCGTGTAGTGATCCACGTCAGCGACGAACTGTGTCGCTCCGCCCTTTCCCTCATAGCATCTGAGGATGTGTCTCTTGTTCTTGTCGATTATTGCCTTAGTGTTGGTTGTCATTTGTCTCACCTTTTATTTGCTACTGTATCAAGATTATAATATATAAAAGATTGTAAGAGGTTGGATGGATGCCTTGATCTCACACTCACATGAGCATCTTGGACAGAGCATCCATCAGGAACTCCGCATCTTCTTTCACTGCCCTTTTCATCCCGCTTGCCTTATACGTGAGACCATCGTATACCTTGCGGTCATACCAGTATTTGATCTCTGAACGGATCTTTTTTACATATGCGGGGTTGGAGAGTCCGATGAGGATATCGGAGATACGCTCGGACCTTTTGACGTTCTCATTCCTGTCCAAATACCTGTGATCGGTCATCATCAGGAAAGCGTCAAGTTCCGATGCAATAGCATTCAGATAACTCTGTGTCATTATGTATTTAGGCATATATCTCACCTTTTTAATTATGGGGTTTCCTCTCCAAGAGTTCCGTCCGTATTGAGAACATACTCTTTCTTCTGCGAGGTCCAATATGCTCCGAGTCCCTCTGCATATGTCACAATCCCCGAATAAATGCGAGTATCCTTGTTTGGATAGATCCACGCTTCACCACCGTATCTGTAAATGTGGGTATATGCTTTCTTACGTGCAGTTGTGATGGAGTCTGTATTCAGGTTCTTCCTGACTATTTCCCCAAAATGAGGGGTTGTTTTATATTCTACCCAGTATGTCATTCGGTTCACCTCAGAAACCTTGTTTTCCGAAATCACACTCGATTGCAGAGGGGGGATAATCATTATCGACCAGCCACGATTTTCCAAGCGTGCCGTTCTTGTTCAACTTATATAGAGCGTGCCCACCGAAGATCACGTGGTCTTGGAACCTGACCTTGAAGTAATCCTGATGCTCTACGGGGTAATCACTTAATTTGTTGTTGCCCCTCTTTCCGAAGTTCATGAACACCTCGCAGTACAGGTTGGACTTGGCAACCTTGTCCTTATAGATGTTCAGATAGTACGCTTTCTTCTTCTCTCCCTCGATCGGATAATACTTATAGATCAGAGCCAAAGCGAGTTTCAGCGCCTCGGCCCTCGATCTTGCCGTTCTGTATACCGTTCCGTTCGGGTGGTGTATGATGTAGGTTGTCATATTACTTCTCTCCATTTGGTCGATGTCGGTGTTCTGTACATAGGGCGCAATTCCATACGCCAAACGATCTTCCCAAACCCTCCAGTAGAACTACGTCCTCTGCAATCTAATTCATAGGGATTGGAATTCATCCCGCTGGTGTATGTTATTGTGTATTTGTAGGGTTTAGTAGGATCGAACACCTCACCTTCCCATATGATAAGGTATCCATATCTTCTCTGGAACTTTTTATCAGACATGAGAGAGGGGGCTTTCTTACGTAATGCATCCATCGAATCGAATATGAGAGGTTTTTCCTTCTTCATATCCTTTCCCCAATATACATCATCGTCACGTAGAACAAAAAAAGTCATTTACTTCACCTCTTATCTTTCCTAATATTTCCTTTTGCAAGCAAAGAATACGCATTACCGTCCTTATCGACCCAACATGCCCAGATGTCGGACCTGTCAACACCGTAGCGGTCATATGCCACTCCCCACCTTCTCACTTCTCCGAGATAGATGGCGTCTCTGCCGTCTGGAGAAATCCTACTTACAGATACGGGTTTTTCAACCTTATCCAGAATCGCCCATGCTCTGACACGTGCCTTGTTTATGTCTGCGTTCCTGACGATTTCGTTGGTCGCCTTTCCGCTTATACCAGTTGAAAGATAATAATCTGTCATATCATCCCTCATTGTGCAATCTCGCCGAGTTTTCCGCTCGGTTTGATATATCTCTTCTCTGTGATATATGTCCATCCAGATTTCTTGGATGACTCCCAAATCGGAAGCCCGTTCCTGCCGTAAGAGATCGTTCCCTTATAACTCTGTCTGAATCTCGAACCGCCCCAGACCTCGATAGTCATATGTGGGAGGAGGTTATCCCTCACCTCAATCTTACGGACCAGATCGATATTGCCTTCCCCAAGAAGTTCCTTCTCGGAAATACCCCCAATCTTTCTAACGACTAAATACATAAGTTGCCCGCCCATGCTATCTTTACCTCACAGTCCGAATGGCATGGTCTTCTTCTTCGCCTTCTTACGGAGAGAACCGCTTGGGTTGATAGTGTTCCCTTTCCACTCAAAAGTGAATTTATCGGTGTTATAGTCCCTCTTGAACGTGACCGCTCCGAGATGCTGTACTTCTCCATTCTTGATTGCGCTTATCGCCTTACCGTATGGGGGTGTAGGGATCTTCACACCTGGGACGTTTCTGTGCGAATCATAATACTCCCAGTCTTTCTTATATGCCATATACTCTTTCGTCAGAATATCCATTGCGTTTTTACGGGCCTCGTCCAAGGTGTTGAAAACCTTTTGTCTGCCTTTTCCGTACTCCATTATAAAGAACTGCGCCATATCTTTCACCTCAATAATAGAAATTCCCGTCGTGGAAGAACCACTGTGCGGGATAGACTATTCTACCGTCATACTTGCTGAGGAAGTTCTGCACCTTGTACCCCCCATATCCCCCTTTGACGGGCGTTTCCCACGTGTAGTAAACGTGTGCATTTGTCCTTCCGACCCTGCCGTACTGGGTCCTGACGGTCTCGTCGGTGTTCCCGAAAATACCCACGCACGCTACGTGCTTATTCTCTTCAAGGAACCTTATTGCCATAAGCCTCGCCTTGGGAAGGGATGAACCTGCATATCTTCCGCCATTCCCCCATTTGATCTGATACTCTGCCATATTTTTCACCTTTTACACATATCGTGTTGTTGGATATGATATTCATATTATAATATATAAAATATATGTTGGAAAAGGTTTTACGGATCCTGCCGAAACGCAGAACTCATATCGTATGGAAATATACTGGCCAATCCACGGTCATCCTTTGTAGAACGTATTGCTCTTGACGTGCTTGACCCAAGAGGGACTGGAATACTTGTCCCAGTTCTTGACGTAGGATGCATACCTGACGGTACGGCCTTTGACCCTCACGACCCAAAGCCACGTGCTGTTGGACTTGCGGAAGACCTCAAAATCATCCCTGTTGATGGCCCAACTGAGATCCGTATCGATCTTCCTGCCGATCTCCTTTGCATCCATCTCGCTGACCTCGAACGACTCCACATGGAAATCATCCTTTCCCTTACATATTGCTACGAGCGTAACCATCTTATTCACCTCACTGTTTATACTTTGCAACGATCCTTTTCATTTCCGAATCCGTTATGGGGAAACCGTGTTTGTCCTCTTTG
>JAEEGL011652851.1_pt1 | contig 11440 bp, 10 predicted proteins | sample 9134231 | NCBI WGS metagenome assembly JAEEGL01 (sample SAMN16246548, study PRJNA631951) | gut metagenome | biome: gut microbiome; feature: rumen; material: fiber-attached | host: Bos | place: Iran: Karaj | collected 2018-10
CGCCAAGGCAGGTCGGCAGCGGCGGCATAGTCGCAATCGCGGGGCGGGCGTGCAAAACGTATCTGAACATTCTGCAACTTGCCTATAGCTCCGCTTTCCAGTATGCTCTTCACCTTCGTGAAATAAGGCAGATAGCGGCGGTAGTAGGCAACGAAGCAAGGCACACCCGTCTGTTCGCTCACACGATTAATGCGGGCGCAGTCCTCATAGTTCGAGGCCAGAGGTTTCTCCACATAAACGGGCTTGCCGGCCTTCATGGCCATGATAGCGAAAGTGGCATGGCTCGACGGCGGCGTTGCCACATAAACGGCGTTCACGTCGGGGTCGTCGATGAGTTTCTGGGCATCGGTGTACCATTTGCGCACGTGGTGACGCTCAGCATACGAACGGGCACGATGCTCCGTGCGGCTCATTACCGCCCAAATCATGGACCCCTCAACACTATTGAAAGCAGGTCCCGACTTCAGCTCGGTCACTTCGCCACAGCCAATAAAGCCCCATTTCAGTTGTTTCATACAATTATACGATTAAAAACCTTCACCTATCTACTATAAACTCCTTTTCATCAAAATCTCGGCGAAATTACAAAGATTTTCTTAAACAGACAACTATCGGCGTACAAAAAAAGCAAAAATCACTTCTTTTGCAACAGCCCTGAGATTATTCAACAAAAAAACACTCAGATATTTTTTGCCATTATGATTAATTGTTGTATCTTCGCATCGTCATCAACATGGCCAATTGCCAAATGAAGAAAGAAAACATCATGCAGACCGCCCCTTGCGCAAAAATAAACCTGGGGCTCAACGTGGTGAGTCGCCGCCCAGACGGCTACCACAATCTGGAAACCGTGTTCTACCCCGTTCCCATTTTCGACTCGCTCAGCATCTGCGAGGCCGAAAGCACCCGTCTGACCATCGTTGGCCACAACATAGAAGGCGACGCCGAGCAAAACCTGGTGATGCGCGCCTACAGAATGCTGGATGCCGACTTCGCTCTGCCGCCCGTATCCATTACGCTCGACAAGCAAATACCCATGCAGGCCGGCATGGGAGGCGGCTCGAGCGACGGAGCTTTCACGCTGACGCTACTCAACTCGATGTTCGCCATTGGGCTCTCCCAAGAGCAGTTGTGCCGCTATGCCGCGCGCCTGGGTGCCGACTGTCCTTTCTTCATTACGGCCAAGCCCGCCTACGCCGAGGGCATTGGCGACAAGCTGACGCCGGTCAGCCTCACACTGTCCAACTACTATCTGGCCATTGTGAAACCGCCTGTAGCCGTTTCCACCCGCGAGGCTTACGCCGGCATCACGCCACGCACGCCTGCCAAGAATTGCGGTGAAATAGTAAAGCAGCCCGTCGGCACATGGCGCAACGAGCTGCTCAACGATTTTGAGGAAAGCATCTTCAGCCTCTATCCCGAGATAGCCGCCATCAAACAGCGGCTCTACGACCTGGGTGCCGACTATGCCATCATGAGCGGCAGCGGCAGCAGCGTGGTAGGCCTGTTTGAGCAAGCGCCCTCGCTCGAGGGCTTTGAAGGCTGCTTTACACGTGTAGTGAGATTGTCGGTCTGACGGTCTCACTTTCTTTTTTTCCTATTTCATAGAGTCTTCGATGAAGGCGAGCGGCAACAACGTGCGCACGCCGTCCATCACATACACCCCATCGGTCCCATAGAGCAGAATGCGCATGGGCTGGCTGTGGCGTTGCTCAGCCTCGAGCATCACCTGACGGCAACTGCCGCAGGGCGACACCGGATTGGCCACCAGCTCGCCTTTCTCGTTGCGCGCGGCAATGGCGATGGCCACAATGGGCACATCGGGATGTTGCACCTGAGCGGCAAAAATGGCGGTACGCTCGGCGCAAAGACCAACGGGATACACGGCGTTCTCCTGATTGGCTCCCAGCACTTCGGTTCCGTCGGCCAGTCGCAGGCAGGCCCCCACGCTAAAGTGGCTGTAGCGCGAGTACGAACGCCGGGTGGCTTCTATGGCGCGTTCGACAAGCTGTTGGTCGTCGGCCCCCAGCTCGTCCATCTGGCAGAGGGTAACGGTAGATTGCAGATTGAGTGTTTTCATAAGTGTCAGAAGTTTGTATTGTGCTTCAAGAAAAATGTATTTGTTAATTCTCGGTTTTTGCTTCCTCAAACTCAAAGCATCCCATGTCGGGCTGGTCGTCGCGCCGCCGCCCTTGGCGGTCGGTAGGCATCGATTGGGCTGGCAGGGCTGCGCCAATGGCCTTCGACGTTTTGGCCAGACTGAAATCGTAGATGAGGTTGTCGGTATCAACGAGGGCAAAATTTTTGTCGCCCGCGGTAATGGTATCTTTCACGTCCTCCCAAATAGTGGCTTTGAAACGCACGCTGTCGGCAGTCTCCACTTTGGGGGTGCGAATGAGGCAATGGTCGAAAGCATACTCAGCAACCACGGCCGAATCGGCCAGTTCGCCCATCAGCACATCGTCGGCATAGCCCGTAATGATGGTGTTGCTCACCTGGAGCCGCTCAAGGGGACAGGGGCTGTTGTCGCCCGTATTGTTGGCAAAGCGGATGGCCGCCCCCCGGTTGGAGTCAAACGGGTAGAACTGGGCCAGCGTGCAATTGTTCACATCCACCATTCCGCCGCGCACGCAAAGGCAGTCCATCAGCGTGTTGGTAATCTGGCAGGTGTTGATACTCAGGCGGCAGTTGGTGGCCATGAGCCCGTAGCCCTGCATGTTGTGAATGGTGGAGTATTCCATGGTGAGTTTGCTCCGCGCCGTTGACGACGAGTCGCACACAATGCCGTTCGACCCGCTATGCAACTCGGTGTGGCGTATCACGTTTTCGAACGAGGAGTCGTGAAACGTGATGCCTTGCCACTGGCCCGAAACGCGGTCGTAGGGCAAATAGTCGAACATGTGGTCGAGACGGTCGCCACGGAGCACGGTTTCGCGTCCGTCGTGCTCATCGGTTATGAGCCGGCCGTAAACGTCAACACCTGCATTGGCCCGAAAGTAGAGGGTGGTGCCGAGCAATTGGAGCGTGGCATTTTCGGCCACCTCAATTCCCCCCGAAACCACCAAGGGGCGAGTGGTGCTGATGGTAGTGTCGCGGCTCACCACCAGGTGGTCCACCATCTCTGCGTCCCAGGTGAACGCTCTCAGGTTGACCTTCTGTTCTGCCCCACTCTCGAGCGTAAACACCAGGTTGTCCTCGAGCAGTTGCGGGTCGGTGTGGTTGTTCATGGGCGACGTCAGCTCCACAAACACGCGGAGGCTGTCTTTGTTGCGCAACTCAATGTCGGAGGTCTGATAGCCCTCGGTAGCTCCCAGATAAATGCCATCGACATTCACCCGGAAACCGGTCTGATTGCCTTGTTGCAAGCGCACATTGCTGCACCTGATGCCGTCGCCCGAGTGGTTGAACACCCAGAAGGTGCGCGTGGAAGACGGCACTCGCGAGAATACCGTGTCGAGCATCACCGTGTCAACGGAGAATGTGAGCCGGTTGGACGGCGAGGTGGTGAACGACTCGTTGTCGGAGCACGACAGCAGCAGCATAGCCGCGAGCAGGGGCAGTATCAGAAACAATTTTCTCATTATTATCTATAACGCTGCAAAAGGCATTTTATTACAATGTCTCCAGTTCTTTCAGCCAAATGGCACTCGAGGCATCGCTTGGCATGCGCCAGTCGCCGCGCGGCGAGAGACTCACGCTGCCCACCTTGGGACCGTCAGGCAGACACGAGCGTTTGAACTGCTGGCTGAAGAAACGGCGATAGAAAGTGGTGAGCCACTTCTTAATGGTGTCGTCGTCGTAGGTGGCAGAGGCCAAGTCGTTTTGCTGGAAAGCGGCCTGGGCCAGCATGAAAATCTTTCGCGGCGAGAACCCAAAGCGCAGGAAATAATAGAGGAAGAAGTCGTGCAGCTCGTAGGGACCCACCAGATCCTCGGTTTTCTGCTTGATGTTGCCCTTCTCGTCGGCAGGAGTCAGCTCGGGGCTGATGGGCGTATCGACAATGTCGAGCAGCGTGGCGCGCGAAGCCTCGTCAACCTCGTTGTTGGCCACATAGCGCACCAGATACTGAATGAGCGTCTTAGGAATGCTGGCATTAACGCCGTACATCGACATGTGGTCGCCGTTGTAGGTGGCCCAGCCCAGAGCAAGCTCAGAAAGGTCGCCCGTACCCACGACGATGCCGCCCACCTGATTGGTGAGGTCCATGAGAATCTGCGTGCGCTCGCGTGCCTGGCTGTTTTCGTAGGTCACATCGTGAATCTTCGGGTCGTGGCCAATGTCCTCGAAATGCTGCATCACGGCTTTGGCAATGCTGATTTCGCGCAGAGTGATGCCCAGGCTCTTCATCAGGGCCAGCGCGTTGTGGTAGGTGCGGTCGGTGGTGCCGAATCCGGGCATGGTGACGCCCACGATGCCGCGGCGGTCGAGTCCCAGCTTGTCGAACGTTTTCACGCATACGAGCAGGGCCAGCGTTGAGTCGAGCCCGCCGCTGATGCCCAGCACCACGGTTTGTGTGTTGATGTGCTTCAGGCGCTTGGCCAGTCCACCCACTTGTATGTTGAAAATCTGCTCGCAACTGGCAGCCATATCGGCCGACGAGGGAATGAAGGGATGCGGGTCTATGGCTCTGAACAGTTTGAAGTCGCGCGGCGAATAGCTGTGGCAATCCACATAGTTCACCTTTTCCTGACCCTCGGCAAGGCTCTGCTTCAGGTTGCGCTGGGCGTTGACGTAGGTGCTGTTGGTGCGCCGCTCCGAGCGCAGGCGCTCAACATCGATTTGTGCCACGGCCATCTGCGAGTCGAGCGAGAAACGCTCACCCTCGCTGAGCAGAATGCCATTTTCGTAAACCATCGAGTTGCCGCCGTAAACCACGTCCTGCGTGCTCTCGCCAAAACCGCTGCCACTATATACGTAGCCCGTCATGGTGCGCGCGCTCTGCTGCGCCAGCAGGCTTTGCAGATACTTGTGCTTGCCTATGAGCTCGTCGCTGGCCGAGAGATTGAAGATGATGTCGGCTCCGGCCAGAGCCAGCTCGTTGCTCGGCGGCGTGGGAGCCCACACGTCCTCACAAATCTCTATTCCGAAGAGCACACCGTCGCACGTGCGGAACAGCGTTGGGTCGGGCGACACCATGATTCGGTTGCCCGCAAAGCGTATTTCCGTGGGCCGCAGATCCTGTGCCGAGGCAAACCACCGCTTTTCGTAGAACTCGCTATAGTTGGGTAAATAGGTCTTGGGCACAAGACCCAGCAACTCGCCGCGCTGGATAACGGCTCCGCAGTTGAGCAGCAGGTCGCCCACCACAACGGGCAATCCCACGATGGAGATGATGTCCAACTGGCGGGTGAAGTCGAGCAACTGCAACAGGGCGTTTTCGGCTGAGTCGAGCAACTGCTGCTGGCGAAACAAATCCTGACACGTGTATCCCGTAATGCTCAGCTCGGGAAACACTATCACCTCTATGCCCTTGCCCTCGGCTTGGGCTATCTGGCTCTCTATTTGCTGCATGTTGTAGTGGCAGTCGGCCACCTTCACAACGGGCACGGCAGCGGCCACATTGATAAATCCGTATTTCACAGTTCCTTATATTTTATTGTTTACACTTTTTCTGCTTTTTGCAAATCCTCAGATTCCTCTCATCGCTTATTGCCAACACTTCTGCAAATATAGGAAAAAAACGGGAAAGTCAAACACTATCTGCAAAAAAAATTCCATGCGGCCCTTTTTTCGCCTCATTTTGCCAGCATAACGCCGTGAGTTATTTTTTTATTACCGTAAGTTATTATCATAACGTCGTGAGTTATTCTGAAATTATCTAGAGAATTTCGAAACAACGCCGTGAGTTATTTTTCTATTACCGTGAGATATTTTCGTAACGTCGTGAGTTATTATTTTATTACCGTGAGTTATTATTTTATTACCGTGAGTTATTCTAAAATTTTCTAGAGAATTTGAACGTATTTCATGGAATTATTGTAATTTTGAGCGCAAAAGAAAAATTCTGGCCGAGCCACGCTGTGGCCAAGCCAGAAAACAGAAGGAAAAAAGCGGTTAGCTACTGAAGCTCCTTAGCCGCTGACAAGCAAAAAACGACAACAACAATAACCAAGAGAACCATGAAGTTTCTAGCTGTGATTCCTGCCCGCTACGCCTCGACGCGGTTTCCGGGCAAACCGATGGCCATGCTGGCCGGCAAAAGCGTCATTCAGAGGGTTTACGAACAAGTGGCCGGAGTGCTCGACGATGCCTACGTGGCCACCGACGACGAGCGCATTTTCAACGCTGTGGCCGGCTTCGGCGGCAAGGCCGTCATGACATCGGCCCAACACAAGAGCGGCACCGACCGCATTGAGGAAGCCGTACAGAAGATTGGCGGAGATTTCGACGTGGTGGTCAACATCCAGGGCGACGAGCCTTTCATCCACCGCTCACAAATAGAGACCGTATGCCGCTGCTTCGACGACCCGCGCACACAGATTGCCACCCTGGGCAAACCTTTCAACCCTGCAGAAGGCATCGGCCCCATAGAAAACCCCAACTCACCAAAAATCGTAGTCGATAACCAGGGCTACGCCCTCTACTTCAGCCGTAGCATCATACCGTTTGTCCGCAACGCCGAGCTGCAGGAGTGGCCAGGCCGTTACCCTTTTCTGAAACACATCGGACTATATGCCTACCGCACCGAGGTGCTGGCCGAAATCACCCAGCTGCCCCAGTCGTCGCTCGAACTGGCCGAAAGCCTGGAGCAGTTGCGCTGGCTTCAGAACGGATATAAAATAAAAGTGGGCGAAACCCACATCGAGACGGTTGGCATCGACACACCCGAAGACCTGCAACGGGCCGAGCAATTTCTGAAAGGCGCCTAGCTGAAAGTGGAAATCTTACCAACTATGTAAGATAAAGAATCTTGAAAACATAAAAACGGCCCCCCTCGGGAGGCCGTTTTCTAATGGGTTATTCAACAACGTGCAGCGAAAGCGCGCCCGCATACGAGATAATCACCTCTACCGCGTAGCTGCTTGAGCTGTCGGGCTTGGCCAGCATCGCAGTATAGTGAACGCCCTGCTGGTCGAGTTTCTGGAACTCAAAGTCGCTCAGCACGCTTTGACGAAGAAAATCGTCGGGCACCTGGCGGGTGAAGTCTTTCTTGTAGAAGTCTTTCGAGAATACTTTGCGCGCTCCGTTGAAAACGCTGATGTGGATGATGTTGTCGTAATAGATGTTCTGCACCTCCACGCCCTCGTCGTTGTAGGTCGAGGAATAAACTTTATAGGTGGTGGGATTCACCTGCACATAGCAATGGTAGCGCTCGTTGTTATATACCACCACGGTGTCGCGCTTGATGAGCTGATGCTGGTTGACCGAGAGAATGCGTTTCTCCTCAAACGAATAGATGTTGTCGGGGTCGTCGCTCTTTACCAGGCGCACGGCCTCGTTGTTCTGGTTCATGAAAATAAACAAGTGGGGAGCCTGCTTCACAATGGGGTACTTCACGGTTTTCTCGCCCTTGAGCACCAGCGTGTCGCCCAACACCATGAAGTGTACGGGCATGCTCGTGCTGTCGGGATACTGAATGGTGTCGCCCACGGCACGAAAGGCCACGTCGCCCGCGTCCTCGTTCACCCAAATGCCCTGAAGCATTTCTTTGGCACGCTTGTTCTCTTCGACTACAGCTACAGGAGCATCGTCTTTGCTGGTTTTCTTGCAACCGGCAAAGCAAACGATGAGGAGCAATATGAGGCCGTAGCGCGTCATTATTATTGTGTTTGGTTAATTATTCTCGTTGCGTACCTTATTTATTATATATAGAGCAGTAAAAAACTTATTCGAAGAGTTCGGCATCCTTCATACGTGGAGCCTTCACGTCTTTGTCGCTCAGCAGCATGTCCTTGCTGTCGATAGGCCACTCAATGGCCAGGTCGGGGTCGTCAAAACGAATGCCCGCCTCTGCTTGCGGTGCATACACGTTGTCAACCTTGTAAGTGAAAACGGCCTCCTGGCTCATTACCAAAAAACCATGGGCAAAGCCGCGCGGAATGAAAAACTGGCGTTTGTTGTCCTCGCTCAATTCCACCATGACATGCTGCCCAAAGGTGGGCGAGCTTTTGCGGATATCTACAGCCACGTCGAGCACCCGGCCCTTGATGACGCGCACCAGCTTGGCCTGCGACCACTCGCCTTTCTGATAGTGTAAACCACGAAGCACACCGTAGCTCGATTTCGACTCATTGTCTTGTATGAAATCAATCTCACCTACATGCTCATTGAACTCGTCCTTCTTGAAAGCCTCGAAAAAATATCCGCGGGCATCGTTAAAGACTCTCGGCTCAATGACAAATACACCTGGTATGCAGGTTTCCTTATAATCCATTGCTATTTATTTGTACAAATATCCTATTTTATGAAAACAGATGCAAAAGTAAGAATAATATTTCGTAATGCAGAACAATTTTAATGGTTTTTTGTTTTTAAAGGATTTTTTATTTGCAGATTTCAGAAAAATCGACTAATTTTGCACTCGTGATTGAACTGGAAAGACATATCGAAATTCTTCTGTTGAGCAACGATTGCGTCATTGTGCCCGGATTGGGAGGCTTTATGACCAATCACGTTGATGCCCGATACGACAATGACGACCGCATGTTTCTGCCGCCATTGCGCACGCTGGGCTTTAACCCTAAGCTCACTCTCAACGACAGTCTTCTGGCTCAGTCGTACATCGAGGCTTACGACATCAGCTATCCCGAGGCCATCCACCGCATCGAGGACGAGGTGAACGAGTTGCGCCAGCATCTGGAAAACAATGGCAGCTACGAACTCAACGACATCGGAACCCTCTTCCTCAATGACGACGGCAACATGGAGTTTAAGCCTTGCGAGGCGGGCATTCTTACGCCTTCGCTCTATGCGCTCAGCTCGTTTGAGATTGAAAAAGTGGTGCCGACAGTAGAGGTGCGAACAGCCATCGCCAAAGACCCGAAGCCAGCCCCCCTCTCCCAGCCTTCGCACGACGAAGCCCTGGTCGAAGAGCCTGAAGATGCCGATGCCCCACTCGTTCAGCCTGTGCTCGATACTGACAACGGCAACACCGATGACGACCACGAAGAAAAGGCTCGCACCGTGAGCATCAGCGTCAGCTTGTTGCGCAATCTGGCAGCAGCTGCCATCGTGCTCGTGGCATTCCTGCTCTACACCAGCCCGCTGAGCGAGAAAGCTCCCTCAACCGCCGCCATCGACAGCAGTATGCTCCTGAAAGTGATGCCCAAGAATGCCACCACTGGCTCGACGGCCATCACCAAGACGATGCGCTCTACATCGGCCACCCCTTCTGCCGCAGCCGTCGTGCCCGTCAAGCAGGCAACACCTGCAGCACCTGCATCAGAAACCTCAGAAACCGTCTTCAAGCCTTATTATACGTTGGTGCTGGCCAGTCATGTCACCAAGACCAACGCTGCCGCCTATGCTGAGCAGCTCAAGAAAGAGGGTTTCGAGGCACAAGTGATTACCCGCTCCTCCACAAAAGTGATTTACGGACAGTTTGCTACCGAAGGCGAAGCCTACAACCGTCTTCACCAGCTCAACAACCAGAAACCTTTTGCCGAGGCATGGGTCATGAAGATTGAGAAACCATGAAGCGAGTAAGATGTCCCAAATGCGACAATTTCATCACTTTCGATGAAACCCAATATCAGCCGGGACAGTCGCTGGTGTTCCAGTGTCCCGAATGCAACAAGCAGTTTGGCATCCGCATGGGCGTTTCCAAACTCCGCAACACCCAGAAAGAAGAGAATCCCGACGAGAATGCCGAAACCAACGGCTGCGGCTCCATTGTGGTCATTGAGAACGTGTTCCACTACAAGCAAGTCATTCCACTCCGTATGGGCGACAACGTCATAGGCCGCTACATGAAAGGCAATCCACGTTGCAACACCCCCATCGAAACTGTTGACCCCAGCGTCGATATTTGCCATTGTGTCATTCAGGTGTCGCGCGACAAAAAAGGCCGTCTGCGCCATATTCTGCGCGACGGCCCCAGCAATACCGGTACTTTTGTTGACAATCAAATCCTCGGCGACCGCGAGCGTCGCATCATTACCGACGGCACCCTCTTCACCATCGGTGCCACCAGCATCATCCTCCGCCTAAGTCAGGACTGATGCCGCCTACCTCAGTTTCTTTGTTTCATTGAAACAATCTTCATCACCTCAGCATCTCGGTTAGCTCACTAATCGTACAGCACACCCCGTCAAAAAGTTTGTACATCAGCTCTGGCTCTTGCTTCTCCGGGATGTAGGCAATCGTCATTCGTCCTCTGCCTGAAAACCATCCCGCCTCCGTGTGAGCGCTTCTGCCGCAGGGCAACACCAACACACAGGTATCGCAGGCCTCCATCGCCTCAATATCGTTATGGAACTGCCGTTCTGCCTTCGGGTGCTGCAGCATGTCGCGATACTGCTGTGGTGTCCATTCCATATAATCCTCACTCACGCTGCTCCATTTAAATCCAGGGTCGCCTGAAGGCGGGTTTCTGAAGTCATATACCTCGTGTCCCGCTTCTCTCAACTTAGCCACCACTTCAGGATAATACCCGTTGCGCCAGCTGCTTGCCACATATATCTTACGCCTCATTATTGTTTCCATTCGTTAATAATATCTGACGCAAAGTTACAAAAAAAGATGAAACGAACAGCCTAATCAGCCAAATACTTTTCCAATTCGCCAAAAGTGGTATCCAGAAAAGTCTGATATATCCAATGATGGGGATTAATTGCACGATATTCTTCTGCCAGACGATAACGGAGCCAACACATTCATCCTAAATGATGAGTGAAGAACATGAAAAGGAGGATAAGTTTGTTAAGGCATCATCATTTTTAGGTATTTTGTTCCGAAAATAGTGGAATGCAACTCAGTTGCAAGCGTTTTTTGTGTATCTTTGCATGCAGAAAGCAAAAAACAGAACATGAAGCTATCGGAATTAAAGACTGGTGAGAGCGGAATCATCGTTAAGGTGAAAGGCCACGGTGGTTTCCGCAAGCGCATCATCGAAATGGGGTTTATTAAAGGGCAACGGGTTGAGGTGTTGCTCAATGCCCCGCTGCAAGACCCTGTGAAATATAAGCTGATGGGCTACGAGGTGTCGTTGCGCCACGACGAGGCCGAACAAATAGAGATTGTGGCAGAAACCACGGACGAAGTCCTGATGACAGGCGAGGCTCTGGCTGACGACGCTATCGAAACGGACAATGGTGAGGGTTCGAAGATGGAAGCGCGTGTCAGAGAGAAGACTCATGAGGCTTTTCTTCGTGAGCGACGCACCATCAACGTGGCACTTATCGGCAATCCCAACTGCGGAAAGACGTCGCTTTTCAACTATGCCAGCGGCGCTCATGCACGTGTGGGCAACTATTCGGGCGTGACGGTGGACGCCACCGAG
>JAEEGL011722094.1_pt1 | contig 11440 bp, 6 predicted proteins | sample 9134231 | NCBI WGS metagenome assembly JAEEGL01 (sample SAMN16246548, study PRJNA631951) | gut metagenome | biome: gut microbiome; feature: rumen; material: fiber-attached | host: Bos | place: Iran: Karaj | collected 2018-10
AAGAGTGTACCTTGCATGTGCCAGCAGCTGCGATAGACAAGTATAGGTCGGCAGAGGGTTGGAAGAATTTCACAAGGATTGTCTCGATAGGGACCGATATAACAGACGGCATCCACTCATCAGCTGCCGCCGACCACAAAGCTGCCCTTATCTTTGACCTTCAGGGACGGAAGCTACAGCAAAAAACCAGAAAGGGAATCTACATTGAAAATGGCAAGAAAGTGATTAGATAAAAGCATAAGGCCATCCTGCGGAGTTCCTTGTACTATCCAAGCGAGCAAGCTCGGACGGAATGCAAGCGGCGTGAGAAAGAAAGAGAAGATACAGAAAAGCGGTAAAAAAGGGGAAAGAAATTTGGAAATGCGCTTGAAATGTTGTATCTTTGCACCTGTCAAGCGGTGGGATAGTGCCGTTACGGCTTAACTACAAAGGGCTCCGAGAGGGCAGGACATGAAAGTTTGTACACCGACGATGGACCATTGTTCATCGTCGGTGTACCATTATTCACAGTCGGTGAACAATGGTTCATCGACCAGAAATGAAGTATGCACCTATGTGCGGAGATGTTTGCATCGGCAATCACTCCCACTCGATGGTGGCTGGCGGTTTGGATGAGATGTCGTAACACACACGGTTGACCCCGCGAACCTTGTTGATAATCTCTGTGGAAACTCTGGCCAGGAAGTCATAAGGCAGGTGTGCCCAATCGGCGGTCATCGCATCGGTGGAGGTCACAGCGCGCAGCGCTACAGGATGTTCGTAGGTGCGTTCATCGCCCATCACTCCCACACTGCGGACGGTGGCCAGCAAGACGGCTCCCGCCTGCCATACTTTGTTATAAAGAATGTCTCCATCCTCGCAGCGATACTCGCGCAGTGCGCGGATATAGATGTCATCAGCTTCCTGAAGGATGCGAACACGCTCAGGAGTGATGTCGCCGAGGATGCGGACAGCCAGCCCCGGTCCCGGGAACGGATGGCGCGTAATCAAGTGTTCCGGCATTCCTAACTGACGTCCCACACGGCGCACCTCGTCCTTGAACAACCATTTCAGGGGTTCGCAGAGCTGTAGGTTCATCTCCTTGGGAAGACCACCCACGTTGTGATGACTCTTAATGACCTTGCCCGTGATATTCAGACTCTCGATGCGGTCGGGATAGATGGTTCCCTGTGCGAGCCAGCGGCATTGACCGGCCGATGCTTCACTATTTACAATCTTCTTGGCCTCAGCATTAAAGACCTCCACGAAGTCTCGACCAATAATTTTGCGCTTCTGCTCAGGGTCTGTCACGCCTGCCAAGTCGGCAAAGAAACGCTGCGAGGCATCCACGCCGATGACATTCAGGCCCAACACCTTGTAATCTTCCAGAACTTGCTGTGCCTCGTTCTTGCGTAACAAGCCGTGGTCCACGAAAATGCACGTTAACCGCTGTCCGATGGCACGGTTCAGCAGCACCGCTGCCACGGAGCTGTCCACACCACCTGAAAGTCCCAGAATGACACGGTCCTGCCCCAGTTGTTCACGCAGTTCTGCCACCGTGGTCTCTACGAAGTTGGCCGCACTCCACTCCTGACGCGAGCCGCAGACATCCACAACGAAGTTCTTGAGCAACAGGCTTCCTTGTGTGCTGTGGAAGACTTCGGGATGGAACTGAACGCCCCAAATGCATTTACCATTTATCAATTTACCATTTACGATTTCTCCACTCCAGTAGGCTGCGTTTTGGACGGTAGGAGTGCTGGCAATGCACTGAAATCCCTCGGGCAGGGCAGTGATGGTGTCGCCGTGACTCATCCACACCTGAGAACCCAGCTCGAAACCGCGGAAGAGCGGATTGTCAAGATTGATGGTTGTGAGGTTCTGGCGACCGTACTCGCGTGATGGTGCGGGTTCCACACGCCCGCCCAGCGTGTAGCTCATGAACTGTGCACCGTAGCAGATGCCCAGAATGGGAACAGCAAGGCGACGCAGCATATCCAAATCTACATGGAATGCTTCGGGATCATAGACGCTGAAGGGTGAGCCAGAGAGGATGATGCCGATGACATCGGGGTCATCCTGCGGGAATTTGTTGTAGGGAAGGATTTCGCAGAACGTGTCCAGTTCGCGCACACGGCGGGCAATGAGCTGTGTGGTCTGTGAGCCGAAATCCAGAATGATGATTTTCTGCATGAGTGCTAATTTATGTATGTTTTTGATGAAAGCGTCAAGACTGTGACTTTGGCAGGCGCTTGAGCAGATCCTGAATCACCAGACCTGCCAGTGTGAACCCGAAGACAGCTGTGACATGAACCATTGAGCCGTTGGGCTCTCCCCTCCGATGATTCTTCATGACCTCCGGCGAATAAACCACCTTGAATTTGCAGGAAGGAAACGCGTGCTCACGCTTGAAACGTTGTCGCAGCGCCCGTGCCAGCGGGCAGCCCTGAACCTTCCAGAACTCATCAACACGCACTTGTGTAGGGTCCATCTTCAAGGCTGCGCCCATAGAGGAAAAGAATCTGACCCGGGGGGAGAGAGAGGTGGCATGAAGAATCAGAGCAGCCTTGCAGGCGAGATTGTCTATGGCATCTATCACATAATCATAGGTATCGAGGGCGAATCGTTCCGATGTATCAGGGCCATAGGCAACGCAGATAGCCTGAACCTCTGCTTGAGGGTTAATGTCTAAAAGTCTTGATTTCATGGCTTCTACCTTCACCTGTCCTATAGTCTTCGCCGTTGCGGGACACTGACGATTGGCATTGGAAACACTCACGCTGTCATAATCTACCAGGGTGAGGTGCGTGACGCCACTGCGCACCAGACCTTCGGCGACCCAACTGCCGACACCTCCTACACCGAAAAGAATCACACGCGTCGATGCCATCAGTAGCATAGCATCCTCGCCAACCAGCCGAAAAGAGCGGTCAAAAAGTTCTTCGCGTGAATAAATTGTTTGCATGTTATGTAGTGAGCATCAAGAGTGTGACATAGGCCTGAAGCGGAAGAGTTCTCCCATCCACAGGACGGGGCTGGTGAGTGCGAGCAACCAAAGCCAATCACCCAGGCTCAGCGCAGCAACTCCGAACATTTGACCAAAGACATTGACGATGAGGAACTGCCCGATGATGATGACTAAAACGATTCCCAGGAAGCCTTTGCTGAACGGAGCTTGCGCAGCGCGGGGATGACGCAAGTAAGTGAATACATCATGCAGCAGACTCCGGTCTGTACGGAAATAGCGGGCATTGAAGAGGTTCCAGAATTGCAACATCACAAAGAAGGTGAAGAACACGCCCAGCTCATAGTCGTTGAGATGTTGCTTGCTCTTGGTGAAATCAAAGAAATGCCCGAAGTAGAGGGTCCATTTGTCATGGCTCATCAACTCACTGACGCTGCTAATGTCACAATGCCAAAGGAGTTGCCACAAGCCGAAAAGGAAGACAAAGAGTAGCAGTCCGATGCCCAAGATGCGATACATCATGGAACGATCCACAATATGACTGTCTGGACGACGCGGGCGGTCCAGCATCACACGCGCATCGGGCGGCAGCGAGGAGAGGGCCATAGCAGCGAAAGTGTCCATGATGAGGTTCACCCACAACATCTGCGTCACGTTGAGTGGGGAGTCCAGCCCCATGAATGCGCCAGCCAGCACGATGAGGCAGGCGCAGACATTGATGGTCATCTGGAAGAGGATAAAACGTCGGATATTCAGATAGAGAGACCGCCCCCAGAGGATGGCAGTGTTGATGCTGGCGAAGGAATTGTCGATGATCGTGATGTCGCTGGCCTCCTTGGCACGAGCGGTGCCGTCGCCCATAGAGAGGCCAACCTGGGCCTTCTTCAGTGCGGGTGCGTCATTGGTGCCGTCGCCGGTGACAGCCACGACCTGGCCCATTGACTGAAGGAGAGTCACAAGCCGTGCCTTGTCGGCAGGCTTGGCACGTGAGAGAACTTTCAGCTTGGGCAGGACTTGTGTCTTCAGTTCGTCATCCGTCATCTGCTCAAAATCGGTTCCTGTGATCACCAGCCCCGAATCACCTTCGGTGATGATGCCCGTCTCCAATCCCACCTCTTTGGCCGTCAACGCCACATCCCCCGTCACCATGATAATGTTCACCCCCGCGCGATGACATACCGTCACAGCCTCACGGACGTCGGGGCGCACAGGGTCTGCCATTCCCACAAAACCGATGAAGACGAGAGGAGTTTGTTGGCCCTCGATCATCTCCTGAGTGGCAAAGGCCAAGGTGCGACGCCCCATACGCTGCACTTCGGCCAGACGGTTGCTGACCTGCTCAGGTGTCTGATTTCCAGCAATCTGGTCGCACATCTGCAGGACAATCTCCGGTGCACCCTTGACAAACTTGTATTGCCGCCCGGTAGCCAGCTCTGTGGCAAAGGTCGTCATCTGTTTGGTTTCGGGCGAGAAACCTATCTGGCTGGTGATACTGAAAGCTTCACGGTAGTCTTGGTAATCAATATCTTTACGGCGTTTGAGCCAATACAATAGCGAGCCTTCAGTGGGGTTACCCACACTGCGCAAATGCCCATCGGTTTGCACGGACAGTTCCGCCGTGGAATTGACGGCTATACAACGTGCAATCTCATCGAGATCAGTAAGAAGAACCTCTGAATCCTCCATCACACGTAGCTTATTCTTCGTCAGCGTGCCTGTCTTGTCGGTACAGATGACGGTGGCTGCACCCATCGTCTCGCAGGCATGCAGTTTACGCACCAAGTTGTTCTGACGGAGCATTTTCTTCATGCTGAGTGCCAAACTGATGGTGACGCTCATCGGTAGTCCTTCCGGTACGGCAACCACCACGAGTGTGACAGCAATCATGATGGAATTGAGCGTGAAAGTGAGCATTTCCATCAAGTCACCGTTGTTAGCGGTATTACCGTCGAGGAGGAAATAATAAGCCAAACGTCCCAGAACAATCAATATGGCTATGAGATAGCTCACCTTGGTAATCCAAAGACCCAGTTGATCTAATTGCTGATTCAGCGGAGTACGGACATGGCTCTCTTCGCGGATGATGCGGGCGCCCTTGCCTTCCTCCGTATCCATGCCTACGGCCGTCACTTGATAATAACATTCTCCCTCCAGCACGATGCTGCCCCGGAGCAGGAAATCAACGGGATAGGCTGCCTCCTCACCTGTAGAATCATCTGTGCGAAGCATCTTGGAAGCATACATCTCGCCGGTGAAAGCAGATTCATCGATGAGCAGAGCCCGGACCTCCACGAGTATGCCGTCAGCAGGCACTTCATCGCCACTTTCCAGTCGCACGATGTCACCCTTCACAACATCACACTTGGGAATCAGACACATCTGTGGACGACCATGCTGACGTGAAGCACGATTCATCCATCGCAAGACTTTCACCTTGCGTTCGTCTTTCTTACGGTTAAGGATCCGAAACTCGCGTTCGGCACGCACTTCAAAGAGGAAACCCACGCCAGTGGCCAGCAAGAGTGCCATGAGGACACCCAACGGTTCTATCAATGTTGTCCAGCTCTTGCCTACCAGAAAGATCTCGTAGAGAGATACAGCCACAGAGAACACAAACACAACCAGCAGAACGATGATGAGCGGATCCCGGAACTTCTCGAGGAAACCCCGCCACAGAGGTTTCTCTGGAGGAGGCGGAATGATGTTACAACCGCGGCCTTCGCTCACGATAGCAGAATCAGCTTCCAAGCATAACTTCTTGTAATTATTCACGTTCAGTAATTATCGTTAAACACAAGAATGAACATTTATCAAACTTTACCTAAGCAGTCCCGCAAGAACTGTGGGGTATAACCTTCGATGCACTTGGCAACTTGTTCCGGGGTGCCACAAGAGAGGACACGTCCACCTCCACGTCCACCTTCAGGGCCCATATCAATCAGATAATCTGCAAACTTGATCACATCGAGATTGTGCTCGATAACAAGAACCGTATTGCCCTTATCGACCAGCCTCTGCAGCACATCCAGCAAGACGCGGATGTCCTCGAAATGCAGACCTGTTGTGGGTTCGTCCAGAATGTAGAACGTTCTGCCCGTGTCACGTTTGCTGAGTTCTGTGGCCAGCTTCACACGCTGGCTTTCGCCACCGCTCAATGTGGTGCTGCTCTGTCCCAGTTTGATATAGCCAAGGCCCACGTCTTGCAGTGTCTTAATTTTCTGGAGGATAGTGGGCACATTCTCGAAGAACTCCACAGCACGGTTGATGGTCATATCCAGCACATCGGCAATGCTCTTGCCCTTGAATCGCACTTCGAGGGTCTCGCGGTTATATCGTCGGCCACGACATTCTTCGCAAGGCACCATCACATCTGGGAGGAAGTTCATTTCAATGGTCTTGTAACCAGCGCCGCCACAGCTCTCGCAGCGGCCGCCCTTGACATTGAATGAGAAACGACCAGGCTTGTAACCACGTATGCGTGCCTCGGGCAGAGAGACAAAGAGGTCACGAATGTCCGAGAAGACACCCGTATAGGTCGCTGGGTTACTGCGTGGTGTGCGGCCAATAGGACTCTGATCGACGCATACGACCTTGTCAATATGCTCCAAACCGCTCACGCTGTCATAGGGCAAGGGGTCGCGCAAAGAACGATAAAAATGCTGTGAGAGAATAGGTTGCAACGTGTCATTGATGAGAGTGCTCTTGCCAGAGCCAGAGACGCCAGTGACACAGATGAAGGTGCCGAGCGGGAAACGCACATCCACATTCTGCAGGTTATTACCACGGGCACCTTTCAGTTCCAAGAACTTACCGCTGCCCGAGCGGCGTGTGGCAGGAATCTCTATCGCGCGCGTACCTTTTAAGTATTGTGCGGTGAGTGTGTCAGTCTGCATCATCGCGGGGAATGAGCCTTGGAACACCACTTCCCCACCCTTTCGACCGGCAAGAGGCCCCATATCAACAATATAGTCGGCCTTGCGCATCATTTCTTCATCATGCTCTACCACGATTACCGTGTTGCCGGTGTCACGCAGTTCCTGAAGTGAGTGGATGAGACGGCAGTTGTCACGCTGATGCAAGCCTATGGAAGGTTCGTCGAGGATGTAAAGGACATTCACTAACTTGGAACCAATCTGGGTGGCCAGACGTATTCGCTGGCTCTCACCACCACTGAGGCTCATACTGCTGCGAGCGAGAGAGAGATAATCCAATCCCACATCATAGAGAAAATCAAGTCGTGAACGAATTTCCTTCAGAATTTCCGGGGCAATGCGTTGCTGGCGTTCGGTGAGATGATGAGGAAGATCTGTTATCCATTCGCGCAAGTCCTTGATATCCATATCTGCCAGCTCTGCAATGTTCTTGCCTCCAATACGGAAGTGCAGGGCTTCACGATTCAGGCGGCTACCGTGACAGTCAGGACAAACAGCCGTGCGAGAGAACTGCTCAGCCCACTTCTGGGCTGTGGCGCTGGCTTCGCTGTCCTGCATCATCGATATATATTTGGATAACCCTTCGTAATCAATATAATAATCATTGGTGGTTCCTGCGGTAGAAGCTGGGATGCGTAAGCGTTCTGGACAACCATTGAGGATTTCATCTATAGCCTCGTCGGGAACAGCACTCAGTGGAGTGTTGAGCGTGCAGCCATAGCGGTCTAACAACGCTTCCATCTGCCAGAATATCATCTGATTGCGACCTTTACCGATGGGAGCAATCCCTCCTTCCTTGACAGAGAGTGAACGGTCAGGAATCACCTTTTCAACATCGATGAGATTGACCATTCCCAATCCCTTGCAACGGGGACACCAGCCCTGTGGCGAATTGAAAGAGAAGTTATGCGGTGCAGGGTCAGCATAGCTCATGCCCGTGGTGGGACACATGAGGCGGCGACTGTAATGCTTGAGCTGCCCTGAGTCGGCATCCAAGACCATCATCAGTCCATCACCCATCTTCAGGCACTGCTGCACACTATTCTTCAGGCGGGAGGCAGAATCACCGAGCACTCCATACATTCCTGATTCTCCAGGTTTCCCCGCAGGGGCGGTACTCCCCTGAGAGGCCGAATATCCTTGAGAGTCAATACTGCCAGGATGAACTACCAACCTGTCCACCACCACCTCAATAGAGTGGTTACTGTAGCGGTCAACCTTCATATTCGGTGTGACCTCCATCAACTCACCATCCACACGAACACGAATAAAACCTTTACGACGTATGCTCTCGAAGAGTTCACGATAGTGTCCCTTGCGGTTGCGCACCACAGGTGCCAGCAACATCACGCGGCGGTCTGCATAGTCTGTGAGCAGGAGCTGTATAATCTGTTCCTCGGTGTATTTCACCATTGCCTCGCCCGTCTGCCATGAAAAGGCATCACCCGCACGAGCATAAAGAAGGCGCAGAAAATCAAAGATCTCAGTAGTAGTTCCAACAGTGGAGCGTGGGTTCTTGTTGGTGGTCTTCTGCTCAATGCTGATAACAGGAGAGAGGCCGGTAATCTTGTCCACGTCGGGGCGTTCCATTCCCCCAAGGAAGTTACGCGCGTAGGCCGAAAAGGTCTCAATATAACGACGCTGGCCTTCGGCATAGATGGTGTCAAAAGCCAGCGATGATTTACCCGAGCCAGATAGCCCTGTAATGACTGTCAAACTATGACGGGGTATCACCACATCCACGTTTTTCAAGTTATGGACGCGAGCACCCAATATTTCTATCTTTCCCCTGTCTTCCAATTTAAAAACCAACGCTTCGCACTCTGCGAGAATCTATCAAATAGGGTGGGTTCTATGTATTAGCTTTGAATTGCTTTGAGACAATTATCGAGCGGATTAACTTTCAATGCCGAGAAAAGGCCAAAGCGAACAAAGATAATTCATAGAGAATATTTATTAATAGAACACACCAAACACTTTCAACGCCTAGCAGCGCTTCCGCTTTAAAGAACTTTCATTCATCCCCTCCCGTAGTGCCACTGCTCTCGTTGTAGTGTGTGAGCACGTTGACGTCTCGGCGGATATGATACACACGCCCGTCGGCACCCTTTGCCACAACATTGACGAAATAGACACCATTCTTGACGATGCGGCCATTGACCCTACCATCCCAACCATCGTTGATATCGTTCCAGGAATACAGTTTCTTACCCCAGCGGTTGAAGATGGTGGCCTTGAACTCAACGATACTCTGGTGCCCATCTTTGGCCTTATAGATGTTATTGGGAGATTCATCATTGCCCGGCGAGAACGCATTGGGCATTTCCAGGATTGATTCAGCAATAGAGATGATGAAACGCATAGGCTCCTCACCCTCATCGGGATAGGTGATGGTATCTGTCCCCAGGACAAAGGTGGCATTGAGTTCAACCACGAAGGACCCACTGCTGTTGAACGTGTATTCCAGCGTCTGATCAAAGCGGTGAATCAACGGTGCATCTTTCTTGCCTTGTTCATATATAATCCACTCGTAACGTGCATCATAATCATCCACATCGGATGGATTGGCCGTAAATACAGCCTGCAAGGGAGCTGAACCAGAATAGCTCTCGGCATTCTCTTCCACCACTTGTTCTCCATTCTGTGTATAGGTGAAGACAGCCGTGGGTGAACACGTCTGTGCACAGGCGTTGGCCGTCACCCACAGCACGGAAGCCATGAAGAAGGTTCTCAATTCCATAAATAACTTTCAACAATCAACGAACAGGTCATGACCCTCAGCAGGTTATTCCCAGTACAGTTCCTGACGATTGATGTTCCACTTGTGATCCTTCGGGAAATCATCACCCTCCCAGGCTTTCTTGGAGGTCCATTTCTCCGGGGCGTCAGTCCAGAAAGGATCATCAGCAGGAAGACCAAGAGGCATGAAGGCCAAAGAGGTCATGTAGAGCGAACCATTATTGGTGTACCAGTCTGCCACATTGGGATGCGACCCCACGAAGCCGATGGTGAGGTAGCCGTCCTCAGTGAAGTTGCTCTTACCCTTACCCTCAAACATCCGTTTCATTACAGCTGTGATACCAGCACGGACCTGTCCGTTGTGCAATTCCTTGGGCAGCTGCTTCATCCACGCAAGTTGAGCCAGTGGTTGCAGCACGGCCAGACGATAAGGAATTGAACGTCCCACCACAGGGAAAGTACCCTCCGGTGAGATGAAACGCTCGAGAATAACAGCGTATTTCTGCATGCGTTCAGTCACCACTTCCAGACGGTTCTTGGCACCATTGCGCTTGTCGCCATGTGAACGGATAAGGTACGTGTTGTTGGGCTGCTTGGCAGCTACCATCTGGAGGCACTCGGTGTACATCGGCTGGATAACATAGGCGTTGTAGTAGTCAAATGCAAAACTGGGACCATCGCTGTAGAGACCGTCACCTATATACCATTCCTCTGCCTTGCTCATCGCCATCTTGATGCGGAAAGCGTCATAGCCTCCACCTGAATACATCAGAAACGCTTCTTCCATTCCCACAAAGAGCAGCCAGTTGGTGTAAGGCGGGTCATAACGACGCAGGCCTTGCAACTCCTTGTGATAGCGTTGTTTAGTTACGTCATCCAACGGTTCCCACAGAGCCTTGTAACCACGGAACAAGCTCTCCACCACATAGGCAGCATCCACCAGCGTCTGACCGCCGCTTGTCCAGCCCAGATAGTCGGGACTCTCGGGATCTACGGCATTCTTATAAGCCTGAATGGCCCATTCGCGCAATTGTTTACGTTTCTGGCCCTCGGGAGTATCGTCGTCGGGCAAGGTAAGCCAAGGTGCAATGCCTGCCATCAATCGGCCAAAGCATTCCATATATGCCACCTTCTTATCACGGTTATCCCATGTGGGTGACAGCTCCAGCTTCATATTCTTCTGGAGGGTGCCGTTGGCCATGTTCTCCAAGACTGGAGCTGCCATTGTATAGGCCAGCTCCACCCAATAGGCACGATCACTCTGCCCATCACCCAACGGGTTCGCAGGTTGCTGTTGTTTTTTTGTTTTAGCCAACGCCGTTGCGGCAACCATCAGGCAGACTGCCATCAAAAGGAAGACTCTCTTCATTTGACTATTAGACAATTAACAATTACACAAATAAAAGGACATTGTCCGCCGACAAAGGAACAAGCTACGCCCTTTCAATTCTCAATTTTCAACTACCAAATCTCAACTCTCCATATCTGGCTCACTCCTTTGTCATGTCCCCTTCAATGGTCAGGCGAACAACGGAAGACTCCTTGGCATTGGAGCGGACTGTGATATTTTTCTTGAACCGGCCAGCAAATTTCCCAGCACCATTGTATGACACCTCTATCGTTCCACGTTCTCCTGGCTTGATGGGATCCTTCGGGTAGTTGGGGATGGTGCATCCACAGCTGGCAATGGCCTGGTGAATGATCAGGGGAGCATTGCCCACATTGGTGAAGGAGAATGTGCACTTGACCACACCGTCCTTCTCTGCAAATGTCCCGAAGTCGTGGGACAAAGTGTCGAATTTGATTTCTGCGGCTTTTTCGCCGT
>JAEEGL012585333.1_pt1 | contig 11440 bp, 5 predicted proteins | sample 9134231 | NCBI WGS metagenome assembly JAEEGL01 (sample SAMN16246548, study PRJNA631951) | gut metagenome | biome: gut microbiome; feature: rumen; material: fiber-attached | host: Bos | place: Iran: Karaj | collected 2018-10
CAGATCATCGTGCAGACGTCGCCGTCAAAATTCAGGATGATATTGTCTATATTGCCGCTCTTGTCAGCCGACATATAGACTACCGGGAGGGGAAGCATGGAGGTCGGGAATCCCACGGCATTCAGAAGCGCGTTTTTCGATGTTCTTATAACCTTGCTCTGAAGAAGCTGCTCGGTTATGCAGTGATCCGAAGCGGGAAGAACCGGAAGCGGCTCAAGAGACAGGTCGTATTCAGAAGCGGGCTTTTCCGCGGCTTCATCAATAAATAAACCCGGGCAGTGACGGAATATGCACTTCTTTGTTTTATCTTCGTCTATCTCACTACAGTTGCAGACCAGAACGGCATCGTAACCGCGGAACATAATTCCGAACTGGGAAAACATTCCGTCGCATCTCGGAGTATCCTCAATAGAACTCATCGGGAATAAAAACCCGTATCCGTGTCTCCATTCATCATCGGGATTTTCGCTGTCGTTTGAATGCGGTGAGGTCGCCTGTCTTATATAGTCTTCGGGGATAACCTGCCTGCCCGCGTATTTTCCGTAATTAAGAACGCAGAGCGAGAATTTCGCAAGCTCTTCCGGAGTCAGGAACAGACCCCATCCGCCGGCTTCAAGACCGTTGTTGTCGGTTTCCCAGAACGGCCTTCTTGTTATTCCGAGCGGTTCAAAAAGCCGCGGCATAAGGTAATCAATAACACCCATGCCCGTAACTTTTTTGATTATCGCGCAGCACATATACGCGTTTTCACTTATATAACGGTACTTTTCTCCGGGCCCGGCGTACCAGGGCGAGCGGAAGAAATCCCCGACCCAGTCATTTCCCGTTTTGTCGGAAATGAGACTGACGTTTTTGCCCGAAGTCATTGTCAGAAGATGATAAACCGTCATTTTTTCGAGCTTTTCATCCGGCTTTGACGGTCTGTGCAGAGGGAAGAAATCAATCACCTTTGATTCAAGAGATATCAGTCCCTCGGATATCGCGAAACCGACCGCGACAGAAGTAACGCTCTTGCTGACAGAATAAAGCGTGTGGGGAATGTCACGGCCGTAAGGCGCCGCGTAACACTCGTGGGCAACTTTTCCGTGACGCAGTATCATCAATGAATGAAGTTCAATATTGCTGTTTCTGAAATCGTCAAGCAGTTCCTTTATCCCGGCTGAATCAACTCCGACCTGCTCGGGAAAATCCGCGGAAATAAGCTGTTTACTTTCTGATGGCATATTCTGTCTCCTTTATCCGTTGTTTGAGGCGTATTCAAGCACTTTTTCAATAAGAGAAAGTTTATTCTCGTCTTTCATCACCGTTACATCAAAATGAGGTTTCCCGTTTCCGGAGCTGACTTTGAATCTTCCGCTGTAATTCGGAGCAATACGGTACATCATATCCATATCGAGATTATCGGTTTTGAATATGATTCTGTCTCCCTCGATTGAAATCTCATAGATATCGGCTTTTGCCGCCTTGCTTCTGATGGTTGAAATCCTGATAAGTCCGAGTACGCTTTCAGGCGGCTCTCCGAAACGGTCGATAAGCTCGTCCGTAACGTCAAGGGCGTCCTCCTTGGTGCGTATATCGGCAATCCTTCTGTAAATCTGAAGCCGCTGCGGCAGACTACCGATATATTTTTCGGGAATATGCGCGTCTATCGGAAGGTCTATCAAACAGTCTTTCTCGGGCTCCGCGGGTTTTTCTCCCTTCTCCTCGCTGACCGCCTGCTCAAGCAGTTTAATATACATGTCATATCCGACGGACTCCATCTGACCGTGCTGATTCGCTCCGAGAATATTGCCCGCTCCGCGCAGCTCAAGGTCTCTCATGGCAATATGGAAACCGGAACCGAATTCCGTGAATTCACGGATTGCCTCAAGACGTTTTTCCGCTATTTCCGAAAGCTGTTTTCCTCTCGTGAACGTGAAATATGCGCTTGCCCTTCTCGATGAGCGTCCCACCCTGCCTCTTATCTGGTGAAGCTGGGCAAGTCCCATCCTGTCGGCGTTTTCTATTATCAGAGTGTTGACGTTGGGAACATCGACACCCGTTTCGATTATCGTCGTGCAGACAAGTATATCTATCTCGCCGTCAAGCAGTTTGCGCCAGACCTCGCTGAGTTCGTCCTCATTCATCCTGCCGTGGCCGACGGCAACCGTCGCGTCCGGAAGCAGTTCCTTGATTTCAGCCGCCTTGCGTTCAACTGTTTCTATTTTATTGTAAAGATAGTAAACCTGTCCTCCCCTGCGGAGCTCCTGCTCCATCGCCTGCGCGAGAACATCCATATCGTGCTCGATAACATAGGTCTGAACAGGATGTCTGTCCTGCGGCGCTTCTTCAAGCACCGACATATCGCGGATGCCCGTCATCGCCATATTCAGCGTTCTCGGAATGGGCGTGGCGGTAAGGGTAAGAACATCGACGCTCGGATAAAGCGATTTGAGTTTTTCCTTCTGCGCGACGCCGAATCGCTGTTCCTCGTCAACTATGATAAGGCCAAGCTTGCTGAACTGAATATCCTTTGAAATGAGGCGGTGAGTGCCGACAACTATATCGACACTGCCTCTGCGCAGACCGAGAACGGTTGAATCTATATCCTTCTTTGAGCAGAATCTCGAAAGCATTCTCGCTTCAATCGGGAAGCCGTCAAACCTTTTGAGAATGGTCTGGTAATGCTGAAGCGCGAGTATCGTGGTCGGAACAAGTATCGCCGCCTGCATACCGTCGGCAACGCATTTGAAAACGGCGCGCAGAGCGACCTCCGTTTTGCCGAAGCCGACATCACCGCACAGGAGTCTGTCCATCGGATACGGCTTTTCCATATCGCGCTTTATTTCCCTGATACAGCGAAGCTGGTCATCCGTTTCCGCGTATTCAAAACGGCTTTCAAAGTCATTCTGCATATCTATATCGGGTGAAAAAGAATGTCCCTGAACCTTCAGCCGCTTTGAATAAAGCTCAATGAGCTCCTTCGCCATGTTTTTGACAGACGCTTTGACCTTGCTGCGTGTCTTCTGCCAGTCGGCGCCGCCTAATTTATTGAGTTTTACGGGTCTGTCCTCACCCGCGCCTATATATTTGGAAACCTGGTCAAGCTGGGTTACGGGGACATAGAGGATATCGCCCTTATCATAACGGATTTTGATATAATCCTTGATTGTGCCCTGTGTTTCAAGACCGCTGATGCCGTCAAATATTCCGATGCCGTGAGCCGAGTGAACAACATACTCGCCCCTGTGAAGCTCGGTAAGACTGTTGAAGGCGTTTTTGCTCGTCCTTCTTGTTCTTTTCGGCTTTACGGCAGTCTGGGAACGGTAGGTGAATACCGTGAACGCCGCGCCCGGATATTCCATTCCGTATGATAAGCCGCCCGGAACAACCGAGGTTTTTCCGATTGGGAATTTCTCGGGAAGGGACGGATAAAAATTACAGGGAATGCCTTCCGCGTTGAGATCGTTCGCAAGCGTCTGCGCCGCTTTTTCCGTGCCCGCCATAACAATGCAGGTGTGCTCCTTATGCGCCTGCCTGCCGTTTATATCCTCGGTCAGGGCGGTCAGCAGACCGTTCCAAGGAACAAGCTGCTTTGCGGAAAAGCTGATAAGCTCCTTGACGCCCGTGTCAAAGCTTCCTCTCGGCAGACTGTCAAGATAAACGACACCCATATCGGTGTAGTTCTTATATAACTCAAACTGCTCAAGGCCGTAACGGTCAAGACCGCGGCAGAGCACCTTTTCCTTGAAAAGCGATTTGACTGTTTCGTGCTGAAGCTGAATGGCGGCATTGAATCTGTCTTTGACGGAAAAACTTTCGCAGACAAAAAGCAGACAGTTTGCGGCGTAATCGAATATTCCGCCCGAGCCGGGATAAATAAGCGGCAGATATTTATCGGCGCAGTTTATTTTTATTCCGCTCTTTATTTTTTCGATTTCCGCGGAAAGCATTTTATAACCGTCACCGCGGATTCTCTTTTCTTTAATGTGCTTCTCAATAACCGCGATAAGCTGTTCGTCGGTTATCAGAACCTCCTTGGCGGGAGTAATTCTGATTTCATCGAGCAGCTCCGTTCTTCTCTGTGAATCAATGTCAAAATAAAAAACCGAGTCAACGGTGTCTCCCCATAACTCCACCCTGCAGGGATATGACGAATCGGGAGGGAAAAAGTCGAGAATACCGCCTCTGACGGCAAACTGCCCGGGGCCGTCAATCTGGTCGCAGAATGAATATCCGCTTCTGAGCAGAAGCCCGGTGAGTTCTTCGGTTGAGTATTCCTCTCCCGCCGTGATGCTCAGCGAGTTTGCCATAAGAACATCGGGAGGTATGGTAAGCTGCATCGCGGCTTCGGATGAAAGAACCACAGCGTCATATTTTCCTGTCAGCATCCTGTCAAGAACATTAAGACGCTTATGCTCATATTCTCTTGAAACGGTTTCTTCTATTCTGTATGAAAAATCCCTCGCGGGATAAAGATATGCCTTTATTCCGAAGTTTTCAAGGTCGGCAACCATTTTGGACCCCTGCGTTTCATCGGGAACGATTACGAGCGCGGACCTTTTGAAGCCGGATACAAGCGACGCGATTACGTGCGCCTTGTGAATATAGGCAAGACCGGTGACTCCCAGAGGCGTGCGGTTTTTATGTATGGCATTGACAACCGAACGGAATTCGGGAATACTTTTTGCGATTTCGGTGAAACAGTTCATATATTAACTCCGGCTTTCCTCAGCGCGTTGATAAGCTCATCCGTACTGCCGCTTTTGTGACAGTACGCGGTCATTCCGCACTCCCGGGCGCCCTCGCAGTTGGCGGGAACATCGTCGGTGAAGAAGCATTCTTCGGCTCTGAGGTTGAATTTTGAAAAAAGTTTATAATAGATTTCCTTTTCGGGCTTGAGCAGATGACAGTCCGCGGAAATCAGATAGCCGTCAAAATAAGACAGCGCGGGAATGTCTTTTTTGTTGTCATAAAAATCATCGGAAGCGTTTGAGAGAAGAAAAATCCGGTATCCGTTTTTTCTCAGCCTTTTCACCAGATCTTCCATTTCGGGATACGGCTTCATATACGGATAGAAATTATATACCAGTTCACGGATTTTTTCATAATGCTCAGCCGGTAATTTATCCCCGGCGATACGCATGATATCCTCCGGAAACACGATGCCGCGGTCTTTATCGGCCCACAGTCTGCTTCTGAAAATTTCTCTGAGAGCGATATCGGCGGTTTCTCTGTCAAACAAAGAATTAAGAATTCTTTCGGGGTTAAACTCTATAAGAACTCCGCCCATATCAAAAACAATGTTTTTTATCATATAAATGTCCCTATGCCCTCTCCATATAGATGGGAGGGCAGATTAACGTATTTTATATATTATAATACGATTTTTCAACCCCGTCAACAAACAATTTGGCGTTTTAATGGGTATTTTCGGTTTTCAGGTTGAAAAGATTTTCTTAATATGATAAAATTTTAATGTTATATAAGGATGTGATTTTATGAAACTGCTGGCTCTTGACGGCAACAGTATAGTCAACCGCGCGTTTTACGGAGTAAAGCTTCTGACAACGAAGGACGGAAAATACTATACCAACGCCGTTTTCGGATTTCTGAATATTCTTCTCAAGCTCCACGCAGACGTAAGTCCCGACGCCGTTGCCGTGGCTTTTGATGTCAAAGCGCCGACTTTCCGCCATAAGATGTATGACGGCTACAAGGCAAACCGCAAACCGATGCCCGAGGAACTCGCGCAGCAGATGCCCGTTCTCAAGGAAATCCTTTCGGCGATGGGATATAAAATCATCGAGGCGCCCGGCTGGGAAGCGGATGACATTCTCGGCACTCTCGCCTCCGGCTGCGGCAGGGATGATTTCTGCTATATCGCGACCGGCGACCGCGACTCGCTCCAGCTTGTCAGGGATAATGTAAATGTCCTGCTCGCTTCAACCAAAATGGGCGCCGCTGTCACCGTAAAATATGATAAAGAAAAAATCAGAGAGGACTATCTCGTTGACGACCCTCATAAGCTCATCGATATCAAAGCGCTTCAGGGCGACTCCTCCGACTGTATCCCCGGAGTTGCAGGCATAGGCGAAAAAACCGCGAAGGAGCTTGTTTCCTCATTCGGTACGATAGATGAAATCTACGCAAACCTTGAAACGATTGATATCAAAAAAGGCGTTCACGACAAGCTCGCCGCCGACAGGGATATGGCATATCTCAGCAGAACTCTCGGCACGATAAGCGATGAGGCGCCCGTGGATAAAGACTATAACAGTTACATTCCCGCCGAGCCCGACGCGTTCAAGCTGACTTCGCTTCTCTCAAAACTTGAGATGTTCAAAATGATTGAGCGGCTCAATCTCAAGCCCGTCGCGCCCGTCAGGGAAACAGCCGATGCGGCTCAGGTGAAAACAGACCTTTATAAGGTTGAAGATACCGAACTGCTTTACAACACCCTCAGAAAAAGCGGCAAAGTATATTTTGTGTTTGACAGCGGAATTTTCTATATCAAAACGCCTCTCGGAGTTGCCGAGGTCAATCCCGACAATGACGGCTATCTCGGATTCTGCGAAAAATTCCTGTTTGACAAATCAATTAAAAAATACACCTTCAACGTGAAAGCCCTCTACGCTTTCTTCTATAAATACAGACTCGATATTGAAATCAACGGCATCGCGGGAGACGCCATGCTCGCCGCCTATATTGTCAACCCGTCTTCGGAATATTCCCTCAAGAGAATAACCGAGGAATACGCCGGTCACATCACATCGGAAGGTGACGGAACAGCCGTTTACACCGCTTATCTTCAGGCGGCTTTTGAAAATCTCGAAAAAATAATCGATGAGAGGGGCCAGCGCGAACTTCTCGGAAACATCGAGCTTCCGCTTTCAAAAGTTCTCGCTTCAATGGAGTGCGAGGGATTCCTTGTCGATGCTCAGGGCATCAGGGAATTCGGAGACAGGCTCACCGGAAAAATCGATAACCTGACAAGCGAAATCTTCGGGGAAACGGGATATGAATTCAATCTCAATTCGCCCAAGCAGCTCGGTGAGGCGCTGTTTGAGAAGCTCGGTCTTCCGGCAAAGAAAAAGACAAAGAGCGGATATTCGACAAACGCCGAGGTGCTCGAATCCCTTGCCGCGGATTTCCCGGTTGTGTCAAAGATTCTTGAATACAGAACTCTCACAAAGCTCAAATCAACTTACTGTGACGGACTGCTCAAGGCAATCGGTGAGGACGGCAGGATTCACTCGACTCTGAATCAAACCGAAACGAGAACAGGCAGAATATCCTCCGCTGAGCCGAACCTTCAGAATATCCCGGTGCGTTCTCCTCTCGGCAGGGAAATGCGTAAATTTTTCACGGCAAAAGACGGCTGCGTGCTTGTTGACGCAGACTATTCGCAGATTGAGCTTCGCGTTCTCGCCCATATGGCAAACGATAAAAATATGATCGCGGCTTTCAATGACGGCGAGGATATTCACGCAATCACCGCCTCACAGGTATTCGATATGCCTCTGATGATGGTTACTCCGCTTATGAGAAGCAGAGCCAAGGCGGTAAATTTCGGCATCGTTTACGGCATCGGAGCGTTTTCCCTTTCAAAGGATATAGGCGTTTCGGTCGGCGAAGCGAGGAAATATATTGAGGACTATCTCAATAATTTCAGCGGTGTGCGCGACTATATGAAAGCCGTTGTCGAGGGAGCGAAGGAAAACGGCTATGTGGAGTCTGTTTACAAGCGCAGAAGATATCTTCCCGAAATCTCCGCTTCAAACGCGATGGTCCGCGCCGCGGGAGAAAGAATGGCTATGAACATGCCGATTCAGGGCACCGCCGCCGATATAATCAAAATAGCGATGATAAGAGTTTACGACGCGCTCGAAAAACTCGGTCTTAAAGCGAAACTCATTCTTCAGGTTCACGATGAACTGATAGTGGAAGCGCCCGCGGAGGAGGCGGACACAGTCGCGTCACTCCTCAAGCGGGAAATGGAAAACGCGGTTAAAATGCGGGTAGCCATGCTTGCCGATGTGGGTACGGGCAAAACATGGTATGACGCCAAAACATAATTATGGATTACAGGATAATTGAATTTGAGGAACGGCATATTGCCGGTATTGTAAACATTGAAAATCAATGTTTTTCTTCTCCGTGGACCGAAGAAGAAATCAGGGAAGCGTCGGAAAACCCCGTCTATCGTTTTCTCGTTGCGGAAAGTGATGAAACGGCGGGTTACATCGGCGTTATAGAAATAAGCGGCGAAGCGTTCATAACAAACATCGCGGTTCTTCCCGGTTACCGCGGCAGCGGAATCGGCAGGGCTTTGCTCAAGGCGGCAGTTGACGGAGCGCAGAACAGAAACTGCGAATTCATAACGCTTGAGGTCAGAGAGAGCAACTCGGTCGCGATAGATCTTTATAAGTCTCTCGGATTTACCGAAGCGGGAAAGCGCAGAAATTTCTATACGAAGCCGGATGAAGACGCGATTATTTATACTCTGACATTCAGGAAGGAATCCCGATGAAAATACTTGCAATCGAATCATCCTGCGACGAAACAGCGGCGGCGGTTGTCGAGGACGGCAGACGCGTGCTCTCAAATGTTATCGCGTCGCAGGTGAAAGAACATATCATATACGGCGGCGTCGTTCCCGAAATCGCTTCGCGCCTTCACGCGCAGGCGATAAGCGGAGTCGTGAAAAAGGCGCTTGACGACGCTTCGGTTACAATCTCCGACATTGACGCCGTGGCGGTGACTTACGCGCCCGGGCTTATCGGCGCGCTGCTTGTCGGCGTCAACTTCGCCAAAGGTCTCGCCTTCTCGGCGGGGAAGCCGCTGATACCTGTTCATCATCTCCGCTCTCACATCGCGGCGAATTACATAACCTCGCCCGGACTCGAGCCGCCGTTTCTCTGCATTGTCGTATCGGGCGGCCACAGCCATATCGTTACGGTCAACGGCTACACGGATTTAACCGTAATCGGAAAAACCCGCGACGACGCCGCGGGCGAATGCATGGATAAATCCGCGAGGGCAATGGGACTTGATTATCCCGGCGGAGTGAATCTTGACAGAATAAGCGCCGAAGGAAACCCGGCAGCGTATAAGCTTCCGAGGCCCAGAGTTGACGGCAGCAAATACGATTTCAGCTTTTCCGGGCTTAAAACCGCGGTTGTGAATATTATTCACAACGCCGCGCAGAAAGGCGAAGCCGTCAGCATACCCGACCTCGGCGCCTCCTGCATCGACGCTGTGACAAAATGCCTTGTTGACAACACCGTTGAGGCGGCTCTCGAATACGGATATAAAAAAATCGCCCTCGCGGGCGGAGTCAGCGCGAACTCGGTTCTCAGAAGAAAGATGACGGAAGTCTGCGCTGAAAACGGCTGGGAACTCTATATGCCCGAAAAGAATCTCTGCGGCGACAATGCCGCGATGGTCGGCGCTCAGGGATATTATGAATTCCTTTCGGGAAACACAGCGGATGAAACGCTGAACGCCTACGCCACAATGCCGATTGACAACCCGTCAAAATAACCGGGCTTCGCTTTCACTGCCATCTGTCAGGAGGGCATAAATCTAAACTTGTTAATAACGTGTTTAAAGACTTTGTTCTTGTAAGGCACGATGAGGAGGATATTCAATGAAAATATGTAAAAGAGTATTGGCAGTATTACTTTGCGCACTTATGCTTATCGGCATTTTGCCGCTGGGTGTGTTTTCATCAGGTATGTCAGAGGAAAAAACAGACTCAAAGGATGTTTCTATATCAGATGATACCACGATGGGACGCATTTTGAACAACACTTTAGAAACAGCAGCTGCCGATGATGATGGTTTTTCCATTTCGTATATTGAAGTCGAAGGAAAAACTGCAACAGTAGATATAAGCAATGATGAACCATGCAAAGTTGTTGTTGCAATTTACGATCCGGAAACAAACCAAATGCTTGCTTCCGGAATGACTGATATTGAAGAAAAAGCCGGCCAAGCTATCGTCAATATTGATATTTCTTCTATGCCTAAATACTTTGTGGTAAGAGCCTTTGCACTTGATAAAAACATGGGAGCTCTTTGCGATAAATATGAATCACTTCATTATACTGAGAAATTCGAAGATTTTTATAACTTAACTCCTGAAGATTATTCGGATAAAAATGTTGTTTTGATGCAGGACGACACTGTTGGATATGATGCTGAAGAAATCGATTTCGGCGTTCTTTCTGATGATGTTTCTGTTGGAACTACATCCTCATCTATGAAAATAACTTACGATAACGACCAAAAGGCATATATTTTCACAAATGCCACAAATGAAGTAAAAAACCTCAAACCCGGAGACAAGTATTTTTATCAGTTCGGAGAAAATAATACTGAGTTTATAGTAATAAAAGTTGTTTCTGTTTCCGTAAATGGCAATACTGTTACTGTTAAAGAAGATGAAAATGTGGGCCTTGCGGATGTATTTGACCACATTAAAATAGACACAGCGGGTGATTATGAAACGGCTGAAATAAGCAATATCGGTGAAGGTATAACTGTTACAGAAGAATCAATATCCACTCAGGGTATTGGTGATTTTAATTATAACGACAAAAAAAGCAAAGATGTCTCAATAACGGTAAATGTTCACGACCCAAAGGCCTATGGAACAATTACGGGCTCACTGAAAGTTTCACTTTCAGTGAATGCGAAATGCTATTATGATGTAGTATTATTCGGCAAAGATTATTATGAAGTTAAATTAGAAACTACAACAGGTTGTTCAGGGTCTGTTTCAATAACCGGTAAAGTTGATTTTGCTAATATCGCTGATTGGAAATTCTTTGACGAATCGCTTTATGTTGGTGCTTTTGATTTGGAAGTAACAATAAAGCCGGAGATTAGCGTAAGTGTAACCTCTTCGTTTTCTCTGACCTATTCTAAAACAGTAGCCGTTTCTTACGATAGTAAGAATAAACTGAACAAAAGTGAAACAGAAAAGAAAGATTTAGATGGTGATATTTCGGGAAGCATAACCATAACATTAGGTTTGAATGTTACCATTAAATTTGTTTTATATATACCTCCTCACGGAAAAGATCTTTGTAAAAAATCAAAAATAGATTTTCTTAAAGATGCATATGCAGAAGTTGCTTCCATAAGTGTTACTTTATCCGCAGGTTTGAAGGCAACCGGTAATACGGAGAATGTTGAACCTACTCATCCGTGCTCATTATGTGTTTCCGGAACTATAAGTCTTTATGGAAAGCTTTCCGGAAATTTGAAAGTTTGCATAGTTCCATATATTATAGATTTTACAGTTCCGGTTACAATAGCGTCATATGAAAAACCGATATGGGACTTTTATTATTCAGCCTCGACAACGCCTCATTTCGTTGTGGGAGAATGCGGAACAGTTTCTTGTCCTAACAAATATCATGAAGTTCAAGTAAAAGTTACAGATTCTGTC
>JAEEGL013233350.1_pt1 | contig 11440 bp, 11 predicted proteins | sample 9134231 | NCBI WGS metagenome assembly JAEEGL01 (sample SAMN16246548, study PRJNA631951) | gut metagenome | biome: gut microbiome; feature: rumen; material: fiber-attached | host: Bos | place: Iran: Karaj | collected 2018-10
AGAGCTTTTCGAAAGGCTTTCCCTTTTTTACTATGGCTTATGGCCTATGACTATGGCTCACTTCATCCAAGGTGTGAATACAGAACTATTTGGTGAAGCGAGCCATAAGCCGGCCATTGTCAAAAGTCACTTCCTAATCTGCTCAAACCCCTTTCCGTAAGCCCCCATCACCGTGTTCATGGTCATGAATGCTTTGGGGTCTTCGTCTTTCACAATGCGTAGAATCTGTTGCGACTCGCGTTTGTGCGCCACCACCATCAGGATGGGGCCTTCGTGCTTCGTGTACCAACCTGTGCCGTTAATTAAAGTCACGCCGCGCTGCATCTCGTTAGCGATGCGGTCTGCTACCTTTTCAGGTTCAGAAGTGAAGATGAAAGCCTGTACGGTCTGTTTATTACCCGTCAGCACGAGGTCAATGCAGTAACTGCACACGCCCATGACGACAAAGCTATAGATGAAGTCCTCTATCGTGTTGCCCACAATGAAGCCGCAGGCAATGATGATGATGTCACAAAGCAGGATGACACGGCCTTGGGAGATGTTGTGGTACTTGCAGACAATCATCGCGATGATGTCGGTGCCGCCTGTGCTACCCCCTTGGGTGAAGGCCACGCCAATACTCAAGCCCGCCAATCCGCCACCGAGGATGGCCGCCAGGAAATGGTCGCTGACGAAGGGTTGCATCTCGCCTGCCATCATCGGGTCAGTGATGAAATGCTGCAACAGCGACATAAACACGGAAGCCATGATAATGGAATAGCCCGTTTTAATACCGAAGCCCACGCCGATAACTTTCAGCGCAATGACCAACAATATCGCATTGATGACGAACACGGAGATACCTGTGGAGAGGCCCGTACCCCAATAAATCAAGGCTGCGATGCCACTCACGCCGCCACCCATAAGGTGGTTCGGGATGAGGAAGGCCGTCCAGCCCAAACACATGCAAAACAACGCCAAGGTGATGATGATGTAACGCTTCACCTCGGCCCAGATGGTTTTTTTGTCTGCTTTCATAATTCATTGAGTTTTATGTGGCAAAAGTACTACATTTTATTGATTTTGTTGCTTAATAAGTTTCTTTCCATATTTATGTATCGTCTCTTGTCACAAAACGGCTTCTCCGTGCGTCTTGTAATTGAAAAAAGCTCCAAAGATGGACCCTGTATTTGAAAAGACATATCAAAGCTACTACCCGACTCTGATTAGGATTGCGGCAAAGATGTTGCAAGATCGCGAGGGCGCAAAGGATGTCGTGCAAGACGTGTTCACTGCCTATTATTTCGCGATGAATAACGAGAAAATCATTCACGACACGAGAAATTGGCTCGTCAGGAGTACCATCAACAAGGGCATTGACTACAAACGGAAAATGGCAAGGACCGTCACGATAGAAAACCCTCAGCCCGACACAAACGAGAGTCCCAATGACGAAGTTTCTGACATCCTCAATGCGATAGCACATCTCGACCAGAAAGAACAAGCACTTGTCGTGCTATACAGCGAGGGCTACTCCTACAAGGAAATCGCGGAAATGACCGGGCGCAACTACCATTCCATCGGAAAAACCTTGTCAAGAATCTTGGATAAAATCAAAAAACACGTGCTATGAAACACTTGGATGACAAAACGATACAAAGCTATATTGACAACGAATTGCCAGAAAGCGAAAGGAAAAGGATAGCGTCTCACCTCGAAAAATGTTTGTCGTGCAGACAAAGCGTTGAATCGCAACGCTCCTTCTCCGAAAAACTGAAGAAATCGTTGGAGAATTTGGCTGACGACAACATCACAGTGCCGGAATTCAGTTTCGGAAACGCAGCAAACCCAAAGGTGAATGTTGCCCGCATAGCCATCATTTCCTCCCTATCTACAGCTTGTGCCATAGCACTTATCGCAGTGATTTTCAACCTTTTTTCGAAGCCCAAGCCAACAGACTACATCTTCGATTATTACACCATCGAAGATTACGATGCCAACAGACCTTATGCCGAGCAGGAGTTCGCCGAGTTCAAGATGCGTTCACAAACAGAAGAAACAGATATAGACCTCTAATTATCAAAGCCATGAAAAAAATACTCTTAATTATCGGATTAGCCTTTGCTATGTGCTATCAAATTGATGCACAAGTGGTTACACTTGTTGTAGACGAAACCTACGGCAAGGGAAACGACTGGGACAAAATCTTTGACACCTACTATGACACCCTAAATGGTCGTCCTAACGGATTGCGTAAACAACTCGTCGTCTTTGATGACGGCAAGGCCATGGTCAGCCATGCCACAAAAAACAAGTATTCCTTATTCGACTCAAACGGTAAATTCTTGAAAGACATCACCTTGTACTTTGCTGACAAAAGCAAGAAACCGCGCAACCTTCAACCCGTGGAAGGAAAGTTGGGCAATTTGTACTTCACTCAGGCCAACAATACAGGCGACATTTACTTGTTTGACGACAAAGGATTGATTGTCAAAGAACTGAAGATTAAGTATCAAGCCCTGGAAATGCTGGCATTGGACGATCACCATATCGCCATCATGGGAGGCACGTCGTGGACCAGCAAATGGAGGCACTTTGTATCCATTTTGAACACAAAAACGGGCAAGGAAAAAATCCTTTGTGACGCATTTCAAAATACAAGTGGAGACCTCAAAAGCAAAGGCTACTACATTTACACAGAAAGCAAAAGGAACGACATGAAAGGCTGGTGGCAAATCGCGAAAGTCAATGACAAACTCATTGTTTCCAACCCGATAGACGGACTTGTGAGAACCTACGATTTTAATGGCAATAAGATTTCGGAAAAAATGTTGAATTGGGAACCACAAACCCTGTCTGTCGAAGAACAGATTGCCTTACAGAATGACCGAATCCAACGTATGAAAGATGATCTCCCACAAATAACCAATACCGATGAAAGATTGCTTCCAGCATACCGCGAACTGATTTCCGCATATGAAAAAGGCGTTCAACACATCAAGGAGCCTATCAACATGGGTTGGTTTACGATGGCCATCCGGGGCAACGATGACAACATCCTTTTCTTTGGCGATGCCAAGGAAGCAGGCAAAAACACATTCCACATCTATTCTGTCGCAAAAGGACAAAGCATTTCCGAAGGCTCCTTCCAATGCGAAGACTACGACCTCGCCATAACGAAAAAACGCTTCGTTTGCCACAACGGTTTTTACTACGGCGTACAAGTGCTAAAGGATTGCGAAGGCATGCCACTGAGGTTGGTGAGATTCAAGGCAAAGGAGTAAATCGTGAGAAACAAACACAACAAAAAACTCAACCAATTGGAAACAGTTGGTTGAGTTTTCTTTTTGTACCCGAGGCCGAACTAAAACAAAGAAACTGTATTGCGCCCGTTTTCTCTCTTATTATTGATTATCTGGTATTTACACTCTTCTGGTTTTATCGTCAAAAAGCAAAATAAAGCATTAAAAAGAACTAAAAAAGCAAAATGTTTCACCTATGTTTCACCTGAAATAAAGCTAATAAATATAAGGCGAGGCATGTATTTTTTTACTACTTTTGCAGCAGAATTTTGACTATGGCATCGATTACTTTCAATTTAGAGCTTGCTTCAAAGACAAATAGGGCTGGGAAATATCCAATTTATTTGCGTATTACCCAAAACAGGAAACCTATGCGCATTAAAACTTCAGTTGAACTTGAGCGCAAGTCTGATTGGAATCCCAAAAAGAAGGAAATTCGGCCATCGGAGCCTAATGCCGCCAAATGGAATACAATTTTAGCCAAAGAGGTTGAAGCCGCCAAAGATAAGTATAGGGAGTTAAAAGAAGTTGGCGCAGCGACATCGGTGAATATTAAGGAAAGAATCAACAGTGGTGATACTTCAAAGTCGTTTCTTCAATATGCTCGGCAACGCACCCAGGAACTCTATGACAACGGCAATATCCGAAACTACAAGAAATACAATGGCTTCTGCAATAAACTTGAAACATATTTGACCGATTCACATGGGATAGTGCGCGAATTACTTTTTTCGGAGATAGATACTGCATTTCTAGCCAGATTTGAATCCTATCTTCATACCCTCCGCAACGAGCGCAACCCTGAAAAAGTTTTACATGTCAACACTATACAAGTGTGCTTCAATGTCTTTCGCGCCATCGTGAAACGAGCCATTGAGGTGGACAATATAATACCCATGGAGAAGAACCCCTTCTTGTCCTTCAAGATCAAAGGGGTAAAGACTGACAAAGAGAAGCTTGATGCTGATGAGATTGAAAGAATAAAGGAACTTGACTTGAAAGAAGGCAGCCTGATTTGGCATTGCCGCAACTACTTTCTATTCAGTTTCTATTGCGCGGGCATCCGTGTGGGCGACTTTATTCAACTCCGTTGGGCCAACATTTCCAATGACGGGAGAATCCACTATCAGATGGGTAAGAACCACAAAGTAAGGGATCTCGTTCTGGTTGAACCCGCCAAGCACATCCTCGATTATTATCACCACCCAAAGGTGAAGGCAATAGAATACATATTTCCAATTCTCGATCCAAACGCAGAATTTGCCAAAGCGGTCACTCAAGAAGAAAAAGACGTGTTGCCTCCCGACATAAAAGAAAAGATGTTTGCTCAAATTGGAGCAAAAACAGCATTGATTAACAAAGAATTAAAGAAGATTGCGAATCTGGCGGGGATTGAAAAGAACCTATCGTTTCACATTAGTCGCCATAGCTTTGCCAAGGCAGCAAAACAAAAAGGTGTTGACAATGCAAAGGTCAAGGAACTTCTAGCGCATAGTAGCCTTAAAATCACCGAAGGTTATATGGGTAACTTTGATACCGCCGACAATGATGCGGCACTGTCATCGATATTTGAAGAGAAGCCATCCTTTGACATTGACACCCTTGTTGCCCAATTGAAATCACTATCCAAAAAACAGCTGAAGGAGGTATTGAAAAGGGTAAAAGCAAAATAAACGTGATTATTTGATGGGTGATTCGCTGGTTCAAACCGTTTTTATTATTTTTGCCATATAATCTTATTCCCATGGCACAACCCATTACCGACAAACATGATACGCAAGTTCTTTCTTTTAAAGACTTTGTGGATTCGGTTTTTACCGAGTTAAACTCTCCTGCCAATGAATGGTATGCGGATTTACGCGAATATGGCTATTATTATAAGCCAACATACTGGGAAAACGCCCTAATACCTTTGGCCGTTCGACTTTACGAGTTAGCGCAAAACGATGATGCAATCTACTGGTGGCTCATAAGGGAAATGTCCCTTGTTGATTTGTGCAAAGCCAGCAAAGAGGATATTAGGAAGAGAGATGTTTTTGACGTTTTGTTGCAACTAAAACCAGAACATGGGAGAATCATTTTGGACAATAGTGTTCCAAAACATGCTGAAGAATTGCAAAAGGCTTTGGACAACGATGACCTTGAGACATTCAGGAGCCTGCTACCATTAATTGCTGATGATAACACTATTTACAATATAGGTAGAGTGTTGATGCGAGTTGAAGAGGTACGGGATATTTTTGAAAGGACTATACATTATACAAAAGGAGAATCTTTGGGGAGGATGTTTGTGCTGTTCAGGGAGTTTTATCGTTATTTTGCCGGAGAATACAAGTACAACAATCGTTATTGCGACGGCCTGGCGAAAAACGTTTTTCTTGCATTATACCAGACACAATACCGAGAAGACAAGGTTGACTTTTGTGATGTGGCTATTGAAATCGGAGAATTGTGGGTTAAAAACTTGGCATTGGCCTACTTCTTGAACAAGAACCATATGCCCAAATCCGTGAGCGATGTATTGTACGATACTCTCCAAAGCCAGAGTGCTTATGTTTTACATGATTTGAAAGAAGAACTCACTTTTTGTGATAATGAAGTACACTCAGAAGTCTTGAAAAAAAGCGTAGGCGGTTGGTTGGATATTGAAAAATATTCTGCCACTTTTAGAGTGTTTGATCAAGAATGGAGAAAAACCCTGCCCCCCTTCTCGTGCAGATGCCATAATGGAAGACGGAGGGTGCGGATACTTGCGCAGAAAGATGGCAATGTGGAACGTCGTAACGCGCAAGACAATTGCGTTCCCTATATAGATTCAAAAAATGCGATACCGAAGGAAGTCCTGGAAACGCTCAAGGCTCAAGAGGCTAATAAGAACGTTGAAATCCAAGAACCAGTGGCTGTTTCTAACTATGACCCAGAACCAGCTTTAAAAGGTAAGGGACATGGCGTAAAGGATAAGAACAAAGAATTGGTTTTGAAACCGATGCCGTTCCCTAACACCTTAGATATTGCCCCAGCGACACCAAAACTTTTTTTGGAGGTGTTACATTCAAAGTTGGTCTCAGGGGGGTATTTGGCTGATGATAGCGTGAACGATTTAATTTTTATTCTTGGTGGTGTAGAAGTCGATTCGAATGGTACTCATCATGCCGTTGATTGGAAAAAAGACATTAGAGCGACTCTACAGGCATTTTGTAGTGCATTTTATGGTATGGAACACTTGCCACCAAGAAAGAAACCCTGGGCAAAACTATCAAATCTTTTCACTTTGGCGGGGAAACCTATACTAAAGCTAAGCGAGGACGCTAACGAAGTGTATGGGAAAGACAATGAGCTTTGGATGAAGGAACGCATCCAAAGTGCAATAGATGATGCCAAGAAAAAAGCGTTAGAGAGTCAGCAAGAGTAAAGCAGACTTCTTGGTTTTGTTTTAGCGTGGCAATAGCTGCGCTTTTTTTATTTTCTGATTGACTTTATTGTTTAGGAATTATTACGTAATAATTACGTAATAATTACATAATCATCTATTTGATTATCAAGTAAATAAGTTTGTTTTGACATCAAAAAAAGCTATAATTTTGCCGCCACAAAACACGACAAAATGGACGTCAAAATAATCGGAGTAGAAGAATTTGAACAATTACGCGCGGACCTTATTAATGCCGTGCGCGAGGAGCTAGCCAAGGCAAATGTCGGTGGCGTGGGTGCGGATGACTATCTCACTGCAAAGCAAGTTTGTGAAGAGCTTGGCATATCAAGCCGCCAGTTCCAAAAATATCGTGATGAACGCCGAATCGCCTTCAGCCAGTGCGGGCGTAAGATTTACGTGCGCCGAGGCGATCTCAATGCCTTCATCTCGTCACATCGCATCCCAAGTAGATATGAATAATAACACCTTTAAAAAATAAAACGATGAAGAATGATCAAATCATTATCGCCTACGGCCTCACGCAAGAAGAAGCCACGGCAGCACATCGCCATCTCATTTCAACGATGGGATGTGCATCGGAAAACGTCACTATTACCACCGACCCAGCCGCCATCTTCTCGCTGCGAGCAAGTGAAGTCAATCTCGTCGGTGTAAAAGCACACGCAACCGACCAGAAACAGTGGTCGAAGCTCATGCCCGTCTGCCGCTATATGAAGGAGAACAACATTAAGTTTCAAATCATTAAATAATTCACACTATGAAAAAGAAAAAAACGATGCCTAAGAGCATCAACAGAGCAGCACCTTTTATCAAGACAGACAGCTTCGCTACATCAACAGTGACGCACCTAGGAGAATTGGTTTACACCTACAAAACCATTACGCCATGCACAATCATCTAAGCAATGCCAAACGAGCTAAGAATGATGAGTACTATACCCGTCGCGTTGATGTCGATAAAGAATTAGTTCACTATACCTCTTGCTTTGAGGGAAAAGTGGTCTATTGCAGCTGCGACGATGATGGTTCCGCGTTCAAGGAGTACTTCGTTGAGAACTTCCATGCGCTCGAACTTCAAGGGCTTTACTGCTCTGGAATCGCTGGGGAACTGTTCGAGTATGATGGCGATAAGGCCACGGTAAGCAGGATTGATGGCGATTTTCGTTCAAGCGATTCAACGGCCATCATGAAGCAGTCCGACATCATAGCCACCAACATGCCGTTCTCGCTGTCCCGGAAGTTTTTTTCACAGCTGCTTGAACACGGCAAAGACTTCTTGGTCATCGCAAACAAGAACGCCATATCATACAAAGAAGTGTTCCCGGCGATTAAGGATGGTGTGGTTCGGCTTGGGTACACAACGCCTGACTATTTCCAAACCCCTTCTGGAACATTGGCCAACCTCAGCGGACTCTCACGATGGTTTACGACACTTCCGACACCCCACAAGACATACCTGTCCTTCACCGCCAGTTTCAATGATCGCGACTATCAGCACTTCGATCTCTACCCAGCCATGAACGTGGACAAGACGAGTGAGATACCATGCGACTACGATGGACTGCTTGGGGTGCCGATAACAGCTCTCGACAAACTTGACCCCGAGCAGTTTGACATCGTTGAACTCATTGCTCGATATGCCGTCATTGATCATTCGTATGATGTTAGAGGAAGACAATTAACTGAAGTCAAAGGTAAACCAAGATTCAGTAGATTAATAATCAACAAATTAAAAAATAAAAAAAATGAAAGTAAAACCAAATTTTAGAATTAAAAACAATCAAAACAGTGTTTACAGACCAAAACAACAAACAAATGCCAAATATGGTGATTTTTGGGAAAAAGCGGAACGACCACTTATTATCATTGGAACTGCCCTCTTCACAGGTGGAATAAGCTATGGATTCCATTGTCTTCGTGAGAACAAGAAGACCAAAGAGGCTAAGAAACGTGCTGATTATATCAGTGAAAAAAAAGCTAAAGACCGCCAAGCGAAACGCGATGAAGAAAAAGCTGCGCGTGAGCAAGCCGAACGTGAAGCTGAAGAGAGGATTCAAAATCAGGTCAACGATGAAGCAAATGCCGTTGAAGACCCCAAACCAGCTAATGAAGTTGTGAGCAGTGCACCAGATGACATCAAATCAACGCGGCTCAATGCTGACCTTATCCACAAGGGAAACATCGCTGTGGTGTTTGGTCCAAAGGGAGAAGGTAAGTCGATTTTCACGACGCAAATGCTGGCAGGTGTAGTCAAAGGCACACCTGAGGATTTGTTCCCTGAGTTTGGTCAGCAACATGATGGGCAACATGGAATCATCATCGACTTCGAACAGAGCTGGGCGCAATTGAAGGGACGCTATGGCAAGGAGGGATATAGATTGCCCGAGGACTTTGATTTTGTTTGCGGGAAGGCTTTTACCAAACTGGAAGCATTTAAAGCTTATCTGAGGAACTTGATTGGCAAGCTCACGAGGAGCACTGTTATCGCCATAGACAATCTTTCAAAGGCTCTCCCCATCTTGCAGGATGAGTCTGCACGAGACTTGTTCAGGTTCTTGAGCGAATGTATAGAATCCGCCAAGCGAGATAAAGGGATTGACCTAACCTTCGTTCTTGTTGCCCACACCAACAAGGAAGGCTATGGCGTATCTATCGGCACGGAGCATCTTAAAGGTACGTCCAAGGTTGCTGATTTTGCCGATTTGGTGCTAGCTATTGGTCCTACCCGATTCGGCAAGGGTATAAAGATGCTCAAGGTTCTACACAACAGGAATGAACCAGAGCCAGAGACCGTACTGGTGATGAAGAAGGTGGATTCAAAACCTTACCTTCACTTCGAGCCTGTCAGTAATATGCGTGAAGAGGGTGCCTTGCCGAATAAAGCCAAAAATGTGAAAAGGGAAAAGCCGTGTGAGGACAATGAACAGGATGACAACGAACAACAGCCCGAGAAGTTCACGCATGAGGAAAAGGTCGAAATGTGGAAACTGAATAAAGAGGAGCATTTGTCTTATGAGAAAATTGCCGCGAAGTTCAAAAAGGAAGGGAAAACGACCTCTCGACAGAACGTAGGTATCTATGTCCGAGCCATTGAGGATGAAATGGAATCCTCTCGACAGACCGACCAAGACCCAGACCAGCAATAATTCATTTCCATAATTTTATAATTTAAACTGTTATTTTCTGAGCTCCCGTTGTCATGGCGGGAGTTCTTTTTTCATGGTATAAAGTATAATGCCCTATGCTGGAATTTGAGTATTTTTGCACCTATGAAGCAGCGCACCTACATAGCCATTGACCTAAAGTCTTTCTATGCATCGGTTGAATGCGTGGAACGAGGCCTTGATCCACTGACTACAAATTTGGTCGTTGCTGACAAGAGCCGTACAGACAAGACCATCTGCCTTGCTGTATCACCATCCTTGAAGTCATACGGAGTTGGTGGCCGTCCCAGGTTATTCGAGGTGATACAGAAAGTGGAGGAAGTCAATCGTGAGAGAAGAAAGAACATCGGGTATCGGGCGTTTTCAGGTAAATCGTATTATGACCAAGAATTAAAGGCTTGTCCGGAACTGGAGTTGGATTATGTTGTTGCGCCGCCGAGGATGGCCTACTACATTGAATACAGCACAAGGATATACCAGGTCTATCTGAAGTACATTGCGCCGGAGGACATCTACCCCTATTCCATCGACGAGGTTTTCATTGATGCTACCGACTATCTTGACAGCTATAAGATGACCGCCCATGAGTTAGCCTTGAAGATGGTAAGGGATGTGCTGAAAGAGACTGGCATCACGGCAACTGCTGGTATCGGAACTAATATGTATCTCTGCAAGATCGCCATGGATATTGTGGCCAAGCATATTCCACCTGATAAAGACGGTGTAAGGATAGCTGAACTCGATGAAATGAGCTATAGGCAAAAGCTCTGGAGCCATAAGCCTCTGACAAGTTTCTGGCGCATCGGAAAGGGTATAGCGAAGAAGCTGGAAGAACACGGCCTTGACACTATGGGGAAGGTGGCGCGATGTAGCATAGAGAACGAAGAACTCCTATACAGTCTTTTCGGTATAAACGCTGAACTCCTCATAGATCATGCTTGGGGATGGGAACCTGTCGGAATGAATGAGGTGAAATCCTACAGGCCAGAGACCAATTCAATCAGTAGTGGTCAGGTGCTATCGGTAGGTTATGACTACAAAAAGGCTAAGGTTGTAGTGCTTGAAATGGCCGATGATGTAGCGTTGAATCTCGTAAAGCATCATTTTGTGGCGGATCAAATCGTCCTGACCATTAACTACGACGCTGAGAACCTGACCAACCCAGTGTTAAGGTCAAAGTATTTTGGAGAGATTACGACCGACTACTATGGCAGACAGGTTCCGAAACACGCCCACGGAACGGCTAATCTTGATACACCCACATCATCAGGGAAGGTCATCACACAGGCAGTAAAGGATTTGTATGTGAAAATAGTCAACCCCAATCTTCTTGTGCGCCGAATCAACCTGACCGTGAACCATGTCGTAAGTGAAGAAAATGCGGCATCACTAACCCCACCATCCGAGCAACTTGACCTCTTCACCGACTATGAGGAGAAAGCACGGGATGACGAGGAAAAAGCCGAAGAACTGGCCAAGGAGCGAAAAGTTCAGGAGGCTTTGTTGGGGATTAAAGAGAAATATGGCAAAAACGCTATTCTGAAAGGCTTGAATTTTGAGGAA
>JAEEGL013986880.1_pt1 | contig 11440 bp, 8 predicted proteins | sample 9134231 | NCBI WGS metagenome assembly JAEEGL01 (sample SAMN16246548, study PRJNA631951) | gut metagenome | biome: gut microbiome; feature: rumen; material: fiber-attached | host: Bos | place: Iran: Karaj | collected 2018-10
CATTGTATTCCGTTACCGGCATGACAAAACTGCGGATCAGACTGCCCTTTTCCGGATCCGTGATCTGTACCTCGATCGTCCCGGTTCCGGCATCCAGCAGATAGGATACGATCTTCTGATCCGACGTATAGCCGGCCAGTATCCTGACTTTCTCCCCTTGCGGTTCTGTCCGAGAAATCACTTCATGGCTGTTCAGCCGGCAGGTAATCAGATCGGCACCGTCGCAGACAGTCAGACTGTCATCCTGCCAGACAGCCGCTTCCGGAAAGGAAGTCAGCATCTCGCTGCTCAGCTGCAGACTGGTATCATACGCGTTTTCAAAAACGGAAAGACAGCCGTTGGAGATCAGGCAGATCCGGTATCCGTTCGTGCTGCTGTCCGGTATTGTCAGTGCTTTGGTGATATTCTGCGGATAGGTCCGGCGGATCAGACTCTGGCCGTTTTCCCGCCAGGCCGTCACGTCATTGCCGGCCGCGGTTATCATGCGGGCATGATCCGGAGTCAGCTCATAAACAGCCGCGAGGGCACCGCCGGCATCGTACTGGGTCAGTACAGATCCGCTGTCCGGATCAAACACCGTCAGATGATCTTCGGCAGTGCAGACCAGAACATCTTTCCCGTCAAAAGACGTGATGTATTTCTGGAACGGCAGACTGAGGTGGGAATACGGCAGTTCTGTCTGCCAGATCTCTTCCAGACTTGTGCTGAGACAGCGCAGGCGCAACGTGTTTTCATATGCGTAAAGTGTCTGTTCCAGTTCGGAATATGTCGTGTCGGGATGGACGGGAGATACGATCAGAAGATGTTCGGCATCGAGAAAGAAAATGTCACTGATGGAATCGCAGACGGTTTCATCGAGGGTGAAATGGCCGGTTTCCTCATCAAAGAAGCCAACCTGTTCATGACCGCTTTCTTCGTGGTAGATCACGGCCAGTGTACGCCCGTCCGGTGCCCAGCAGACATCCTTGATGTGTCCTTTCCGTTCGGACGGGATCCGGTAACTGGCATAAGGAGTGCCGTCCTGGCGGTGCATGACCTGCACGGCGAATGCGTCAGCTGCCGCGATGAAATTCTGATCATCCGACATATGGATGCGGTTCAGCATCTGAAACTGCAGCGGTGTATGCCATACCTGATGGCCGGTTAAGTCAAAGCAGCTGACCGCGCCGTTGTGGCAGACATACAGCAGGTTCTGATCGTCCATCATCAGATCGGCGGCGGTATCACCGTCCAGATGCCATACGGCTGTCTTTTCTTTTGTTTTCAGATCGACGGCAGTGATTGTCATTGATCCATCCAGGTATGCCATCCGGCTGCCGTCAGAAGTAATGACCATATCAAGGATCCCGGACGATTCCTGATATACATACGTCTGGCGGAGCGTTCCCGGCAGTTCATAAGCACCGGCCGCCCGCTGCAGAGCATACAGAGCTTCCGGTGTGACGGGCCGATCCAGGCTATCCGAAGGCAGTGCCTCCAGGGCATAGGCCAGCGCCTGCATGCGTTCTCTGTTATCGGAAGCCTGCAGGGACTGTACTGCCAGGGTATTGGATTCCTTGATCAGCGTCTGCCGGTAATGGCTGCGGATCACCGCGTTTGAATACAGCAGATAGGAGATGGCGATGGCTGAGAGGACGGCGATGATACTGGTCAGTATCAGCATTCTCTGCCGGTTGTACTGAGCCCGGCGCATGATCAACTCGTCATAGGAACAGCCGATCAGAGCGGCTGCCAGACGCGGCAGTTCCGTCTTATCCGCTTCTTTGAACGGCTGCCGGTAATCACAGGCCAGCGGTTCGCACTGCCGTTTCACAGTCATTGAAGATCCGTCGGATGCTGACAGTGTCTCCTCATAGGAACAGAGAAGCTCCGGGAAAACGTCCGGCGGCTCCCCTTCCGAAAGCACTGTCAGGATGTGTGAACGATCATGCGTTCCTAAAAATTCTTCAATTTCATGAAGGCACCATTTTGATTCCTTGTAAGCCGGCGAGCAGATCACGATCAGATATTCCGAAGCAGACAGCGCCTCGTCGATCTTTTGCGACAGATCGCTGCCGATATCCAGCTCCGCCTGATCGAGGAAGAGCCGGTCAATACGCTCGATACCGGTCTGTTCGCGGATCGCGGAAGGTATATGAAAACGCTCCAGGCGTTTCTGGATCTCATGCGCGACGGCACTGTCACGCTCATTGTGCCGATAGGAAATAAAAGCGTTGTATTTCATGATTCACTGACGTTTCTACCATGAATTTTATCATGAAACAAAACAGCATTCCGGAAAAACAGAGGATTTCCTGCCCGGCGGAGAAAAAAAGAACCCTGTCAGAAATGTACAGAGTTCTCTCAATATCAATTGTTTTCAGAACCGGCTGCCTATACGGCTTTTATAATGCTCAGCCGCCTTCAGCCCCTTGGCAGAAAGATAGATGATACCGTAATGTTCTTTGTTCACAAAACCGCTGTCTGTCAGACGCTCGATCATGGCATGCACGCTTGGCCTTGAAACATTCAGTTTTCTGGCCAGGGCTATACTGCGGATTCCTCTTCCTTCCGGATCAAGTTCCCATAAGGCAATCAGGTATCTGATTCTGGCATTTGTCAGTTCATGAACCATAACACACCGTTCTTTCTTCAGGTGTTCTTATGCCGTAATGGATTCCAGACGGGCTGCTTCCTTGTACGGTCTGAACAGCAGCCAGCCAATGCCGGCGATCAGAGCCAGAGCGACGATCATGCCGATGACATTGCCGGTACCGGTGAATACACCGCCGATCTGGTAAATGATGAAGGCGACAACATAGGCGAGCAGGCACTGGTAGCCGATGGCAAACCATGTCCATTTCGCATTGTTCATTTCTCTTCTGATTGCGCCGATCGCGGCAAAGCACGGAGCGCACAGCAGGTTGAAAGCCAGGAAGCTGTAGCCGGCCAGCGGTGTGAGTCCTTCGAAATCCAGGACACCGAAAACACCGACAACTTCTTCTTTGGCAACCAGACCCATGACAGTTGCGATCGTCGCCTTGATGTTGTCAAAGCCGAGCGGTGCGAAGATCCACTTCACGGCATTGCCGATGGCACCGAGAACACTTTCCTCGAGTTCCAGATCCGGATTCCAGCCGAATGCGCCGTCCGTCCAGCCGAAGGTCGAGCCAAGCCATATGACGATCGAAGAAAGCAGGATGATCGTACCGGCCTTCTTGATGAAGGACCAGCCGCGTTCCCATGTGGAACGCAGTATATTGGAAACAGTCGGCCAGTGATATGCCGGCAGTTCCATAACGAACGGAGCCGGTTCACCGGCGAACATCTTCGTCTTCTTCAGGATGATGCCCGAAACGATAATGGCAGCCATGCCGAGGAAGTAGGCAGATGTCGCGACCCAGGCAGCGCCATGGAACAACGCGGTTGCGATCATGGCAATGATCGGCAGTTTGGCACCGCAGGGAATAAATGTTGTCGTCATGATCGTCATACGGCGGTCACGTTCGTTTTCAATCGTACGGGAAGCCATGACACCCGGCACGCCGCAGCCGGTACCGATCAGCACCGGAATGAAGGATTTGCCGGAAAGGCCGAACTTGCGGAACAGACGGTCCATAACGAAGGCGATACGTGCCATATAGCCGCAGGATTCCAGGAAAGCCAGGAACAGGAAGAGAACCAGCATCTGCGGAACGAACCCGAGCACGGCACCGACACCGCCGATAATACCGTCGATGATCAGTCCCTTCAGGAAGTCATTGACACCGATACCATCGAGGAACCCTTCCACGATGACCGGTACGCCTTTGACCCATGTGCCGAAGTCTTCCGGAGCCGGAACACCCTCAGCTTCGAGGGCGGCATCCACTGTTTCGGAAATGCTGTAAACACCGTTTTCTTTTTCGTCAAGTTCGACACCGTAGAATTCATATGCTTCATCAAAGGCGCCATAGTCTTCCTCGGCGATTGCCGCCTGGATTTCATCGGCACCCGGAACACCGGCCTCGACAGCCTTGTCGACATTGGCGATGACTTCGTCGGTCCAGATATTCTCAGCATAGTATCCGTTCATTGCCTCGTCGTACTGTTCACGGCCGTTGCCGAACAGGAAGTATCCATCCCCGAACAGACCGTCATTGGTCCAGTCAGTGACCCATGTACCGACGGTCGTGACCGACACATAGTAAACAAGCCACATAATGACAAAGAAGATCGGCAGTGCCAGCCAGCGGTTCGTGACGATCTTGTCGATCCTGTCGGATACGGAAAGTTCGCCAGCACCCTTCTTGCTGTAGACGCCCTGCAGGCTTCTGGTTATGAATTCATAACGCTCGTTGGTGACAATGGACTCGGAATCGTCATCCGCGGCGGTTTCCGCGGCTTTGATAATGTCGCTGATCCTGCTGTCGGGATTCAGCCGGGCCATGACTTTGTCGTCTCTTTCGAAAACCTTGATCGTATACCAGCGCTTCAGGCTTTCCGGAACGCCTGGCAGAAGATCTGCGATTTTCTGCAGAACCGCTTCCGTGTCAGCGGAGAATGCCGCCGGTTTCGGAGCTTTGCCGCTGCGGGCAGCCGCGACGGCCTTTTCTGCTGCTTCCGCGACATTCGTTCCCTTCAGGGCGGAAATCGCCACGACCGGACAGCCGATCACACTGCTCAGTTTATCCAGGTTGATCGTGTCGCCGTTCTTTTCGACCAGGTCAAGCATGTTGACGGCCACGACCATCGGAATACCGAGTTCGGAAAGCTGGGTTGTCAGATACAGGTTTCTTTCCAGGTTGGTTCCATCGACGATATTCAGAATTCCGTCCGGTTTTTCGTCGATCAGGAAGTTTCGGGATACGACTTCCTCCATCGTATACGGAGACAGAGAGTAAATACCCGGAAGGTCTTCGATCATGACATCGTCATGTTTCTTCAGACGTCCTTCTTTCTTTTCAACTGTAACGCCCGGCCAGTTGCCGACAAACTGATTGGAGCCTGTCAGAGTGTTGAACAGCGTCGTCTTGCCGCTGTTCGGATTGCCGGCCAGCGCAATCGTTATCTTCTTATCAGCCATTTCATCCTCTTTTCTAAATCAGGCCACTTCTACCATGGCCGCATCCGCTTTACGGACAGACAGTTCATATCCGCGTACCGTAACCTCGATCGGGTCCCCTAACGGTGCGACTTTGCGGACGTAAACTTCCACACCTTTTGTAATTCCCATGTCCATGATCCGGCGCTTTACGGCACCCTCACCATGAAGTTTGACGACTTTGACGGTGGAGCCGATTGCGGCATCTCTCAATGTGTTCATATTCCCCTCCTAAATCATGATTTTTAAAGCCATTTCCTTACCGATCGCCACCCGTGATTCTTTGATGTTGACGATCATATTGCCGTCTGCCTCAGAGATGACAGTTACATTGCCGCCGACAACAAAGCCCATATCGGCAAGATGCTGTTTCACTTCGGCATTGCCGTTGATCTTCATGATCTGCACCTGCTCGCCTTTTCCTGCAAATGTTAATGGCATCATACTGTTTCTCCTTTCCTGTCTCATGACAGCACAAATGTTAGGCTCTTCTAACTATTAGTTAGTTTAGTCTCACTAACTGTGTTTGTCAATATTCAGATGTCGAACATATGAGGATACATTTCAGCCATAAGAAAAACCCGCTGCTTTTTCTCAGCGGGTTTGGTTATCATGACTATTTTTTGCGGATCAGCCGGAATTGACGGTGGAAGACCATCTGCGGCACTTTCATGAAGTAAGTGATCAGCAGATAGACACCGAAGGTCAGAACCAGGTTGATAAAGACTTTGAGCAGGCCCAGCAGACGGCCGGTATTGACGGAATTCAGACCGATTGCCTTCAGGCCGAAGCATACCCCTGCCATGATGGCGACACCGATCGCCGTTCTGAGCAGAATGATGCCGACCTTGCGGAAACTGATGGAGAAGGATTTGCTGATCTCGTGCAGATTGAACAGCACCAGATAGCCATAGGAGATGACCGTTGCCAGAACGGTTCCCGGATAGCCCACCAGCATGATCAGCGGGATCATGATCGCGGCTTTGATCACCAGGCAGATGGTCAGCCGCTTCAGGACGCTTTTCCTCAGTCCCAGCGTCATCATGATATTGGTGACGATCGGGGCGATCGTTCCCATGAACCCTTCCAGCCAGATCCAGCGGATGACGTTGCTAGAAGCCGCGACATCTTTTGTATAGAACAGCAGATGATAGGCATCTTCGGCATACAGGAAGATGGCGAACGCCACCGGCAGACCGACATACAGCACCGTATCCAGACAGTCATAGACATTGGAGGCTACTTTCCGGTTGTCCTTCTCAGCCAGCGATGAGGCGATATGCGGTATCAGGGCCGAGGTAAAACCGGGTGCCAGAATCATCGGAATCGCTGTCAGTTTCGTACCGACATAGTTGAATGCGGACAGAATGACATTCATTTCCGACTGCGTATAACCGTAAATCCTGAGACCCAGCGGTAGGATCACGGAATTGAAGATATCGTCCGCATAGCCGAGGATCGCCACCAGAAGATACGGAATGGCCAGCGAGATAAACTCCCGGATCAATTTGTTCTGCGCTCTGGTGGCTGTCGTCTGCCCTTCCGCCTCTTTGACGATTTCCGGATACTTCCGGCGGTCAAAGACAAAAATCTGCAGAAGTCCGGCTACGGCCGCGACCGACGTTGACAGAACGGCAAGATACAGGGCAAGCTTGCGTTCCCTGCCCATGACATAGACTGCCAGATAAGCCGTGCTCAGCAGGAAAGCGACACGGAACAGCTGTTCAAACGCCTGCGAAAACGCGTATTCCTGCATTTCCTTGCGGCCCTGATAGAAGCCGCGGAAGGCCGACAGCAGCGGCACGAAGAAGATGGCGATGGCCAGCACTCTGAGTACCGTTGCCATGATCGTCACATCTTCACCCGGGGCGATCAGATTCGCCAGCATGCCGGAAAGCAGCAGCATCAGCAGCATTCCCGCCGTGCCGGTCACCAGCATCGCCATCAGGGAGATCTTCTTGATCGTCATTAAGGCTTTGCTGTCACTTTTGACCGTGTAACGGGCAACCAGTGTCGATATGGCAAACGGAAAGCCGGCCGTAAAGACATTCAGAATATAGCTGTAGATACGGTATGCCGTACCGTAATAGCTCATATACGCGTCTGACTGCAGGATCGCCGAGAACGGAATGGAGTAGACAAGACCCAGTGCCTTGGCCACAAACAGTCCGCCGGTTCCCACCAGACCGCTTAATATAATCGACTTTTTTACCTTGGAAGACTTTTCTTCACTCATAGCATGTTCTCCAAAACATTCCTATTATATTATTGAACAGACATTTAGAAAAGCAAAGAAAAAGCCCTGCCGGGCTTTTCCTTGTTTCAGAGTTTATAAAGCTTCGTGTATTTGTCTTCCAGATAATCCAGATAGTAATTCACGTTGAATGCTTCGCCGGTCGCCATTTTCATGATCTCATCCGCATCATAACGGCAGCCGTATTTATGGATGTGCTCCTTCAGCCAGTTCACGCATATTTCGAAGTGTCCGCTGCGCAGCGCTTCGTCGACGTCGATTTCCTGGCGCATCTTCCGGACAAACTGAGCCGCGAAGGCACTGCCGAGGGCGTATGTCGGGAAATAGCCGAAGCTGCCGCCGGACCAGTGAACATCCTGCAGAATACCGGCAGAGGCAGTTTTCGAACGGACGCCGAGATACTTCTCATACATGTCATCCCAGGTCCTGTCGAGGCCTTCCGTGGAAATGGAACCGTCGAAGAGTCCCTTCTCGATTTCATAACGGATCAGAATATGCATCGGATAGGTCAGTTCGTCCGCTTCCGTGCGGATCAGGGACGGCCGGGCGATGTTGAGGGCATTTACAAACTGTTCGCAGCTGACGTTTCCGAGCTGCCGCGGGAACTGTTTCTGCAGACCATCATAATTGGCTTCCCAGAAAGCACCGGTTCTGGCCAGGTAGTTTTCAAACAGACGTGACTGTGATTCATGCATACCGGAGGAAATGCCGGCGGCCAGGATCGTGCCGTCATAGCGTTCATCGACGTCATGCTGGTAGGTCGCATGCCCTACTTCATGGACGGTGGAAAGAATGGCGGAAACGACATTGTCCTTCAGATACTTGGTCGTTGTACGCATGTCGTTGGAACATGTGCCGTCGGTAAACGGATGCTCCGTCTCGTTCTGATATCCCCAGGACGGATCGAAGTGCAGATAAGCGAGGATCTGATCCATGTATTTCTTCTGATCCGCTTTATCAAATTCCTGGTGCAGGAAAGACTCGTCGATCTGTTCTGCTTCCGTGACCTTTTTGATCAGCGGTACCAGCCGTTCTTTCAGCGCGCCGAAGAAAGCGTCGTATTTTTCCCGGTTCATGCCCGGCTCGTAGTCATCCAGCATCTGATCATACAGAGGCATGTCACTGCCGCGGTATTCATACCGCTTTTTCATGATTTCAATGACCTGCTTCAGATATGGTTCGAAAATGCTGTAGTCGTTCTTCATCTTGGCTTCCAGCCAGGCGTTGTAGGACGCGTTCATCAGTTCTTCGGAAGCGACGAATTCATCCTTCGGTATGCACACGGTATCATGGACCATCTTGGCATACAGTTCCACCGCTTTCTTTGTTTCCCCGTCGAGGCTTTCTTCCGTGCGCAGTTCGTTCAGAAGCTGTGCCATTTCCGGATCCGTCTGCACGGAGAACAGTTCGCCGGCAAGAAATGCCGTGCGCTTGTCACGATAGTCGGCACCGGCTTCCGGAGCGACCGTCAGCTTGTCGATGGCGATGATGGAAAGAGCCATCCGGTATGCCGACATGCGGAAGACCCATTCGTTGTATTTCTGCAGTTTTTCGTTCAGATTCATTGTTTCCTTCTTTCTTAAGGCAGTCTGTTGCCGGCCGCCCGGTAGAGTGCGTACCATTCTTCACGGGTCAGTGAGATATCGCCGGCTTCCGCGGCTGAGCGCAGATGTTCCGGAGATGTCGTGCCGGTAATGACCTGCATGCGGCCCGGATAGCGGAGCAGCCAGGCATAAGCGATGGTATCGGCACCGACCCCGTACTCATCCGCCAGAGCCCGCAGTTCGCGGTTCAGATCGGCAAAGTTTTCATTGTTCAGGAATGTGCCGGTGAAATAGCCGACCTGCAGCGGTGACCAGGTCTGAATGACCATGTCATGGATCCGGCAGTATTCGAGAACGCTTCCGTCTCGGTTGATGGACGGATCGATATTCATATTGACATTGAAGCCGGCGTCAAGCATCGGTGTATGAGCAACGCTCATTTGCACCTGGTTGCATACCAGCGGATACGTCACTTTGGTCTTCAGCAGTTCCATCTGCATCGGGTTCATGTTGGAGACACCAAAATTGCGGACCTTGCCGGCCTTATAAAGCTTATCAAAGGCAGATGCGACCTGTTCCGGTTCCATCAGCGCGTCCGGTCTGTGCAGCAGCAGCGAATCCAGATGGTCGGTCTGCAGACGGCTCAGAATACCGTCGACCGCACTGAGGATATAGGTTTCCGAGAAATCAAAGAAACCCTGGCGGATGCCGCATTTGGACTGAATGAAGATCTTCTCACGCAGGGATGGCTCTTTGGCTAAAATGCGGCCAAGGACTTCCTCGCTCTTGCCGCCGCCGTAGATGTCGGCATGATCGAAGAAGTTAATACCGGCATCAAGAGCAGTCTTCATAAAGGTGTCGGCTGTCTGTTCGTCCATTCCCGCAATGCGCATGGACCCTGCGCCGATTACGGAAACACGCTGTGGAGATGAACCAAATTCAATGTAACGCATAAAGCCTCCTTATTATTTATATTTTTTCAGCGATGGCAATCGCTTCCGCCACGCTGTCGACTTCATGATCGGCATGTGCCCTCACTTCCGGTGGTGAAGAGCGGAAGGTAAAGGATACGTCAGCCGCATCCAGCATCGGAATATCATTGAAAGAATCGCCGATGCCGAAGATCATATCCGCGTGATACTGCTGTTTCGCGGCCTGGACGGCGGTGCCTTTGGACTGTCCGGCCCGGATGATGTCAAGATATTCCACATTCTGAAAAGCCGTGACATATTCTCCGTAGACAGCGTTGATCAGAGCCGCTGTCTCCGCCGCTTTCTGAGCACTGGCGGTTCCGATGGAAAGACCGGTTATATGATCTGCCGGCAGCTGATCCACGTCCTTCACGGAAGCCTGGATCAGCGTGGGTTCTCCCCTGCCCCCGATCCCATAGATTTTTCCTTCGTCGTGAAAATAGAACATGCCATGATCGTTAAACTGATTATATATCTTTTTGGCAACCGATAGCGGTATCGTGCTTTCCCGGATGATCTCTTTTCTGCCGTTTCTCACTTCGGCAAGGACAGCACCGGATGACACAAGATAAAAATCCGGTTCAAAACGGCTGTCCAGGACGGCCAGAATACCGTCCAGCGGCCGGCCGGTGCAGATACCGAACAGTCCGCCGTTCTGCTGAAAAGAGCGCACAGCGCTACTGTCCTCGTCATAGCTGAAGATACGGCCGTTCTCATAGAAACGCAATGTTCCGTCAAAATCACTCGCAAACACTTTCATGCCGCCCTCCTTGTTTCCATTATATGGGAAACTATCTTTATGAATCATGATATAATATGAAAAACAATAATAAACAACGGAGTTAAGCATCATGAGAATAGAAGATCTGGAAGTATTTGTCGCGACTGCACAAAGTGAAGTCTTTTTGACACCGAATGGTGAAGCGCATCGTTTCAACTCTTCCGCCGCCAAAGAAATTCTGCGTCTGGAAGAAGAATTCGGTTCTTTGCTGTTTCTGAGGGAAGGCACCAATTCCGGTGTCCTGACGGAAGCCGGCAAAGCGCTGTTTCAGCAGTCCGCGCCATTGATCAAGCAGTACCACAAAGTTCTTCGCAGCATGGACCGTTTCCGTGACAAGGAACAGCAGATGCTGATCATCGGTACCCTGCCGATCATGAAACAGTACCGTCTGAACCGTGTATTCAACCGTTTTATCAGCGATCACGAAGGCATCAATCTGCGCATTGAGGAAACCGACGGCCGCAACCTGATCGCCGGCCTGCAGGATGACTATTACGATGCCATCGTCATCCGTAAGAACATGCTGGCGGGAATGCGGACGGAAAACTACCGGCTGGCCTCAGATGAACTGATGGTCATTCTCTGGGAAGGCCATAAATACGCCAAGCAGAGTTCTGTCCATATCACCGACCTGAAGAATGAACTCTTCTATCTGAACAACCCGTATTCTTCCTCTTACGGACTGAGCTGGAAACTTCTGAAAGACAATCACATCTCCACCGAGAATGTCCGTACTTCGACGGTCGATCAGATTCTTCCCATCGTAGCGGAAAAGAAAGGTGTCGCCCTTCTGCCGGTATCGACCCTGATGGTCGCCCAGCAGCCGGG
>JAEEGL014124928.1_pt1 | contig 11440 bp, 8 predicted proteins | sample 9134231 | NCBI WGS metagenome assembly JAEEGL01 (sample SAMN16246548, study PRJNA631951) | gut metagenome | biome: gut microbiome; feature: rumen; material: fiber-attached | host: Bos | place: Iran: Karaj | collected 2018-10
ATATTTAGTGAATATTCTGTTAAAGTTTTTTGAGTTACTGTTGATATGAATTGTTCTATTTTTTCTATTATTTCATTTGATGACATATTTTCTATATGTGGCATTGTTTTTATTAAAGAATTTATTAAAGAGATTTGATTTGGGTTTTCTTTATATTTTTTTAATAAAAAATTTTTTGCTGTTTCTATTTCCATTTCTTGATTTGGAATTGGATTATTTTGTATTATATTTATTGGATTATTTTTTTCATTATTTGAAGTTATATTATTATCAGTTTGGTTTGATATAAAAAATTGAGGATCTTTTGTTCTATTCATTAATATTTTTAAATTATCTTTTGATATATTTTGAGATTTTAATGATTTGTCAAATGATAATTTCTTTCCTCTGAAAAGGAAATTTAAATTAGTTCCTAAATCACCTTCTTTTTTATTTATTTCAAATATTAAATCAATTGGTGTTAAGTCAGGATTTATTTTAATTGTGATTTCATTTTTAATTTCTTCAAACATAATTGGTTTTATTATCAAAGTTATTTCAGACATTTTAATTCCTATTTTACTAATAAAATTAAAAAAAAATAAATTTATTATAATTTGTTATAATTATTTTTTTTTTAAATATTATTCTACTCAAAAAAATAATAACAATTTATATACAAATAAAACATGTCTTCTCATTTATCAATTTCAATTGAATCATATAATAAATTAAAGAATGATTATTATCAATTTAAACAACAAAATGAAGAAATACAAAAAGATTTAAATAAAACAATAAAACAAACAAAAGAAGCAATTGATTTATTAAAAAAAGAAAATGCAAAATTAAAAACACAAAATATAGGAAATAATACATTAAGTAAAAATCAAATTATACAAAAATTAAAAGAAGAAAAACTTCTTTTATCAAAAAAAATAGCAGAACTAGAAAATGAGAAAAATTTACAAAAATGTAATAATTTAATAATCGAAAAAAATATACGAAGAGCAAATACACCTTGTTTAAAAAAGACAATTGAAAGAAGTTTAGTAATAAATTCTTTTAATTTTTCTTTAATTTATAATAAAAATAATTGTATAATAAAAGAAAGTTTAAAAAGAAAAAATGAAGAAATATTAATATTAAAAAATGAATTAATGAAAAAAGAACAAATAATTCATAAATTAAAAAATAATAATTATAATTTTAATGATACTGAAATAGATGAAAATAGTAAACAAAATTTTATTGATAAAAATAATACATTATATAGAACTAAAAGTGATAATCATTTTTATATTTCTAATAATAATTATAAATCTATTTTAACTGATGAATCAAAAATTATATCTAAAAATCATTTTCAACATAATAAAAATATATCTAAATTTTACCAAAAAAAAGGGTTAGATGAATTAAATATTACTTTAACAAATGAAGATGAAGAAGATAATAATTTAGAAAAAAATATTCAAAATGAGTTAAAAAATATTTTAGAAGAGAAAAGAAATTTTATTTTAAAAACATTAACATCTGAAAATTTTTCTTTCGATATATTTTCTTCAACAAATTCACATAATTCAAATACATCAAATAATAATTCAAATAATATAATTACATCAAATAATAATTCAAATAATATAAATACATCAAATAATAATTCAAGTAATATAATGACTTCTACTAATATGAATACATCAAATAATAATTCAAATAATTTTACATCTTCAAATCATAATTCAAATAATTTAAATTCAACATCAAATCATAATTCATCAAATAATAATTCAAACAATTTAAATACAACAAATAATTATAATAAAAGAATAATAAATACAACTACAAAACACAAAAAAAATATATTATCCCCAACTCCAAAGAAAATAGTAAATCAAACAAATAATTTAATAAATCAAAATTATCATTCAAATAATAATAATCCTTTAAATATTGAAGAAATAAATGATAACATTGATAAAATGTTAGAAATGATAAATAAAAGAAAAAAAGATATTGAACAAGAAAGAAAGTATTTAGAAGAATTAAAAGAACAATATAATGATTAAAAATAGTATATATAATTAAATAATTTTTTTTATTTATTTTAATTAATTTATTATATTATTACTCATTATCTTTTTTTTTTAATTTTATTTTTGAATAATATTCTTCTAATTCTGATATTAATCCCATTTTTAATCCTTGAACTGATTTTTGTCCTTTTATTATATCAAAAGGGTTAACATTTGAAATATATTCATTTTCTTTTTTTATTTTATCTTTTTTTATTTTCCCTAATTCTATTTCTAATAATGATACTGATGTGTCATTTGTTTTTTTATTTTCTTTTTGATTTTCTTTTTCTTCTTCTTTTAAATTATTATTTGTTATTTCATCTAATTTTTCATTTTTTTTATTTGAATATTCTTCTTTTAACTTTATTAATTGGGCAATTGAATTTTGTTTTTTAAATATTATATCATTAAGTAATTCTTCTAAATTTTGTGTATCATTTTCATTATCTTTTATTTGTAATATAAGTTTTTGAAGTTGATTATTTAATTCACAACTACTTATCATTATATTATATATTGTTTCTATTTTGGATAAAAATTTATTTTCTTTCTCTTGATTTAAGTCTTTTATATTTTTTATATTTTCATCATAATTTTTAATTATTTCACTCCAATCTTCATTTAAATTAAATAAATCAATTGTTTTATAATTCAATATTTTTATATATTTATTTAGTTTAATATTTAAGTAATTATTCCAAAATATAAAAATATAAGAATGATTTGAACAAAAAATTTCTTCATATTCATTAAATAAATTTATAAAAATTTGTCCTTTTATTTTATAATATATATCTTCATTAAATAAATCATTTTCTTTCAAATTTATAGAATTTTTATTTTTCAATATTATTAATAGTTCTCTACACAAATTGTCTATTATTTTTTGATAATCTTCTTTAATATTTGAATTATATTGTAATATTCTAAAAATATTTTTTTGTATATTTTCATATTTTATAATACTTTGACAAAAATTAATAAATAACTTATATGATTTTTCAAATTCATTTAAACAAAAAATTGAAATTAAATATACACATGAAAAAAAAATAAATATAAAAAAAATTAATTTTGAATAATTTCTGAGAAATATTGAAATAAATAAGGGAAATAATAAAATTAAAAAAATATTCATAAAATATTTTTGAGATATTTGTTTAAATTTCAATAACTCAATTTTAAATTTTTCAGAATTATCACCAGATGCTAATTCTTTGATATAATTTGTATTATTATTTAAAATATATAAATATGATAATTTTTCCAAAAAATCCATTGAATAAAAATAATAATTTAGAATAATAAACAAATTATTATTAATTTTTGAAAATTCAAATTTAAAAAAATAATTAACCTTAATGGAAAAAAGTAAATCATTAACAAAATTTGAACTAATAGGAAAAACAGGAAAAATTACTAAGAATTATGAATTAACAAATAAAGATTTTATAGAAATAAAGTAAAATTACTTTATAATAAATAAAAATAGAACTTTAAGTAAAAAAATATCAATGAAAATTTGTTCATATATAATAAAAGGAATAACAATGGTATTAAAAAAACTTTACATATTACTTTACTGTTCAAATCATGAATTTATTTTATTAAATATTAAAGATAAAATTAATAAAAAAAAGATAGGGAATTTATTATTAAAAAAAGATGATAATTATAAAAAAAAAGATAATATAACATCATCTATAAGTTCTATTAATCAATATTGTATATTAAATTCATATAATATGTCATTGTTGGGTTCAAAATCAAAATCTGAAAATTATTTTTGGAATACATTTAATAAACAAATAAGTAATAAACAAAAAGAATTTAAATTAACAACTCCTAGTAAAATTGACCCTCAAAATATTATTGATACAAAAAGTATTTTATCTAATATGAAAACATCTAAGAAAAAATTATTTGAAAATGTAAGTAAAATTGAAAATAATCATACAAAAAATTCTCCTTTTTTTAATGAAAATAATTTTAATCATCAAGAAGTTTTATCTGATTTTGTTGATTTTAATATTGATAATAATATAAGTGATAATAAGGAAAATGTAAATCCAAATGTAAATAATATAATAAAAGAAAACATTTCTGAAAAAAGATCAAATAATAAACAAATAGAAGATAGTGAATTAAAATATCAATCTTCATTAATTAAAGAAAAAATGGGTTTTGAAAAATATCTTCAAAAAAATTCCAAACTTAAAAAATCAAGATTAAAATTTATAAATTTAAAATTAGAAAAAGATAATATAATAGATTATGATATAACAAAAATTTTACCTAAAAAAAATACTTTACACAATAAAGAAATAATAGAAAAATTAAAAACAGAATATTATACTATAAAAGACTTTATTAATTTTAAAAGTTCATTATCTACTGAAATGAATAATATAAATTCAATAACATATAATAATATATTTCCTTTATCAAATATATTTGGCAGTCAAATTAATTATTCTGAAAAAAATCTATCTTCACTTTATGATAAAAGAAGAGGTATTGATTCATTTGAAAATTCTCATTCACAATCTTTATCAATAATGTCTAATTTATCTATTAAAAATGTATTTGATGGAAAAAATATTAATGTTTTTAATAAAACTTTACCTAATAATACAATTATTATTGAGGAAGAATCTAATTTAAATATTACTAGTGTTCATACAATAAATTTAAAATCAACTTTAAATGATATTGTTGATGGAGATATATATTATAATAATATTCAAAGTAATTTACATGATATTAAAGAAATTGCTGAAGAAAATAATAATGAATTAATTATCCAAATTCTTTTAGATGAGATAAATAAAATTAAAATAAATGATGAACTTTCAATTTTAAATTTAAGTAATAAATTATATAATGATAATTATATAAGAGATAATATTAATGATAATAAAGAAAAAATTTCTCAAACTTTTTATAATTTATTGTTGGTTTCTCAAGAAAATAATATTGATATTATTCAAGAAATAAACTTTGGAAAAATAATTAAAAATTAATTTTTTTCATTTTAATATATTAAAAAATATTATATTTTTATTATATATTTTAAACATTAATAATTGAAATTTCTACATGAATTATTTTTTTTTATTTCATTATAATTATTTCTTTTTAATATATTTAATTTTTTTTGTAATAAAGAATCAAAAGCATAATCAAGTACATTTTTAATAAATTTTAATTTTTGTTTAGTTTCTTTTAATCTTTCATGTCTTCTTTCAGTATATTTATCTTTATCTAAATCATGATTTATAATAAAATAACTTTCATTTCTCATTTTATTTACTTTATTTATAATTCTTGCATAATAATTTTCATTTTCTGCATATCTTAAATTAAATTTATTATTTATATATCTCTCTTTTTTTAAATTATCTTTCTTAAGATCTTTAAACACACTAAAATATACTTGACTTTTATTTCTAGTTAATAATAAATGCTTTGTTGAAACAATTTTATCTTCTTTTTTCTTTTCTTTTTCTTGTTTTTCTTTTTCTTTTCTATCTTGTGATAAATTTTTTATATTATTAAAATTTAATTTATAATTTCTTTTTGTCTTAAAAGTATAAAAAGATGATATATCAACAGTTGATTCTGAATCATTTGGACTATTATTTCTTTTTCTAACACTTAATGTTTGTTGAGATAAATTAGTATTTATTAAATTACTTTGTATACCTTTATTTAAAAATAGTTTTGAATTAACAGAATTTTTTCTTAATTGTATAAAAGAATCATTTTTTTTAACACCAAGTGCTCTTAATTTTTTATTTTCGAAAATTATTGGTAAATTGTTTCGAAATGACTTAGTTTTCATAATTAATATAATTATTGTAAATTATTTTATTTTAATTTTAGTAATATTTTCTAAAATTATTTTTTTTATTAGATGAGACCACTTAAATATGATCCACAATTTCAAAGTTTAATGAATAAAAATTTAAAAGAAAATTTTTTATTTTTATTTAGAATGAAAGTTCCAGATAGTATGATGAGGAAATATAGTTTACAACAAGGAATAATGATTATTGGTTTTATTTCATTATTCTTTGATTTTTTATTTTTAATATTTAAAAAAACAAATAATTCATTTGAAAAATATTTAATTTATATTGAAATTTTATTAAATTTAATTGCATTTCATGTTGCTTTAACTTTAAAATGTTTTTATGCAAGATTTTATTATTATTGGAAAATTATTTTATTATTTATCTTTCCTTATATTGAATATTTTAATTTTTATAGATATAAAATTTGTTTCATTTTTAGTTATTATTGTAATATTTATTTTATTATTATTGGAATTTTATTTTTTGAAATTGTGAATTTATATTTTATTAGAATTATATGGGCTTTATATAATCATTTATATTTTGGAAATTATTTACTAGCAATTAATGGTTGTTCTTTATTTAATTTATTAGAAAAAGAAAATATTAGAATTGAGATTGAAAGAGTTTATAAACCTCCTGTTATTGAAACAATAATAAAAAATCCTAAAATAGAATTAAAGATATTTAATAATGAAAAAAAAGAAGAAAATCCTTTTGCAAAAGCAATGGAACAATTAAAAAAAGAAAAAGAAAAAAAGTAATTTCAAATAATAAATTTTATTTATTTATAATATATATATTTATATATAAATATTTAATATAAAAATTATTAAAAATTTTTTAAATTTCATAAAATAAATTTAAAATTATACTTTCTAAAGATATAAATAATTATAAAACACCTGAAGTTAATAATTTAAATATGGTGCTATATTTATTACATATTAAACTCATTAATACACATTTTAATTACATAAAAATAATTCCAAGGATTTAATTAATCAAATTAAATTAAAGATTTTAGAAATAGAAAAAATTCCTTATTATTTAAAGAAATTTCAGCCAAATTAATCATATGAAAATTAATGTAATAATCATTACATAATTTTTCTAAATTTTCTTTATTTAATGAATTATTTATAGATTCATTTCCTTTAAAATTACAATTGAAAATAAAGAAAATATTTTGAGTTTTATTTATTGACTGAATTTCTCTTACTTGTTTTTCAATAAATTTAAAATCTGATTTTTCATTTACAATAATTACAAAAGCATTAGCTATTTTATAATAGGTTTTAATCAAAATAGAATTTAAAAAATTCACATTTGAATCCCAAAATTCCAATTTTACATTTTTATTATTTATTACAGTATTGATTTTTTTAATATTCAAAAATTCAGTAGAAGAATATTTTTCATTTATAAAATTTTTATTTATAATTTTATTTAAAAATAAGGTTTTTCCAACTTCTTTTTCACCAATTATCATAATTTTAACTAATTTATCATAATTTTTAACATTATGAAAAACTAAATTTTTCATATATTCATCTTCAGAATAATATGAAGAATCAAAAGTTCTATTTGAACTTCCGCTACTTAAATTACTTTTTTTATATAATTCATCATATTCATCTTCGGAATCATCATCATAAAATAATTCTTTATTTCTATATTTTTCATTTAAATCTATTATTGTTTTTTCTAATTCTTTTTCTTCAATTTCTTCTTCTTCTTTTAAAGTTAATTCTTTATATTCAATTTTATATCCTGAATTTAATTTTAAATATTCATAATCTTCATCTGAAAAAGAATCATCTAAATTATTTTTTGATTTTTCATAGAACTTTTGTTTAATTTTTTCCTAATTTTTTTATATTATGTTATATTATATTTATTTACATTTGGATTTTCGAAGTCTTCTTTTTTATATATTGTATATGATCTAGTTCTTCTCATTTAGAATTTAATATAAAATAATTTAAATAGTAAGATTTTATATGAAATAGAATTGTCAATTTTTTTAAATTATCTTTTTTTTTAAGATAAAAAGAATTAATTTTAATTTTTCAAAAATATTTTATTCATGTTATATCTAAATAACATTAAATATTAAAATAATTAACAAAAATGAACTAAACCTTCGAAAAAATAATAATTTCATTAAAAAAAAAAAATAATTTTTAAATTATTAACAATCTCTATAATATAATATTCAAACCAAAAAAAAAAATAAAAAAAAATAACCCAAAAATAAACTATAAAATAAAAAAATAACTTCCAAATAAAAAACCAAAAAAACCTCATAAATAAAATAAAAAAAAAATAATAAAAAAAAAAAAAAAATCAAAAAAATAAAAAAAAAAAAAAATGACGAACATCTACAACAAAACAATGTACTTCCCAAACGGAACCTTAATAAACAATTGGTTCGAAGAGGAAGAACTCCGTAAAAAAACAGGAGAAGGTCGTTCAGTAACAGCAACATTTACAGATGGTCCATTTCCAAAAAGGACATTTGATCCAGAAGTATCATACACATCATCTCAACCAAGAGATGACACATATAAAAGAGTAATAGGTCAAAAAGAGCCAGATTCATCATATAAAACAACAAATGAAACATATGGTGATCATAAGCATCCAGAAAAGAAATATATGCATAAAAAATTAAGTCAAGATGAACATGATGAATTATTTAAAAAATTTTATAAAACACAAACTTTTTTTAAAAATCAAATGGAAAAAGCTAAAAAAGATTTTCGTTCATTTGATACTTCAACTAAAAGTTTTCATGTAGCTCAACCACAAGTATCATATATTGGTTTACGTCATATGTTTACTCAAGATTTTTTTCCTGTTCCATATGAAAAAGCAGTTTCAATTATTCCTATTGAGAAATTAAAAAAAATGAATGGAGGAGCTCCACCTGAAAGTAAAGAAATTAAAAAAGGAATTACTAAATTTAATGCTAATGGTAATAATATTGTTAAAAGTAATAGTGATAATAATTTTTGGTTAAGTAATATTAATTCTGGTAATGTTTATAGAAGCTTTTTAAAAAAACCAAATCCTTTTGCAAGATCAAGTGGTTTTACTCAATTATTAAAAGATACAAGAGGTGCTGTTCAATATTATCAAAATGTTAAAAATGAAGATTTTACTTTTGAATTAAGTGAAGAAGAAAAAAGAAAATTAGAAGAAGAAAGAAAAAGAAAAGAAGAAGAGGAAAGAAAATTAAAAGAAGAAATGGAAGAAAATTTAAAAAAAATTTCTACTATTCCTGATATGAAAAATTTAATTTTAGGTTATGATAGAGAGGAAAATTTATTAAAATTAAGTATGAAAATACCACAAGAACTTAAAGATAAAATTATTAAAGGAATGATGCAAAGAGGATGGGTTGGATTAAGATTATTAAAAATATTTTTAAGAGGTTTATCTAAAAATAAAAGTGAATTAATTACAAGAAATGATTTTAAATATTTTTTAAATTCACAAGCTATTATTTTAACTGATGATGAAGTTAGTAAAATTTTCGAAATTTTTGATTTTAATAGAAGTGATTCTGTTAATTTTATTATTGTTTTAAATTGTTTTAGAAGAGTAAGTGAAAATAGAAAAAATGAAATTAAAAAATTTTGGGATCAATTAAAAATTGAAAATATTGATTGGATTTCATTTACTAAATTAACTAAAATGGTTGATATGAATTATCATCCTGAAGCAACTAAATTTATTAAAGTTGCTCCTGAAATTTTAAAAGAATATTTAATTACTTGGGATAATTTTAAAGAAGATGATAGAGTTACTGAAGATCAATTTAGACAATATTGGTATGATATTAGTACTTGTGTTGATAGTGATGAAGATTTTATTCAAATTATGAGAAGTGTTGGATATAAGGATTAAATCATATTTGTTTTTTTTTTATTTTTTAAAAAATTTTATGGAAATTATAATATTTTTATATTTAATATGATTTTATATTTTTTTTTTAAAAGGATTTTATTTTGAAAAAATAATTATTTATAATCATTATTTATACTATTGAAGATCATTTTTTATTTTCAAATAAATAAATAAATAATTTAAGGTTTTTAATTCTATTTCTCTTTTGATTTTGATTTTTTTTCAATTATATAATATGGTACATTTACTTTTCTATATGGTTGGTAAATATATTTGCCAGTTTTTTCAATTATCTTTCTTAATTTTTCTTGCAAAGCTTTATTTGATTTTAATTGGGCTAAATTATTTGCTTTAATTCTATTTTGAAAATCAATATTTTTTTTAACAATATTATATTTATCATAATTATTTTTCTCTTGATAATGTTTAAAATGAATCAAATCATTTATTTTATTTTCTATTTCTAATAATCTACTTAATGTATTAATTTTATCATTAAAATTACGAGTAATTTTTTTAAATTCTTCTTTTTTATTTATTTTATTATAAATTTCAATAACTTTCAAATCAACTAAATTAAGATTAATATCATTGTCACTTTTAGGTAAATTATTTAAATATTGAATTAAATATTCATTTCTTAATTTAACTTCTTTTAATTTATTAACAGTAACTGTCATTTCTTCATTGAAAAATTTTTCTAAAAGTTCATCATTTTCAATTAATTGTTGTTTCTCTTTTAAATTCTCTCTTAATAATGTTAATTCATCTTGTTTTTCATTATAAATCATTAAACTATTTTTAATATTATAAGAAATTATATCTAATTTTTGTTTAAATTCTTGAGGTGAAGCAAAAATAATTCTTGGTTCTCTAATTATTCTAATTCCACTTGACATATTTTCTTCTAATACAGAATATCTTTTCTCACCACCTTTCATAGATATAGTTACTTTTTTATTAAATTGATTTTGTATTGAATTAAAATTAGATAAAATATGAAGAGAATGAATATCAATTTGATAATCTCTTTTATCTTCTTCTGAAAATTTTTCAAATAAACCTGTTTTATTTTTAACACATAATAAAAAAAATTTATTATTTAAACAATATTCAAATCTTCTTTGTAATCTTCCAAATCTATGTCTTAATAAATATGTTTCATGTAAAACTTCATTTTTTTTTTCACATAAATCTTCTCTTTTTTCTTTTTCTATTTCTACTTTTTTATATAAATATTCTAAATTATTATTATCTTCTTCTTTATATAATTTAATTAAATGAATCATTTTTTGATAATTTAATATTTCTAAATTCATTAAATCAATTGCAATTGATCTTTCTTCTTGTAAATTTTTATATTCATTTTCTTGAATTGCAATAGCAATTTTTGAAAGAAAAATTTTTTTTGTTTTCTTTTTTAAATCATCAATTGATTCACTTTTAATTTTAAATTTAGAATGAAGTGAATAATTAAATCTTTGAAGAAATTTTATTTTATTTCTTGTTTTATTAAATTTTCTTTCTGATATACATTGTGAATTATTTAATATATTATTTCTATTTGTATAATTATGAATTGTACTAATTGAACCAATTGATAAATTTCTA
>JAEEGL014681416.1_pt1 | contig 11440 bp, 7 predicted proteins | sample 9134231 | NCBI WGS metagenome assembly JAEEGL01 (sample SAMN16246548, study PRJNA631951) | gut metagenome | biome: gut microbiome; feature: rumen; material: fiber-attached | host: Bos | place: Iran: Karaj | collected 2018-10
ACATGGTACAAAACCTGCCGGATCTCAGGAAACTCGATCAGTAATCCGGTCAGAGATTCAAACAGCGCGTTTTTCTCGCCAAGAAGCTTCTTTACCGCTTCTTCGATGCCCTGAACTGTCCACGCTTTGCTGTGGTCCGAAAAAACAGAAGGGACCAGCTGTTCATCCACGATCTGACAGATACGGCTTACCAGGAACGGGTATCCGTTCGTATAATCCCGGATCTCCTGCGCCAGCGCACCCGTATCCATTCCGGTCATGTGATCGGCTTCATATTCATCCAGCATGCCCTGGATGCCTGTCTTTGACAAGCTCATATCGATATTGAAATCGGAAGCGATATTCCAGGGGCTGTTTTCCTTCTTATCATCACCCGAACCGATCCTGCTCTTCAAATGCTTGATATCCGTAACTCCGGCCAGTATCACGGACTGAAAAGCTCTGGACGCCGGATTCCTCCTGTGTTTCAGGTACAGCGGGCGGATATGTGCAAGAAAATCCAGAAAGACCTGGTTGTTTGCCGCCGTATCCACTTCATCGAGGATCAGAACGATCTGTCTTTCTTCCTCAAGAAACCAATAACGGAATATCCGGAGCAGATCGTCCAGTTTAACTTCTGCAGACGCTTTCGCTTTCAGGCTCTCAAACATATCATGGATATTCCGCGGCAGAGCCAGACCGTCAAACGCTTCTGCATCCAGAACGATCCTGCAGAAGGCGCGCGAAAACTCTCCTCCGTTTTCATAGCTTCCGCCCTCAATGTCCTGAAAATCAAGGCTGACGACAGTATAATCAGCATCCAGAACACGGTGGAGCGCATGGATCGTCGTAGTCTTTCCGTACTGCCGGGCTCTGTTGATGCAGAAGTAATCACCGGCATCGACCAGTTTCCGGATCTGTGCCACCCTGCAGGAAATATCCACCATATAATGTATGGGGCGAAGACAGACTGCTGTTGTAATAAAGCGTTTCATGGCATTTCTTTAAAACAGGCCGGAAATCTCTTCAATGATCGTTTCGATCTCGGTGTTCTCCGCCACATACGCCTCGTTCACTTCCCATTCGACGACGGACTGATAATTGCTGCAGACCATCTCGAGTTTGCCGGCGATCTCATCCGCCGTACTGACGCCGGCCGTTATGATATTGCTGCTGAATCCGCTCAGATCCTTGTTGAAAAAGCTGTTCGTGATCGTTTTGATACCGAAGGATGACATTTCGAGCGGCGGATAGCTCGGGTGGGGCGACGCCATCAGGGAGATGCCCGCGTAGGTCTCGAGCATCGTCTCCGCGTAGTCTCCGAGGCTCAGCTTGCCGATCGACTTAAGGACCGCTCCCGATCCGAGGTCCACGTCCACAAACTTCTCACCCGCCGCGAGGAAGGTCCACTTGGCATACTTTTCCGGATCGGCGGCCACGAACCGGCGCAGGGACATGCAGACGAGCTCGAACGCGTTCCTGGGAGTGCCCGGCCGTCCGTAGACAAGGATCTGCTTTTTCTTTGTGGCTCTCCGGTTTTCCGGCAGATATTTCTTAAGCTCCGCGTTCAGCGTCGGCTCGAAGCACCAGTGCTTCTCGAAGCGATAGCCCAGCTTGTCGAAATACTCCATCAGAAGGCCCGAATTGAAGACCGCGTAGACCGGGATATCCATCCGGTAGGTGCTTTCCGCAAGGAGGAACCTGGAGGACCAGGCGTAGAACCCGGGCTCGTAGTCCTGGATCATATAGATCAGCGGATGGTTCTCCTGAAGGCCGTAAACGGACTTCTGCCACTGATTGACCTCGCGGACCGCATAGGCCGTCCACCATCCGGTGGCGACGAAAACGTCGTTCTTCCGGACGGGCAGCGTCCAGGCCGTACGCTTCCATACATTGAAATCGACCACCTGCTTTTTGGCTGAGGAACGATCGCTCCATTTGACCCGGACGTAATCGTCCGTCAGGATCATATGCTTGCGGACGATCTCCGAATCGGTCGTGATGATCCGCTTTTCACAGTCCAGCCTGTCGCAGAGCTGTTCGAAGAACCGGACCGCCGTGGAGATCCCTCCGAAGGCGTGCCTCTCGTCCACACTGGGGATCAGGAGGTTGAGACGGAACGCGTCGGAATCCTCTTTCCTCGGAACGATCGGCGTGATCTCTCCGACGTCGTTCGACGGAACGCCCTCCTTCGAGCGCTTTAACGGCAGATCGGATTTTGCCCGCGGCGTCGTCGATTCGATGTTCAGGTTCGGATTGAAATAGGGGTCCCCGCCTTCGCGGAACGGAGCGTAAATGGCCGTGGAGCGCTTGAAATCCACCTTCGGGATGTAGGAATCCCTGCTCTTGGATTCCAGATGGTACAGCCGGACAGACGCGTCGTATACATTGACGAGGCCGTTCTTATACGCCCGGATCCCCAGCTCGACGTCGCTTCCGCAGATAATGAAGGTCTCGTCGAACTCCCCGATCTTTTCGATCGTCTTTCTCGAGACCGCCATGCAGGCGCCCGTTACCGCGAGGACGTTCCTCGTCACCATCGGCGATACGAACGGGGCTCCGAAATGGGCCGGCCTCATCCCCTTGAACACGTGGTCGGCGGTGCCCTTCATCCCCACGACGACGCCGGCGTGCTGGATCGTGCCGTCCGAATACAGGAGGAGCGCTCCCGCGACGCCCGTATTCTTTCTGAGCGCCATCTCGGAAAGCCGTTCCATCCAGTCGGGGCTGATGACCTTCGTGTCGTTGTTCAGGAAGATGAAAACGTCGCCGTCCGCGTGCTTCATGCCGAAGTTGTTCAGCCTGGACCAGTTGAAGTCCATATCCGCCTCGAGGACCCTGACCTGCGGACAGTCCTTTTCGATCTGCGCGAACCACGTTTTCGTCTGCGGATCTTCGGAATGGTTATCCAGGATCAGGACCTCGTAATTCTTCCAGGTGGATTTCTCCACGATCGACCGGACGCAGTCGTCCGTCAGTTCCCACTGGTCTTTCATGGGAATGATCACGGAGACCTTCGTGTTTTCCGGAAGGGGGTAACGGGCGTCGTAGACAAAGGTAAACTCGGAATCCTCCGCGTGAGCCCGATCGCCGTAGACGCGCTTTAAATGCTCGTCGAGCGCGTTTTTCCCGGCATCGTGGGCGTAGGGCTTCGAGTCGGCGTTCGCCGCCGTGGAAGACTCGGATTCCCGCCAGGAATACAGGATCTTCGGGATATGGCAGATCCTGTCCGTCTTTTCGGACAGCCGGAGCATCAGATCGTAATCCTGGCTGCCGTCGTATTTTGAACGGAAGCCCCCCGTTTCCTCGAAGAGTTCGCGCCGGATCACCAGGAAATGGCAGATATACATCTGCGAGCAGAGAAGGTCCGGCGACCAGTCCGGCTTGTAGAACGGATTTCCGTGCTGCCCGTTCAGAAGCAGATGGTCCTCGTCCGAATAGAGGACGTCCCAGTTTCCGTCCCGGATCGCGGCTTCGTTTTCCTCAATGGCGTCCGGGGCGAGCACGTCGTCGTGGTCGAGCAGGGCGATATACCGGCCTTCCGCCATCGCGGCGGCTTCGTTGGTATTCCCGGAGATCATAAGATTCTCCGGCAGTTTTCTGTACTTTATCCGGGGATCGTTTTCCGCGTATTTCCTGCAGATGTCTCCGACGTAACGGTGCTTGTCGTCGCTGGCGTCCGCGAGGCAGAGCTCCCAGTCCGGGCAGGTCTGGTCCTGGACCGAATCGATCATTTCGCGCAGGAACTGCGACGGCGTATTGTAGAGCGGGACCAGGATGCTGAAGATCTTCTCGTACTTCTTCGGTCTTTTGACCGCAAAAGGAAGGCGCCTCTTCTCCTTCGGGAACATCGTCTTCAGTTTGTCGGAAAACTCGCGCGCCGGCTTCGTCAGTTTCCAGAAGGTCGATGCTTTGATCTCTTCGTATTTCTCCTCAAAATAGACGCTTCGCTCTTCCGCCTGCATCTTTTCGTAGAGCAGGGACTCGATCTGGCTCAGCCGGTCTTCCGATACCGACTGCGAGCGTTTGTTCTTTTCACGAAGCTCCTGAAGCTCGTTCAGCAATTCGTTGTCGGAGCCGTTCTGTTCCGGAGTGTTACCCATAAATACTTCCTTTCACTTTCTTATCTTCGGCCCTTTGGCTCTTACCGGTGCATCCGCAGATCGTTGAGCTTCCTGATCGGAGCCGTGATCTTCCAGCTGGTGCTTTCCCGCAGTTCCCGGTTGTTCTGCCTCAGCCAGTCGATGCACAGCATGGAATGGTTCAGCTCTGCAAGGACGGAATCGGTCCCGGCAAGATAGCCGGAATAGAATCCCGCGTCCTGCGCCGCGTAGGGGATGATCTGAAGGAGGGCCCTGTCCCCCGCCGTCTTCTGCCCGTTCTTCCGGCTTTTCCCGTATTCTTCCCAATCGCGGGCAAGCAGGGATCTCAGCGCTTTTGTCCGGAACCAGAATCCCTCCGCGATCCGGAAGAACTGATCGCCGCGGGCCTCAAGGGGCGTTCCGAGCCCCAGGGCGCCGTGCATTTCCCGGACGCTTCGTTCGAAGCTTCCGTCTTCGCTCTTTCCGATCTTTTTGGACCAGACGTCCGGTCCCTGGTACGGGGTCAGGAGCCCGAGGAGCGGATTCTCTTCGAACAGGCGGACCACGTTTTCCGCAAAGCCCGGGCAGGGGACCGTATTCCGGAGCGCCCAGGTGATCCGCGCTTCACTGTAAGCGGCCGGATGATCCGCGTCATGGAAGCTGTTGTCCAGAAAAACGCAGTAATCATACTGCCCGAGGTGATCCGGCGCGTAGCGCAGCATCCGTTCGATCCCGCGGGCTTCCGGATCCCCGCATACCACCGTCCCGTACGGGAGGAGCTCCTTCACCCCGGCGGCATCGGCCTCGTCCGCAAGGACCAGGATGCCGGCCTTTCCGCGAAACGGCTCAAGGCGGTTTCTGATTTCTCCGAGCAGGGCCGTTCCCTTTACGGATACGACGATCAGCGCCTTTTCGAGGAGCGCCTTTTCTTCCTGCCCGCCCCGGCCTGTCCCGGGGATCACATAGTTCCAGTTGAAATTTTTATAGATCTCGCTGAGGCAGCGGGTCCTCAGAAGGTCGCTGACAAGGAGCGATACCGGATATGCCGTCCGCTCGCCGATGAACCTGAGGACATCCGAGGGCTGGTTCCCCATTCCGAGGCCGAGCCAGTAATCGGGATCCGTAAAAAACATCCTTCTTTTCACGACCGGGCATTTCTTATCCCGGATCATTTCCAGGGGATACTCGTAAAGCGGCTGGATGCACCGGTCCCTGTACTCCTCGCTGTCGACGTAGGTGTCCCAGGTAAAGCCGAGATCGGAGAAACGCTTCGTAAAAATGAGCTCGAACTTTCCAACCGCGTCCTGATAGGTCCGGATCTCCGGCAGATGATCCCAGAATTCCCGGAAAGCCGGGGAAGCCGTCAGTCTTTTTCCGAAGACCAGGAAGAAGGACTGGATGTGCTCCGGGATATAGCCGTATTCCGTTTTATAAAAATTGTCGTCGACCCTGTAATGCCGGGTCAGGCCCCAGAAATCGGGAGAACGGGCCTCCATGGTCCCAAACACTTCATCCAGAGGATACAAAGGTCCTGCGACCGTATCGTTGCAGAGTATCACTTCGTCGAATCGCGAAAGCTCCTCCCAGCCGATATGATCCAGGCCGGCCTTATACGCCCAGGTATCGTATCCCTTGTTTTCCCTTACGATGAGATGCTCCGTATAGGAGCGGAGCCGCTCCCTTCCCTCTCCGCAGAGCTTTCCGTTGCAGACGATCACCAGCTCTTCAAGGAACCTGCGGAATTCGTCGAGAAAATACGGGATGTAATCGTCAACGATCCCGTCTTTGTCGTATACCACGTAGATCCCCAGTCTTTTCATCCGATCCTTTTCCCGCCCGGTTCAATCCCAGAGCTTCCAGGGAGCGTTCCCGGAGTTCCAGCGCTTTTCGAGCTGCAGCTTCTCCCTCTGGGTATCCATGCACTGCCAGTAGCCCTTGTGGATGTAGCCGGCCAGCTGGCGCTTCGCCACCAGGCGGCTCACCGGGTCTTTCTCGAAGGGCGTATCGTCCCCGTCGATCAGGTCGAAGACCGCGGGCTCCATGACCATGAAACCGATATTGATGAGGTCCCCGTCCGCGTCGGACTTCTCCCGGAAGGCGTCCACGACGCCGTCCGCCCCGACCTCGACCACGCCCTTGTACTGGCCGAAGTTATACATGGACATCGTCCCGATCTTTCCCTGGGAGCGGTGGAACTCTAAGAGTGCGGGAATGTTGATATCTCCGACCGCATCCCCGTAGGTCAGCATGAAAGTCTCGTCCCCGACGTAATCGCGGATCCGTTTCACGCGGCCGCCCGTCTGCGTATGCAGCCCGGTATCGACGACCGTGACCTTCCAGGGCTCGATGTGCTTATTGTGCACGATCATCTCGTTCCTGCCCCCGGTATAGTCGAAGGTCACGTCCGAAGTATGGAGGAAGTAGTCCGCGAACCACTCCTTGATCACGTGCTGTTTGTAACCGGCGCAGATGATGAACTCGCGAAAGCCGTAGTGCGAGTAGATCTTCATGATGTGCCACAGGATCGGCATCTCCCCGATCTCGATCATCGGCTTCGGCTTGAATACGGACTCCTCCGAGATACGGGTCCCGAGGCCTCCCGCAAGAATAACTGTTTTCAATTTCTCCTCCTGATGCGCTCCGGCTCAGACTTCCCCGATTTTGACATAATTATAGTTTATCATACAATATCTTGTATCGAAAAGCAATCTCCTGTAAAAAGAAAGACGGAGCCCCCGCGGGCTCCGGTCCTGTTTTCCGGCTGTGACTATCGTTTTTTTTCTCCTGATCCCCGGAAGGTCCAGAGCTTGTTCAGCACGAAATTCAGAGGCGTTGAAATAAAGATGTTGATGACGGGCCCGATGAACTCGGAGATCCCGAGCCTTGTCCACAGATACAGAAGGACCGAATTGAGAAACAGTCCGGTAAACGCATAGGAAAGGTAAAAACGCAAAAGCGGCCGGAGGAATTCCGTCCCGTGATCCGTGAACACCAGTTTCCGGTTGATGCAGAACGCGGCGAAAACGCTGACGGCGAACCCGGCGATCTGGGCGATCTCGTAATCCCATACGGAAAACAGCCCGAATCTCCGGAGCATAAGCAAGGTCCCGACGTAGACGGAATAGTAAACGACCGCGTTCAGGACGCCGACGAAACAGAATTTCACGAACTGCATCACCAGCCCGTGCTGCCGGTCCGTATAGTCTTTTCCGGCGGCCGAACAAAGGACCTTCAATATGGAATATACCAGCCTGTCAAAGACTTCCCAGCATCGTTTCAGCATTTTTCCGCTCCGTCGGACCGACCTTTCAGGTGTTTTTATTTACCGTTCTCTTCTCGATCTGCTTCAGCCTCCGGATCGTGCCCAGATACGAAACGATGAACTTCAGAAGGCTCCGCTTGGAGGTCCCCGCGGCGCGCTTGTTGAAATAGATCGGCACCTCGACGATACGGAAGCCTTTGTTCCGGATGTTCAGCTGGATCAGGATCTCCTCCATGATGTCGAAGTTCTCGCACTCGAGCTCGAGCTCCCGGATCTGCTCCGTTTTATACATCCGGAAGCTGTCCGAAACGTCCTTGACCTTAAGGCCGAACAGCACCCTGTAGGTAACGTTCAGGGCCCAGGACATGAACTTCAGGATGAACGGGTTGTCGGTATCCCCGCCCTTGCAGTACCGGGATCCGATGACCAGGTCGCAGTTTCCCTGCCGCATGACCTCGTAGAACCGGGCGATATCCCCGGGAGAATGCGATCCGTCCGCGTCCATCAGCACAAAGTACTCTCCCTGCGCCTCTGCGATCCCCGTACGGATCGCGTCGCCGTAGCGGTCCCCGCCCCGGCGGCGGATATGACGCACCCCGTTTTCCCTGCAGACTTCTTCCGTATCGTCCAGGGGCTGCATCGTGTCCACGACCAGGATCTCATACTCTCCTTCGGAAAACGTGCGGCAGAGGACGTCCTTCAGGACCGGCAGGATATTTTTCAGGTTTTCCGCTTCCTGATACGCAGGCAGCATCACACTAATCTTCATTGCTCAACGAATCTCCCTGACCCACTCGACCATTTTCGACACGCCTTCAAACGCGGAGACCTCCGGCTTCCAGCCGATCGCCCGGTTGATCTTCGTGATGTCGGCGACGAAGACCTTCTGGTCGCTCTGTCTCGGCGGCAGCTTCGTATACCGCATCTGTATGCCGAGAAGGCCGTTCAGCATGTCGAACAGCTCGAGCAGCGACAGGGACTGCTCCATGGTCCCGCCGATGTTGTAGGCCTGGCCGCACACCTTGTCCGCGTTTTCCAGGGCCGTATAGTAGAGGCGGATCATGTCGTCCGCGTGCAGGATGTCGCGGACCTGCTTGCCGTTCCCGGAGATCGTGAACGGCCCGCATTCCGGTTCATGGTATTTCTCGATGGCCTTCTCCACGAACCAGCCGACCCAGCCCTGGTCGAAGGTCGCGAACTGCCGGCTCCCGTACATCGAAGAATGGCGGAACACCGTCGTCCTCAGGCCGAAGATCCTCGCGAAGTCCAGCATATACTGGTCCGCGGCGCCCTTCGAGCAGCCGTAGGGCGAGCGGAAATCGAGCGGGACGCTCTCGTCGAAGCCCTGCGGGTACTCCCTGCAGACGTACCGGGTCTCCGTTTCGTCGTACGTATAGTTCTCGAGGTCCCCGTAGACCTTATTGGTCGAGGAAAAGAACACCGCCGTATCCGGACTGTACTTCCTGACGGAATCGAGGACGTTGACGGCCCCAAGGGCGTTCACCTCGAAATCCTTATAGGGATCGGCGATCGAGGTCGTCATCGCCACCTGTCCCGCAAGATGGAAGATCGCGTCGAACCTGCCGTTCTTTATGACCGTTTCGACGTCGTTCTTCACCCTGGTGTCGCCGTGGATGAATTCCGCTTTCCCGAGGCTCTTCAGCCACGCCATATTCCGGAAAGCGCCGAATCTCGACATGTTGTCGAAAACCGTAATATCATATCCGTGCCCGATCCCGTAAGATGCAAGATTGCTGCCCAGGAATCCGCAGCCGCCGTTAATCAGGATTTTCATACCGATCCTTCTCCTTCTTTTGTTTTTCCTTTATCATCTGCAGAAGACCGTCCTGCCAGAAGACGGGCTTCCACTCTCCCAGCGTCCTGAGAAAGCCCGTGTCCGCTGCGCAGTCGGGTTCGTTCGGCCTCAAGGGGATCGCGCCTTTGTTGAGCCGGGACCTTCGCCCGGTCTTTTCCCAGATAAAGTCCAGGATTTCGGATATCGTCGGCGCGATGCCCGTCCCGACCGGGATCTCCCTGAATCCCCGGATATCGGAGTTCATGACGAGGAAGATCGCCTTGACCGCGTCCTCCGCCGAGATGATATCCCTTCTCTGCGTTCCGACCGTCGTATCGACGTCCTCCCCGGCGATCATCCTGCCGATCACCGACGGCAGGAACCGGTCCTCCGGCTCGTCCGCCCCGTAGAGCATTTCCAGCCTCAGTTCAAAAAAATTGATGCCGTGCTTTTCCGCGTAGAACTTCCCGAACTCGGAAAAGGTCTTCTTGGAGAAGCTGTACATATTCAGATCGTCCGGAAGGCCCGTGCCGATCGTCAGAAAGTTCTTCGTCCCGGCCATTACGAGCTCGTTCAGCGTTTTCAGCGGAAACTCGATGTTCGATTCGATGACGTTGTCGTAAAGGACCGTGTTTCTTCCGTAGTTGCACGCCAGATTCAGGGAGTAGTCGAACTTCACGAAGCGGATCACGGCGTCGATCGCGTCCACGGCCGCCGGGATCCAGAGGATCCTGCCGCTTAAGTCCGAGAGCCGGCTTAGGTCCGAGTTTTTCCGCTTCGTGCAAACTACCGTATGGCCTTCGTTTACGAGGCGCCGGACGACCTTGCTTCCAAGGTATCCGTTCCCGCCGAGGACTAAAATATTCATCGTTTCGGTCATCCCCATTTCATGAGTCCGTGAAAACACAGCGTATCGGTCAGTAGTAGATCATTCCGAAATAAATGCAGAGCGATACGAGCAGTACGGCCGCGTTGACCGCGAACGTCGCAAGGATCCCCGCGCAGGCCGGTACCGGGCCGCCGCCTTCCCCGCGGATCTCCATGCCGTTCTTCGCCGACCGGAACATGACGTAAAGGCCGGAAAGCGAGGCGGCGGAAAGCATCGTCTTTCCCACGCGCGCCAGGTACTCGTAGTAATACGGGGAATAATGCGCGGCGAAATCCATAAAGCTGAACGCGTTGTTCTCAAGCTCCAGCGTTCTGTAAACGCTCCCTCCGAGGATCATGGTGTTGTCCACGTTCCCGGGGAAACGGGCGCAGACGAAAACGTAGACAGAAACGCTGAAGACGAACTGGATCAGGACGGCAGCCTCCGTCTTCTCCGTATAGAACATCGTCAGGACCAGGAACAGCGCCATGTAGATGAGCCACTGCGGGTTCTGGATGATGAAGCACTGGAACGCGGTCGTCACGACCATCGGCGCCAGCAGGTAATCCAGGGCCTTCACATCCTTCCGGAACGACTTTTCGAGACAGACAAAGCAGACCGTGAACAGGACCACGAGGAAGCAGGACGTCTCGGCCAGCGAAGCGTCGAAGAGCCGGTCCATGTGCTTCCAGAAAAAGCGCTCGGACAGGGACGCCATCTGCGCGTAATCATAAAAGTAAATATTCGATAAGAACCACGAGACCGCCGGCACGATCAGATAGATCAGAAGGCACCTTGCGATCCTTTTCGGTTCCGCGGAGCCTATAATAAGGCAGACCATGGGCATGAATAAAAAGAAGAAGGCGAACTGTTTGAACGACACCGATACGGAAAGCCAGAAAAACGCCGGTTCGTACTTCCCTCTCAACAGACACCAGAGCGAAAGGACCATAAACATCACGACGACGCAGTCGATCTGCCCCATGGCCATACTCCCCCACAGCACCGCGGGAGAGATCATATAAAACACGGCAAGGAGCCTGGCGGAGCTTTCTTTCGCGCCGAGACAGACCGCGATCTTTTTGATGTACCGGGACGTTATGAACGTGAACAGGACAAGGAACAGCCTGCGCCAGCAGTCGTAATGGGCGACCTGGAGGGCCAGATGCCCGATCCTCGAGGCAAGGTAGACCGGCAGCAGGATCACTGCCGTAAAGATGTTGATGATGATATTGTAATCCGAGACCTTGAAGACCTCCTGGAGGTAGGCCACGTAATCCCGCGCGTTTCCGTTCGCCGCGGCGTCGATCAGGTAATATCCCCAGTAGGAAATGACCTTTCCGTCGTAATGCTGGAAAACGTACGTAAAGAGCAGAAGGAAGATGACCGCGCAGAAATCAAGGGCCGCAAACGAATACCTGCGGAACGCCTTCTGGCGGAGGACGTCCTCAAAT
>JAEEGL014863368.1_pt1 | contig 11440 bp, 12 predicted proteins | sample 9134231 | NCBI WGS metagenome assembly JAEEGL01 (sample SAMN16246548, study PRJNA631951) | gut metagenome | biome: gut microbiome; feature: rumen; material: fiber-attached | host: Bos | place: Iran: Karaj | collected 2018-10
ACTCATACATCGTGCCCAGTCCCGGAGATGCCGGCGACCTGGCGTACGGAAAGAAAGACTGATACCATCCTGTTCAATCAGGGACCCGGTAACGGGGATGAAACGACGCTATGTTGCTACGGATATAGTCGTTGTCTAAGTGTGTGTAAATCTCTGTCGTGGTGATACTTTCATGTCCTAGCATCTGCTGCACCGCCCGCAGGTCGGCACCGCCCTCTATCAGGTGGGTGGCAAACGAGTGGCGGAAGGTGTGCGGACTGATGGTCTTGGTGATGCCAGCCTCCTTCGCCCACTTCTTGACCAACATAAAGACCATCTCACGGGTCAGGTGGTGCCCTCTCCGGTTCAAGAACAGATAGTTCTCCTCCCCTTTTTGGATCTTCAAATGCAGGCGCGCCCCTTGGAGATAGTGGTTGACCTGCTTTTGAGCCGTCTCCCCTATCGGGACAAAACGTTCCTTGTCGCCTTTGCCCAGCACCTTGATAAAGCCCTCCTCAAAGTAAAGGTTGGAGATCTTGAGCGTCACCAACTCGCTGACACGCAGACCGCAGCCGTACATCACCTCCACCATGGCGCGGTTCCGGTGCCCTTCGGGTTTGCTCATGTCAATCTGGTTGATGATCGCCTCTATCTCCTCGATGGACAACACATCGGGAAGGTGCAAGCCGATCTTGGGCGCATCCAGCAGCTCCGTGGGATTCTCCGTGTCCTTCATAATGCCATCATAGACCAGAAAAAAGTAGAAGGCTTTGATGCCCGACAGGATGCGGGCTTGGGAACGGGAAGTCATCCCCCGATCGTAGAGGTCTTGCAGAAAGTCTTTCAGCTGGTCGGTTGTGGCCATCTCGGGTGGCGTGTCGCCCAAGAAATCCAGCAGCAACTCCACATCGTGGACATAGGCTGCCACGCTGTTGGCGGACTTGTTGCGTTCCAAGATCAGATATTGCCGGAATCGGTCAACGATCGGTTTCATCGGATATCTTTTTCAATCTCTATGCGGAGCATGTTGAGAGCGGCGCGGGCGGCACGTTCGATGATCTGCTGGCGGCCCATGCGTTTGCCAAATTGGAACTTATGGGTAACCAGACGCACGGGCGTGGCCACGGCGACCCATACAGTGCCCACAGGCTTCTCCTCCGTGCCACCGTCAGGGCCGGCAATGCCCGAAGTGGCCACGGCATAGTCCACATCCAACAATCCCATCACGTTGAGGGCCATGTCGCTGACTACCTCCTCACTGACGGCACCGCGTTTGCGCAGGTTGTCCTCACGCACATTCAGGATCTCCCGCTTGACCTCATTGCTATAGGAGACCACAGAGCCTTGGAAATAACGGGAACTACCCGGCACCGAGGTGACAAGATGGGCAATATAGCCTCCCGTGCAGCTCTCGGCCGTGGCCATTCGACAGCCTCGTTTCAGCAATAGCTGTCCCACAATCTCCTCCATCTCCTTGTCCTCATCGGCAAAGGCATACTTGCCTACCGCCTGCTTGAGCAGCTGGAACTGGGCCTCGAGCGTCTGTTGCAGCTGGGCGGCATCCTCTCCTCTGCCTGTCAGGCGCAAGCGGATGATGCCCGGCTTGGGCAGATAAGCCAACGAGAGGTTCTCGGGCAGTTGCTTTTCATAATCCTCCAGCAGGTCGGAGAGACCGCTCTCCGTGATGTTGGTGCATTGCAACACCCTATATTGGATGGCGTGATGGTCGGTGCGACGAGCCTGAAGACGGGGCAACACCTCCTCTTTGATCAGTTTCTCCATCTCGAAAGGCACTCCCGGCAACATGATCAGCACTTTCCCCGCCTCCTCTATCCAAAGGCCGGGAGCGGTGCCCAAACTGTTGGGAAGCACCACTGCCCCCTCGGGCACGGCCGCCTGCTGACGGTTGGTCTCCGTCAACGACATGCCACGGTCGGCAAATCGCTGGGTGACCGCCTGCAAGGTGGCTTCATCAATCACCAGGCCACGATGGTAATAATCACAGACCACCTTCTTGGTGATATCATCTTTGGTAGGACCAAGACCGCCTGTCATGAGGATCACATCGGTCTTCTCAAAAGAGGAAACGATCGCGTTCCGAATGGCTTCCTCCGCATCACCGATGGTCAGCACCTCGTCCATCTCCAGGCCGGCCAAGGCCATCTGTTGTCCGATAAAAGCGGCATTGGTATTCACCACCTGCCCGATCAATAATTCATCGCCTATGTTAATCAGTATCATATGGTTGAGTTTGTAAAAAATCTATTTTCTGTTGCATCCGAAGCATATACGGATGTTCGGGATATTGGACAGACAAGTTGTCGGTCAGCTTTTTCAAGAGGGCAAAATCTTCTCTTTCGTTCAAGAAGGATCTTTTGTTATAGCTCTGATAAAAAGCGACATAGGAGGCCATATCCGTGGGGTGTGCCTCTATAAAACGGTGAAGGAAGCGCGTGTGCTGCTCCACCAAGGCATTGTATTGCTTCTCTATCTTCTCGCGCACAGCGTCATCGTCCATATTCTGTTGATACTCCTCCCACAAGGGTTGTGTTTTCTGCACGAATACGGTGAGCGCACTATCCAGCGAAGCGATGAGCATCGCCTCGTGCCCTCCGGTGACACGATAGGTCTGTATCATATTGGCTGCTTCGGCAACGAGGTGAAGGTCTTCACCCTGGCGGGCCATCGTGGTCAGACCGTTGTCCTCCGTCAACGACAGACGGTACAGCATGGGTTGCGCCAGGAGGGCTTTCTCCTCTTCGGTGGCAGCCTTCAGCACAAATTCAAAATGACCGTTGCGCATCCGCATGGAGTCCATGGGAACTATCTCATAATTGTCAATACGGGCAAGTCGGATCAGCTGATCTCCCCCACCCTGCAGATCACCCTTGATCACAATCCGCTGAGCGGAATCATGACATGCAATCTGAAGACAGGACAAGAGGACCAGCCCCAAGAAGATCATATAATGTGACCACCGACTACTCCGCATAAGCCGAAATTGTCAATAGAGAATCCTGAGCGTGGACGGTGGGTATCTCACATCCGCAGTTACGGTCGCGGCGATGAGGCTGCGAACCCACGATCTTGCGGGAACAAGAGGTGGCCAGCAGCAACAGCACGACAAAAAGCCAAATCATTTTTTTCATACGTCAGATTAATAGGCGGCAAAATTAAAAAATATACTGGGATAAACGGAAGGAAAAACCTATTTCGTATAAAGCGGTTTTCTTACCTCTTCTGTATAAGAAAGAAGGGGAAAATTTTTTTGTTGGGGGAAATCAAAAAAAAGTGTATTTTTGCGCCCGCCAAGCCGAAGTGGCGGAATCGGTAGACGCGTTGGTCTCAAAAACCAATGAGGTAACACTCGTGCCGGTTCGATCCCGGCCTTCGGTACTAAAACAGCTGTCCTTTCGGTCAGCTGTTTTTGTTTTCGGACATGCCAGACAAGCCACAACTTTCAGAAATTTTCTCCGAGATTTGGTGTTTTCATGGAAAAATCCCATCTTTGCCATTCAAAAGGAAAATATCAGGACAATGTTACAAATCGGAACAAAAGCCCCTTATTTCGAGGGCGTTGACGAAAACGGGAACACCGTGAAACTGAGCGACTTCGCCGGCAAGAAGCTCGTGCTCTACTTCTATCCCAAAGACAGCACGCCGGGCTGCACCGCCGAAGCCTGCGACCTGCGCGACAACTACCAGCGATTCCTCGCTTTGGGTTACGAGGTGTTAGGCGTAAGCCGCGACTCCGCCGCCTCGCACCAGCGGTTCATCGCCAAGTACGAGCTGCCCTTCCACCTCATCGCCGACACCGACCTCACCATCCTGAAAGCCTACGAAGCCTGGGGCGAGAAGAAGATGTACGGCAAGGTGACTGAAGGCACGCTGCGCACTACCTATGTCATTGACGAGCAGGGCATTATCATCGATGCCATCGGCAAGGTGAACACCAAGGCGCACACGGCGCAATTGTTGAAATAGCGGCAGGCTGGGATTATCCGCACGCCGTAGGTGTGCGGGGAAAATCTATGGTTGGTACCGGTAATGGCCAATGATTTTGAAGCTGAAAAGACAATCTTCCAGTTCCTGACCGTTCCCGATATTATGTATGATCAGATGCCTTTTGCCATCGGAAGTGCTCTTTTTGGAAACAATCCCGATATGGGTGACTCCGCCGCCCAAGTTCCAGCATACGATGTCGCCGGGACGATAATCGGCGGCCTTGTCGGAAATGGGCAATGACGTGCCTTTCCGCCCGAAGAAGGTCATCAGATTGGGCACCCGGCGATGGTCGATATTCGGATCCGGGCTCTTCAGTCCCCACTTTTGCGGATAGAGGCTGAAATTTGCTTTCATATCAAGATGCACCTCTTTCTGCAGATCGATACCGAGTTTCCGGTAGGCGCGAATGACAACGTCCGTGCACACGCCTTTGTCGGCAGGCACATCGCCATTGGGATAGCTTATCTTAAAATAAGCGGGATCGTACTGCACTTGCTGATGCGTCAGCGTCAAGGCGGAGTCGGCCAGACGACCGTAGAAATCCTGCTGCGCCAAAGCCACAACCTGGATGCAAAAGCTCAACAATAGCAGGAACAGTGTTCTTTTCATTGTAATTCTCGTTTCCAAATTATCGCAAAAAAGCTCGTTTTATTGTTATAATGGTCAAGATTTCATCTCCCTGCGGTAGAGGACAAAGGCGGCCAGATTGAACGCAATGTCACAAACGGTCGCGACAGAAGGGAAAATATTCACCTGTCCGTACAAGGTGTCGTTCGGGGTGAGATGACTGGACAAGATATTCGGCAGATAATGCGATGAGAAAAAGTGGATGACAATGAGAATGAAAATCATCGTGATGGAGAGCACCGTTGTGTGTCTTTTGACCAGAATAAGGATAGCCCCTATGGTGATGAGCACAATCAGCAGACAGGTGATCACCTCAACCAAGATGGGATGGTGGGCAAATGTCCAATATCCGCCGCCGAGCACTCTAACCAAGGAAAGGACGTAACCCAAGGTGATGGCGAACAAGATTCCGCCATAATAACTTCGAGATTCTTCTGGCAAAGCATCTATGCCAGCTTCCGTATTCTCCGAATCGTAACGCCACCACAAGAAGCCAACGGTGAGAAACGAGGTGACAAGATTTGCCCACTTCCGCACATTTTGCATCGTATAATTGGGAATATCCCATTTCATCTGATTGTCCGCGAAGGAATCAAGATCAAAAAAACGGTCGGAGATGAATGCGGACAACAGATTCATCAGAATGACAGTTCCGACAAATATTGCGAGATGCCCCCATTTGACATTGAACATCCTCGGTTTGCGAAACAGCAGGTAAAAGACCAGCAGGAAAAGCAGGGATTTCCCGATGACTATGGATATCGGATGCAGCACGGCTTCCAATGCGAAGAAGAACGGGGTGAACGATGCCCAAATGGCATCAAACATCCAGTAAAGGATGATTCCGAGCAGAAAGCAGCGGTAATCCAACGGTTTTCCGATAGTGGTATTCATATTTTGACGTTTTTGAAATGTTTTAGAATCAATAATACTCTTCAATATATTTCAACTTCTCACCGCTGAGTTTAGCTAAGAAGCTGTAAACCTGCTGGATGTCATTCCCAGCAACGTTGGTAAAGTGGGCTTTGAATCCTTGGTCGGTCATCCGCTCCATCACCCATTGCGCACCGTCAAGCATCATCACATACTTACTGCGCGGGAGTTCGTCGAGACGCACCGCTTCCATATATTGCAACAATTTCTCATACTGCGCAGCGGTCATTTTCCGATGCCCAGTCTTCACGGTTGTGGAAATCTCTTTCCAAGTATTCGGATCGTATTTTGTAAGGAGAATTTTCCAATACAGTGTTACCTCACCCTTGTTTTTCACAACACGGAACGCCACAGGCGGGTGAAAAGAGGGAAAGAAGGAGAAGCGGAAAATGGTCTCATCTTCCTGCAACTGGTTGTTATAGAGGACCGGTTCCTGCATTTTCGTCAAATCCTTGGAAAAAGCGTCCACCCAAAAGAATGAACTTGAGGTTTCACCCAAGTAGTCTGTGCTGTTGTCGAAAACGCCGTTTTCGGGTCTGTTCACGAAATAGGAATAGGGGAAATGAACCCCCTCGACGGTGTCGTAGGGAAGCTCAGCCAGAGGGTTATGCGTTTTTTTCAGGTTATATTCCAATTGCAGAATCGGCAGATATAGGTTAATCAAGGTTTTTGTATCAGGATTCCATTGCAAAGCTTGATAAAAATACTTCAGGGCGCTGTCGCCAGGATGCGAGACCACCGGGGTCCGGTCATGGAAAGCAGACCAATCATCTTCGCTAATCATAGCCCCTTGATAGAACATCGAATCCGTCGCATCGAGTTCGGTTACAGGAGTGTTTTCCAGCAAAAATTCCATGTAATAAGTACATCCCATACATACCGCCGCCCCTTTGTCGCTCGAATCAAGCAGCAATTTGCGATGGCATTCCTCAATTCTCTCCCACACATTTTTGTCGCGTTGCGTTTCCAGAACTGGATTCCCGTATTTGGGGCGTATCTTTTCAGGAAGGGTGAACTTGTGGGTGATATGGGCGTAAGATCTCACTGTATCTCCTTTGCGGATAGCGGGTTTCCATTTCGGCATCGATTTCACCACGCGAATCAATTCGTCGGCAAAACCATACGGGGATTTCGGCCAGGAATCATCCCGCACGTAGCCGACAGAACCGTCTTTCTCAATAATCACATCAAGATAGGCGGTAAATTCCACCATATCCCGCAAGGCATCATCAGGATAGCGGACAGATGTCTCGACAAACTGCTTGCAAGCGGCCTCTCCGCCAGGGTATTCGGGTTTGATTATTCCATTTTTCTCATTGACAGAATATACCACCATATCCACGTATTGTGGATCCACGAGCGATACCATCAGTTTTGCCAGACGGTCCTCTTTCGCTTCGTCCGGGCACTCCGTATAGTGTGCAACGGTTTTCTTCTGATCCGCATACTCCAAAAGGAATGGGGTGCGGAACCCCCAACATCCGTTTACGTGTTTGTAATGAACAAAATCAATGTCTGTCAGGATTTGCTGAATACGGTTCCACTCATCCCGGGTCAATTCTCTGCCGCCCGAGTCCAAAATCCCTTTCTCCCAAGAATTTCCGTAATATTGCTTCTCCGTCGCATCCACGTAGCCCGTATCACTCGGTTCCATGTACATGGAAGATGAGATATGCCCCCTGAAGGCGGTTCCCTTTTGCCACTCCAAGCGGATTTGGTCATGATGACGACGCACTTGGATAAAAAGCGGGTGCGCAAACTTCGGGATATAGTTCAGCCGCAGCAATGTATCCCCCGCTCCCTGTTTTTCTTCAAACAAAGGCGTGATATCGGCGAGGCGCATATAATAAACGACCTCCCCAACATGAACATGCAGTCGATAATCAGCAGGGTCCTTTGAGAAATAATCATTCGGGAAGTAGTCGTCGTATTTCCAACGGTCACTGCTGTTTTGGGCCGTCAGGGAGGTGGCTGCTAAAACTATCAGTAACGCACAGGTTGTTGCGAAAAGGATTTTATTCATCTTGAGGTTTTAAACGAACTAATTTCGATGCAAAAGTAAGATCTTTAAGAGGTCTGTTTTTTATTTCTTTGCGCTGTCGCCGACCTTGGTGCGAAGTCCGTTAAACATCAAGATAAGCAAACAACGCTGCAAAACTAATTCTTTTATCTATTCATAGAACACAAAAAATCCAAAAGGTTGCAGTTTGATGAAAAAAAGTATTTTTGCCGCCTGAAATCAACAAACCTATGGATCAACGCATCATCAACATCCTGCTTTGCGACACGTTCCCCGGACTGCTGCCGGAGAGCATCCCGAACCACGAATATTTTTTCGAGAAGCGGTTCCATTCCGTGAACCCAAACATCATCTTCAAGGTGTTTCGTACGTTAGACGGCGAGCTGCCTGAACATCCCGTCCCTGATGAAATTTACCTCATCACGGGTTCCAACAACGCCGCCCACGATACGCTGCCGTGGATTTTGGCCTTGCAGGACTGGATTCGCGAGGCCGCGGGGCAGCAAATCCACCTTGTCGGCATCTGTTTCGGGCACCAGGTCATCGCGCAGGCATTGGGCGGACGGGTGGAGCGCTTCCCCGGCGGCTGGGGCGTGGGCATCCGCGAGATGGAGGTTTTGGATGCGGACATGCTCCCCTGGTTCCCCGACAAGAAAATGCGTCTTATCGTCAACCACCACGACCAGGTGATGGAGTTGCCGGAAGGTGCCATCCCCCTCGCCACCAGCGACTTCTGCCGCTTCGAGGGCTTCCGCATCGACCGCCACATCCTCACCTTCCAAGGTCATCCGGAGTTCACCGTGGACTACGAACGGCACCTTATCCTCAACCATGCTGAGAATGAGGACGATGCGGTGAAGCAACGGGCGTTGGAGACATTGGAGACGATGGACCACCAGGGGAAAACGGTGGCGGAGTTCTTATTAGATTCCTTTCGAACGCTTTGGGCGTGCAAGTAATTCGAATATTTGAAATAAATTTGTACCTTTGCCGTCCGAAACGAATCACCTTTTATCAGAACGATGACTGAATTATCCGACAAAGAACGGGCCGCCCAAATGGCGAGCATGAAGGCGTTTGACGAACAGATGCCGTGTGTAAGCATTTTTTTGTAATTATTGACAAACAATGAGACCGTTCATAACCAACATCATCCTTTTGCTCCTGCTCCACGCCACCGTCTTTGCACAGACGCCGAAAGCCGAGTGGACGGAGGGCGCGGCGGACAGTTCGGGCCACGCGCTGCACACCCTCGTGCTACACAACGTGACCAAAGGCTCCCGCGTCTGGTTTCAGGAGCTCTTCGACGGCAAAACGTACCTCGAAGGCCCCGCCATGCACCACTATCAGGGCACTTCCTGGTACATCGACATCCCGAAAAGCGGCAAGGTCACGTTAAAGTACTTCGGCCGGCCACTGCCGCGACACGGCTGGGCACCCGAAGGCTTCGTCCTCCAGCAAAAGGGCAAGCCCGACCAACCGATGAAGGTGACGTATCACTTTATTAAACAGAAAGATACAGACGTTGTTACCAACAGATATACCCCCAGTGGCGGCGGGATTTACTTCGGCGAGATCATCCCCCGGGTGAAGCGCAAGCACTTTGGCACGGAACCGATGGAGGATAGCGGCGAACACCCCGCCGGTTGGTACCGCATCACGATTTGGGATTTCGATAGCGTGACGGTGGAATCCGAGGATGAGGACGGTGCCTTTTACGCGAAGATGACCCTCGAAAAGCTGTGGAAACCGCTTGTTCCCTTCACCATCGAGGACTGGCCCGACATGCCCTACCGCGGGTTCATGCTCGATGTGGCGCGCGACTTCCGTACGGTGGATGAGGTGTTAGCCATCCTCGATCTGATGGCGGAATGGAAGCTCAACACACTGCATTTCCATATCGCAGACGATGAGTCGTGGTGCCTGGAAATCAACGGGTTGCCGGAGCTCACGGAATACGGGGCGCAACACGAACTGCCCGACTGGAACCTGCAGGAGACTGCCGCGCTGAAGCCCACCTGCAACGGGCGCATCGGCTACAGCACCTATTACACGGCGGAGGAGTACCAGCGGATCCTCCGTTACGCGTGGGAGCGGCGCATCCGCGTGGTGCCGGAATTCGACACGCCGGGGCACTCGCGGGCCTCCATCAAGGCGATGCAGGCTTACGAGCGACGCACGGGAGACGACACGTACCGTTTGCAAGATCCTGCCGACACCTCGCACTATTGGTCGGCGCAGGACTTCACCGACAATGTGCTGAGTGTCTATCTGCCAAGTGTTTACACATTCTATGGGATGGTTTTCGATGAGGTGATCCGACTGCATCGCGAGGCCGGGGTGCCGTTGCCCGCCATCCACATCGGCGGCGACGAGGTGCCTGCTGGCGCGTGGTCGGGCCGCGATCGACGCGCGCTGAAGGAGCAGTTCATCAACGGGATGTTGGACTTGGCCGAAGAGCGCGGCATCAAACTGGCGGGTTGGGAAGACATCGCCCGCAACTTGACGCCCGAGACGCAGGAGCGCTTGCGGAAATCGCTCTACTTCCTCAACGTATGGAATACCAAGGGGATAGAGGGATTTCCCGTGGTGGTTTCCCCCGCGGACCACACCTACTTGGATTTGGCCTACAACGACAGTCCGTTCGAAATTGGCCTCAACTGGGCCGGCTACGTGGATGAGCGGAAGACTTTCTCGTTGCAGCCCAAGGAGTACCTCGGCGACATCGTCGGGGTGGAGGCCGCGCTGTGGTCGTCTCAGCTCCGCAGCTTCTCCGACGCCACCTACCAGATGCTCCCCAAGGGCCTCGGCACAGCCGAGCGCGCTTGGAACGCCTACCCCGCTTGGCCCAACGAAGATGCCTTCAAAGCCGATTTCGAGCGGTTTTACGGCATTATCATGGCCATAGAGAGTGCGCGTTGGGAGGAAAAAGGATATAAGAGTGCGATGAGACGATGAACAAATCAATTCGGCCTTAACACCAACCTCGGCCAACGATAAGGTTTGAACTGTGTGAAAAGGCGACACAGCTGTTCTTGGTTTACAGCCTCAGCCCAGCCCGTCAGCTCGTTCTGGATGCCGATACGGTTCTGTTCAATGACGATGTTGGTCATCAGCTCCAAGGTGTCGTGACTGTACACCCAGAGCTCGCTTTCCGCAGTGGCCATGTCCCCGCCGCTGATCTCAAACGAGAAATTGTTCTTCAGTTGTTGCAGAACCTCCGCATCCGTGCAGACGAGCACACGCCGTGCGGGCATTCCTTCGGGAAGTTCGCTCCAATCATTGAGAGAGAGGATCAAAAACGCTTTGGCATCGTTCATATCAACGTCTTTCAAAGGGTAGATTACGGTATCATTTGCCTGCACTACAGGGAAACACATTTTCATCGTGTGATGTGCCAACCTGGGGAACCCGCCGATGCACAGCCAAAGGATTGTTAACAAAAGAGCGATAAGAACCAGGTATTTCTTCATCGGGGTTATTCTATCAACATAATTTTTCCGCCGCGAAACTACAAAATAATCCGATATGAAAAACCGGGCGTTGACCGCGATGTTTGAACCTTGTTTCATTCCCCGTCATTTTTGCCACGGTACATACCATAGTCTACTATTTAGAACTGGTACAACTGAAGAGTAAAAAAGTGAGGATTTGGAATATTTGGCAGTAATAAATTATGAGATTTTGGAATATTTGGCAGCAATAAATTATGAGGATTTGGAAATAATGCGTATCTTTGCAGCGTTAAATTACTGAAAATATGGAAGAGTTCAAAATATTCAAACGTAAGATATACAGTAAATTACAGGAATGGAAAAGGGAAGAGAACGGAAAGACAGCCCTGTTGGTTAAAGGCGCTCGACGTGTGGGAAAGTC
>JAEEGL017068632.1_pt1 | contig 11440 bp, 8 predicted proteins | sample 9134231 | NCBI WGS metagenome assembly JAEEGL01 (sample SAMN16246548, study PRJNA631951) | gut metagenome | biome: gut microbiome; feature: rumen; material: fiber-attached | host: Bos | place: Iran: Karaj | collected 2018-10
CCAACCGTAAGTTTAAGTGCCAGAACTGGTATGACTTATAATGGAAGTGCATGGGCAGCCAATACAGCAACCGTATCACCAAATGGTGGCGGAGCAATAACATATACATATTACACAAATAATGCATGTAGTACTGGAGCAACAACGACAGCACCAACTGCAGCCGGTAATTATTGGGTAAAGGCAAGTGTAGCTGCAGTATCAGGTAAAACGAATGCCGCATCAAGTGGATGTGTAGCCCACACCATAAGCGCCAAAGCCTTAACTTCAACGCAAATAACAGCTTATTCAACAACCTGGGTAAGTGGAGCCACAACATATACAAGAAGCGTCTCAACGGGAGTTGGCAGTGAAACAGTAAGCTTAACATATACTCCATACTCAAATGCGGTAGGAAGTTATACCTATGCCACATCAAGTGGAAGTGGTAAGTTTACTTTAAGTCAAAGTAATACAAACTATTCAATAAGTAGTGCTGGAAACTTTACCATAAATAATTTACAATGTGCTACGCCAACAGGCGTAAGTATTTCTACAGCTGGTGCAGTATCATGGACAGCAAGTAGCAATTGTCAGACAGCTCAGCATCAGATAAGCATTGATGGAACAAATTGGACAAATGCATCAAGTGGAGTAGAATATAAGAGCACTATAATTGCTTCAACAGGAAGTAGAACAGTCTATGTAAGAGCGGTAGCACCAAGCAGTAACTATAGTAATTCTTCAAATGCTAGCAAATCAACAACCGTTTATAGTGTTACATTAACAAAAGGAACTGGTATTAGTGCCGTAAGTGGTGGAGGAAACTATATTACTGGAGCAACTGTAACCTTAGGTGCAACCATTATGACAGGTTATACATGGAGCAAGTGGACTCAAACTAGTGGTGGTGCTCAAGTAAGTACAACCCAAGCATATAGTGCTGCCATAAGTAGTAATTGGGCATATACAGCCAATGCAACAGGTAACCAATACACCGCAACATTCTATTACAATAGTAATACAACAAGCGGTAGTTTGACGGTCGCAACAAAAACAGCAAGTTGTACGGTAAGTAATACCGACGGAAATTGTACAGTAACGGTACCAACCGAGGTATCAGGAAGTATTGGTAAATATAATAGTGCATATCATGGGGTAGTAAATGCCACAAGTAATATGGGAACAACAAGCACCATTACACTAACTGGTAATGCCACATATTACGCCAACTACTCAAGTGCTCTAACAATATATTATCAGAATAGTTCTGGAGCTATTGCCAGCAGCGCAACAGCCTTATATAGAAATGAGTACTTTACTTCGACAACAGCCATGAGTAATATAACTTCAACAGCAAACAACTCAACAACCCAAGCAACGAGTGTAACTTTAAGTAGCATTAGGGGAACACTTGAAGGAATCAATGCCACTGCTAATACAACTACTAGTTATGCCGTAAATAGTGATACTATAAAGAATAGTAATGCCACTACATATTATGCAGTATCAAATTATACAACAAGTGTAACGGCTACATTCTACTATTCAAGTGCAAACGATGGTACTGTGGGTAGTGCAACAGCTAGTGCTAATCAGACTAGGTATGCATATTGTACTAGTACGACAGCAGTTGCTAATAGTTTAAAATCTGAAGGTACAATAACACCACCAACCTTATCCGATGAAGCAGCGCCAAGTGGCACTACAAGGTTATCAAATTGGGCTAATGCAAATAGCAGTATGACAACAACATCTACAATAAATACATCAAAGACAAAATACTATGCTGTATATCAAAAAACAATTTCAGTTGTAAGGCCTAGTGCAGCAAGTGGAACCGATTCATGTGGAACATTAACAACATATCGTAATGCTTATATAAATACAGCAAGCCCTACTGTTGGTACTACTACATATTCAAGAGTATTTGCAACAACTAGTACTGGTACAAGTAATATGACTAGTGTATCTGGCTTATACGGAACATTTGTAGGATATTCAGCAAGTGCAAACACAGCAACACCTAGTAGTAGTCAATTGACTGTAGCTGGTCCTGCTGCAGGTACAATAACAACATATTATGCTATATCAACATATACAACAAGTGTAACAGCAACATTCTATTATTCTAATAGTGCAACGGGGGCTAAAACAAATTCAACTGCAAGTGGAACTCAAACCAGAAATGCATATTGTAGCGATGCAACAACTGCCACAAACAGTTTAAATTCTGAAGGAACAATAACAGCACCTAGCACAACAGCACCATATGGAACATCTTTAGTAGGATGGGCAACTGGTGCAAGTACTATGTCTACGGCAACGGTTAATACAGCAAACACATCATATTATGCCGTATATAGATCTAGTGCAACTAATTATTATTATGATTCATCATATACTTCAAGAACTTTATATCGTAATGGGGTATATGGTACAGAAACAAATTATACGATGTACTTATCTACAACCAATACTGGAACAAGCAACTATTCAACTGCTACTGGACCAGGAAGTAGTGTATGGAGTGGCTTGTCAACTGCTCAGGATACAACAGCAGAATATTCTACTGTTGCAGCAGCCGCAGCATCAACAGCAACTACGTTATATACTGTTTATCAATTTAACATAACTTATGCTTTAGGAGCAAATGTTTTAGAAGTCGGTTCAGCCACTGGAAACTGTAAAGTAACAACTAATAATACAAGTTGTACAGTAACCTTACCTAGCATAACTGCTAATCCAGGCTTTACTTCGGTGGGATGGTCAACAACAAACGGCGCAACAACAGGAACGGCTGTTGGAGAAAGTTATACGTTGAGTTCAAATGATGGCACAATATATGCCAATGCCGTTGATATAACTATCCCAACAGGTAGTGTTGTAGTCAACTCATTTAACAACGGAACATTAACAGCTACAGTTTCTGTCCATGATGACGGTTCTGGTGACAAGGGAACATATGGATGGAAATCATCAACAAGTTCAACATGTAGTTCTAGTACAACAGGATTCACTGATTCCACAAATAGTACATATAGCTTCACTTCAATTAGTACTCCTGGAACTTACTATATATGCGTCAGAATTGAAGATAATGCAGGAAACAAAAACTATGTATCTACATCATATGAAGTAAGTGGTGTCTCATTTAAATATACTGGTACATTCTATACCTCTGATAATAAGACAGCACGTACAAATACTACATATTCAACAAGTAATAAAGACTGGGTAGTATGGTTTACTTCAGGAGGTACACTTACTATGTATACCGCTAATGACGTAAAAGTCTTCTTGGTAGGTGGTGGATACAATGGTAAGAATGGATATTATGGTACTGCTAATGGTGGAGCTGGCGGAGCTGGTGGTAAAACATATACCGGTGCCTTGACATTATCTAAAAACGGTAGTTATTCTGTTGCCATTGGTGCTCAAAATGGTGGTAATTCAACATTTTCTTCATTATCATCAGCAAGTGGAACAAGTAAATCCGGCGGAGCTGGAGCAGTATGTAAATGTAACGAATCTACTTCGTGGGTTGAAAGTCATGGCGTTGCCGGAACCAGTGGTTCATATGCCTTTGGAAATTCTAGCATTGATGGTAAATTATATGGCGCTGGCGGTGGCGGCGGTGCCTGTCGTAACTGCAGTGCCTATGGTAATAAAGGAGCCGGCGGCTCACATGGCGGCGGAGCCGGTGGAACATATGATGGAAGTGGCGCTAATGGTACAGCTAATACTGGTGGCGGTGGCGGCGGCCGTGGTACATGGAACTGGTATGATGATGAAAATAATAGTGGTACATATGGCAAAGGCGGAACTGGTATAGTTATCATGAAAAATGAGGAAGCCATCATGGTAAATGGTACAAATATTGGAAAATATAGTGGTCAATTCCAAGTTATGACAGATTCAGGTGGAACTGGCTATGTTAAATTCTTAACATCTGGAACATTTACTCCTGCTAGGGCATTAAGTGTCGGCGTCTTCTTAGTAGGCGGCGGTGCCAATGGATCAAATGGATATTATGGAACAGCCAATGGTGGAGCCGGTGGAGCCGGTGGAAAAACCTATACCGGAACTGCTAGTCTATCATCCGGTACCGGTTATAGTATTGTCGTTGGAGCTACAAATACAGCATCTACAGCCTTTAATTTATCATCAGCTAGTGGAACAAGTAAAGCTGGTGGTACAGGAGCCGTATGTAAATGTACTGCATCAACTTCTTGGGTCGAAAGCACAGCCACAAAAGGAACAAATGGTGTATACGCCTTTAGTAATTCTACAATAGATGGAATTATGTATGGCGGCGGCGGTGGCGGCGGTGGCTGCTGGAATTGTAATGTTTCTTCTGCTGGAGCATCCGGTGGTGCTTCGGGCGGTGGAAGTGGCGGTGCTTACGATGGCAGCGGCGTCAACGGAGCCAATAATACCGGTGGTGGCGGTGGTGGCCGTGGAACTCACAACTGGTACGATTCAGAATCAAATGGCGGTACATATGGTACTGGCGGAACAGGTACTGTAATCATCAAAATTAATTAACTAAAAAATCAAGAGGTTATCTCTTGATTTTTTTATACATATTTTGAAATATTTAGCAGTATGCCTATCTCTGTTAAAGATACCAAGAGACTTGATCCTCCATACGATAAAAAGGGTAAGGTAACTCCCGTAACTGGTATTAGTCCCACAACCACCATTAAGTTTAAGATAGTTTGAAAGGCGATACTAAAAGTAATTCCATATGATAAGTACATTGCAAATTTATCTTCGGTCGTCATAGCAATCTTTAAGCCACGATATATAATTATTAAAAATAAGGTACTTACAATTATTACTCCTAAAAAGCCAAGTTCTTCACTTATAACTGCAAAAATAAAATCAGTTTGCGGCTCTGGCAGATAGAAATGTTTCTGAATAGAATTACCTAGTCCCATTCCTAAAAGTCCACCGGGTCCAATTGCGTATAAAGATTGAATTATCTGAAAACCACTTCCAAGTGGATCAGACCATGGATTAATAAAAGAAATAATACGTGCCATTCTATATGGAGCAATAATGATTAAGACAATTATTCCAATAATTCCCAGTATTCCCAATTTAATAAAGAATGACATATTAACTCCAGCAATAAAAAGAATAGCCATAATAGACATAACGATAATGACCCCTGTCCCAAAATCTGGTTGTAACATAATTAATCCAAAAATAAACATAACTATTATTAATATAGGCAATATTGATTTAAATGCTCTAATTTTATTATTAGTTAAATACTTTGAAGTAAATATTATTAATGATAGTTTAGCTGCTTCACTAGGTTGAATTCCCAAAGAACCTATCCCAAACCAACTACGAGACCCATTTCTAACTGTACCAATACCAGGAACTAATACCAATATTAAAAGAATAATGCATCCAATTAATAAGTGATTACTATATTTTTTATAAAAGGTATATGGTATTTTATTGATTAAATACATTATAAAAAAACCTAGTAACAAAAAAAATCCCTGATTTTTAAAATATTTAAAACTATCATTATATTTATATCCTGCCCAAATATTTGATGATGAATATATCATAAATAGACCAAATAAAGATAATATTATAACAGCTATTAATAAAGACTTATCAATCTTTTTCATGGCATCACTTCGCTTAGTTAATTGTATTATCTTCACTATAAAAAAAGACATATAAATTAATATTATGAATAAATATTTTTTAGAGGGAAGATATGTTTAACAAGAGAATTATTTCTAGAATTAAAATCATTTTTATCGTAATAATAGTCTTATTTATCTTAATTATTGTAAAAGTATTCTATATTCAAGTAATTGATTATAGAAAATTAAAAAGTAAAGCTAATGATCTTTGGAGTAGAAATCTCGTAATTGGTGCGAATAGGGGAAGAATTTTAAGTAGTGATAGTGTTCCTTTAGCGGATAATTTAACGACAGTATCATTGGTTGTTATTCCTAATCAAATAAAAGATAAAGAAAGAGTAATCAAAGATATAGCTCTAATTTTAAATGTTGATGAATCTAAAATAAGAGAGCATGTCATGAAAAAATCATCAGTTGAAATTGTTCATCCAGAAGGTAGACAATTATCATTTGATATAGCTGATAAAATAAATGCCTTAAATTATGAAGGAGTCTATCTTCTTAAAGAAGGTAAACGTTATTATCCTTTTAATAATATGTTATCGCATAGTTTAGGTTTTGTTGGTATTGATAATCAAGGATTGTCAGGATTAGAATTAGAATATGATAAATATTTGACAGGTTCATCCGGAGCCATTAAATATTATTCCGATGCCAAGGGCAATAAATTAAATATCCCCGAAGTGTATGTCGAACCAGTTAATGGTCTAGATTTATATCTGACAATCAATTATAATATCGAAGCTGCTCTAGAAAGAGAACTAAACAATGCAATGAATAAATATAATGCTGATGGGGCTTGGGGAATTGTTATGAATCCCAATAATGGTGAAATATTAGCTATCTCATCTAAACCTGATTATAATCCTAATAAATATAAAGAATATAGTACAGAAATATTAAACCGTAATTTAGCCATATGGTCAACATATGAACCAGGGTCTACTTTTAAAATAATTACTTTAGCATCTTCCATTGAAGAAAATACTGTAGATTTACTAAAAGATACTTTTTATGATTCAGGAAGCATCAATGTTGAAGGCGCAAGAATTAAATGTTGGCGTCATGGTGGCCATGGTGCTCAAACATATTTGCAAGTAGTTCAGAATAGCTGCAATCTCGTATTCTAGCTAGAGATACCTTTTATATAAGTGAGTATATATATGATGTTGAGATAATAATGTTATATGACTTAATTGGAAGAAAGAGTGTAGTAAATACAAGTGAATTTAAAGAATTTGTAATTAAAGAAAAGAATAGTAATAATTATAAGGTTTATAATTGATAAATTTAATAAACTACAATTGAGTAGTTTATTTTTTGTAATTGTGCTATAATCAAGGTATCCAGAATATCAATCATTTACAAGATTTAATTATCCAAATCCAGTATTAAGAAAGGAAAAAAGAAAATGAATAAAGAATATGAATATAGTTTTAAAGTAAAGGATATAACTCCTTTTATTGATTACTGTATAGACAATAAGTATGAGTTAAAAAAAGAATATGAACAAACTAGAACACTTTATAAAAATGGTGGAAAAGTTATGGCTCGAATTACTAAAAATATTTATAAAGATAATGAAACTGAAATATTAAATTTTAAAGATGATAATTTAAGTGATAGTGTTTTAAAAGTAAGTAGGGAATCAAAAGATTTAGTAATGAATGATGAAAATAGGGATTTTGTTAAATCATTATTAGAAATTTTAGAATTAAATGAAACAAAAAAATTAGTAAGAAAGCGCTATGTGTATACATATAACAATATTACTTTTGAAATAGATAATTATACAACACCTGTTATGAATGTAGTAGCAATTGAAGGAAAAAAAGACGAAGTTGATAAAGTATATAATGAGTTAAAATCGGTTATAGAAAGTAATATTGTGAATGATTAAGGCAACAGTGGTTGTCTTTTTTCATATTTTCTAGTTAAGTATAATAAAATTTAACTGGGAGGTTTATATGGAAGAAATAATAAAAAAACTAGAAGTAATTATTAACAAAGATTTATATCAAGAAAAAGTAATTGATTTTGATGAATTTAAGATTATGAATGAGTTATTGCTAAAGGAAAATGAAGATGAACATATTAAAAACTAGGGCAGAACTTTCTAGTGGTAAAACAATATATGATATGAATCTTAATGTTGGTTATTATGCAAGAGTTTCTACTGATAAAGATGATCAATTAAATAGTTTAGAGAATCAGTCTAAATATTTTAGAGAAATGATTAGTGAAAATAAAAATTGGAATTTAATTGGAGAATATATTGATGAAGGTATATCTGGGACACAGGTTTTAAAAAGAGATAACTTCTTAAAAATGATAAATGATTCAAAAGAAGGGAAACTTGATTTAATAATTACTAAAGAAATATCTAGATTTTCTCGTAATGTAGTAGATAGTATTAAATATACAGAAGAATTGCTTAATAATGGTACAGTAGTTTATTTTTTAAGTGATAATATTAATACAATATATCCAGATAGTGAATTTAGATTAACCTTAATGTCTTCTTTAGCACAAGATGAAGTTAGAAAATTATCCGAAAGAGTTAAGTTTGGTATTAAAAGAATGATAAAAGATGGAAAAATAATAGGTAGTAGTTTAACAGGGTATTATAGAAAAGAGGGTAAATTAATTATTAATGAAAATGAGAAAGAAATAATTGAAATATTATTTAATCTATATTCTACTGGTAAGTATTCTTTTGAATATATATCTAGAACACTTGCTAAAAAAGGTTATTTAAATAAATATGGTAAGGAATATTCCGGAACTACTTTACGAAAAATGTTGTTAAATCCGAGATATAAAGGATATTATACAGCAAATTTAACTTATGTAGAAAGTTATAAAACACATAAGAAAGTTGAAGTCCCAGAAGATGAGCGAATAATTTATAAAGATGAAAAAATTCCAGCTATTGTGTCTGAAGAACTTTGGGATAAAGCAAATGAGGTATATAAATCAAAAAGAAATTTAAGAAATATAAATAATCTTAATAAGCAAGAATATTTAGATAATTCTAAATATACAAGTAAAATAATATGTAAAGATCATAATAAATATTTTACTAGATGTGGAAGTTGCAAAAGAAGAAATAATCCAGTATGGGCATGTAGGGAATACATTGTAGGTGGTGTTGTGAAGTGTGAATCACCATTTATTAGGGAAATAGAATTAGATAAATTAATGACATCTTTAATAGAAGAAAAATTATCTAACGAAAAACAAAAAATAATAAATAATTTACTTCAAAACTATTTAATAGTTTTTAATAAAAATAATAAAGATGAATTAAATAATTTAGAATTAAAAATAAGTGATTTAAGTAGAAATAGAGAAAAATTAATTGAGCTTAATTTAAATTCAATTATTTCTAATGATGAACTAAAAGTTAGAATTGAAAAAATTGATAATGAAATAAAAAAAGTTAATAAGAAAAAAGAATCATTTGAATTTATAGATAATGGTAAACGATTAAAAGAAATAGAAAAACAAATAACTAATATTTTAGATGTTAAATATCATTTAAACGTATATATAAATCTTTTTATAGATAAAATTCTTGTTACTAAGGGTATTACAAGACATAAAATGAATTTTGAAATATATTTTAAAGATGGTGAAGTTAAATCATTAGAGTTTATCAATTAATGTCGAATTATTTTTTTAACCCCAAAAATCGAATTTGAGGAATCCAGGATTCGTATCATTAGGTAATAAATTAGGTAAAGAAAGATTATTTAAATATATTAATAGTTTTGGATTTGGAAAAAAAACGGGTATCGATTTAAATGGTGAAGCAAAGGGGATACTCTTTAATTTAGATAATGTAGGACCGGTAGAACTAGCAACAACCGCCTTTGGTCAAGGAATAAGTGTTACTGCTATTCAACAAATAACAGCCGTATCGGCAGCTATTAATGGTGGGGTTCTCTATAAACCATATATTGTGAGTAAAGTTGTTGAACCAAATACTGGTGAAATAATTATTGCTAATGGTCCTGAAGAGGTAAGAAGAACGATAAAAAAAGAGACCAGTGCCACTGTTCGGATGGCTTTAGAGACGGTTGTTGCCTACGGTACTGGTCGTAATGCCTATATCGAAGGATATCGGGTAGGGGGAAAAACGGGAACTGCTCAAAAGGTCAAAAATGGAAGATATATGACCGGTAATTATATTGTATCTTTTATAGGCTTTCTCCCAGCCGATGAACCTCAAGCCGTAATCTATATTGCTGTTGATAATCCCAAAGGAGTAACTCAATTTGGTGGGACTGTCTCAGCTCCTATTGCCAAGAATGTTATGAAAGATATTATTGAAGAACTTAAAATAAAACCTAGCGAATATACTTTGGAAAAAGTTTATAATTGGTATGATATCAAGTATACACGTGTTCCTGATATTGTCGGTAAATCTTTAAAAGAAGTAAAAAAAGATTTAAAAGATTTCACTATTGAATATTCTGGAACTGGAGATAAAATAATTGCAACATCGCCAAATAGCGGTACATATTTACCGATAGGATCTACTTTAAAAATTCTTATCAGTAACTGACAAACTGATGTAAAGTAACTACAAATTTACAAATAATTGCTGTTTTTATGATATAATGGCCTAAAGAAGGAAGTGGGTTATGTTAACTCTTACAAAATCATTATTTGCTTTGATGATTGGCTTTATTCTTGCAACTGGTTTTGGTCTTATAATGATTCCTATTCTAAAGAAAATAAAAGCTGGCCAAAGGATAAATGTATATGTTGAAGCCCATCAAAGAAAATCAGGAACTCCTACCATGGGAGGAATAATCTTTATTGTACCAACAATTATTACAACTATTTTCTTAATTATAACTGATCGAATGCAATTCTCAGTAAACTTATTGATTGTAATTTTTGTTTTCTTATCATATAGTTTAATTGGTTTTTTAGATGACTATATAAGTATTAAAAAGAATCAAAATAAAGGATTAACGCAAATTGAAAAATTATTATTACAGTTTGTCGTTGCATTAATATTCTATATTCTATATCGTAAATACACGCCTGCCAATTCAGTACTTGAAATTACTTTGTTACATATTAAATGGAATTTAGGATGGTTCTATGGAATATTTATTTTATTCTTGTTAGTAGGATCATCAAATGCTGTAAACTTAACTGATGGCCTTGACGGCTTAGCTGGTGGCTTATCAGCCATTGCCTTACTAGCGTTTGGTTTAATATCTTGGGGTAGTTACTGGATTGAAGGTTATCAAGATATTGGTATTTTTTGCTTTATTCTAATAGGTGGAATAATGGGCTTTCTGGTCTATAATACCAATCCCGCTAAAGTATTTATGGGTGATACCGGTAGCTTAACATTAGGGGCAACGATTGCTACAGTAGCTATTCTAACAAACCATGAATTATCATTAGCATTAATTGGTGGCGTATTTGTTATTGAAACGTTAACCGTAATTATTCAAATAGTATCGGTAGTCTTATTTAAAAAGAAAGTATTTTTAATGACTCCAATTCATCATCATTTTGAACGCCTTGGCTGGCGTGAAGGAGATATTGTTAAACTATTCTGGATTGCAGGCTTTATGATGTCATTAATTGCATTAATCTATGGCGTATGGCTATAAAAAAACTCCGAAAGGAGTTTTTTTCATAACAAAAGAGGCTGACCCCCTAAGGAACAGCCTCCCAAAAAGAATAAAAAGGGGTTGGCTAGTGTGATACTAGCACCAATTCGCCTAAGAAATTTGAATTGGTAGTTAATATACTAC
>JAEEGL010879968.1_pt1 | contig 11439 bp, 9 predicted proteins | sample 9134231 | NCBI WGS metagenome assembly JAEEGL01 (sample SAMN16246548, study PRJNA631951) | gut metagenome | biome: gut microbiome; feature: rumen; material: fiber-attached | host: Bos | place: Iran: Karaj | collected 2018-10
CTGGTCACGATCGAAGATATCCTAGAAAAGATCGTCGGGAGCATCGGCGAAGAATACGAAGAAGAACTGCCTCAGTTGGTACAGACGGCTGAAAACGAATACGAGGTCGATGGTCTCTATAATCTGGATGACCTGTCTGAAGACCTCGGCATTCGCTTCGAATCGGAATACAACGACACAGTCGGTGGTTTTGTGACCGACCTGTCCGGCACTGTGCCGGATGAAAGTTCTGTTGGGCAGGAACTGCTTTACGAAAACTGTGTTTTCAAGATTCTGGCGGTCAGCGAGCGCCGGATCGATAAGGTTCTTATCACAATCCCCGAAGCTGAGGAAAAAGATCCGCAGGAGTAAGGAAAACCACATGTCAGAAACCATCAAAGAACACAACACAGATCGCTTTTCCTTCGGGATGTTCCTCGTGACGATCGGCATCGTCTACGGCGATATTGGTACATCACCGATGTACGTTATGAAGTCCATCATCGAAGGCAACGGCGGCATTGCCAACGTTGACGAAACCTTTATCGTCGGCGCGCTCTCACTTATCATTTGGACCGTCACGCTGCTGACCACGATCAAGTATGTGCTGATCGCCATGAAGGCGGATAATCATGGAGAGGGCGGTATCTTTTCTCTCTACGCGATTGTGCGTCGCTTCGGTAAGGCTCTGATCGTGCCAGCCATGATAGGAGGCGCGGCACTGCTCGCCGACGGTGTCCTCACTCCTGCTGTTACCGTCACCACGGCGGTCGAAGGACTTCGCAGCATTCCAGCTATCAACATGGTGCTCGGCTCTGGTCAGTCTGTGGTCATCATCATCACGCTCATCATTATCGTTACGTTGTTTTCGGTGCAGCATTCCGGCACCAGTAAGATCGGTAAAGCCTTCGGCCCTGTCATGCTCATTTGGTTCCTATATCTGGGCATCACCGGTCTCGTCAATCTTCTGGCGCTGCCTTCTATTCTGCGTGCCTTCAACCCGATCTACGCTGTGCGTCTGATCGTCAGCCCGTACAACAAGAGCGGCATCATGATACTCGGTAGTGTATTTCTGGCCGCAACGGGAGCTGAAGCTTTGTACTCAGACATGGGGCACGTCGGTCGCAGAAACATCTATATCAGCTGGCCATTCGTTAAGACTTGCCTCATCCTCAACTACTTCGGCCAGGGTTCTTGGATCATCCGCAATGCGGCTGATCCTGCAATTCAGGCTATTCACGAGGTCAATCCCTTTTATCAGATGCTGCCGGAGGCAGTCAGACCCTTTACGATTATTTTGGCTGCTGCCGCTGCGGTTATCGCGTCTCAGGCACTCATCACAGGTTCCTATACGCTGGTCTCCGAGGCTATCCACCTCGACCTGATGCCTCATCTGGAAGTCAAATATCCCTCTGACACAAGAGGACAGATCTACATCGGCATGGTCAACACCATTCTGATGGTCTGCTGCTCGTTGGTCGTTCTGTATTTCCGTTCAGGATCCCGCATCGAGGCCGCCTACGGTCTGGCCATCACGGTAACGATGCTCATGACTACTGCGCTGCTGTCGATTTACCTGTGGAAAGTGCGCGGCAAGGCCTATCTGGCGCTGCCGGTGTTCCTGATCTTTGGGGCTATAGAATCCGTCTTCTTTGTTTCCAGCCTCGGTAAGTTCACCAGCGGCGGTTACGTTACCGTCCTCATCGCACTTCTGATCTTCCTGGTTATGTACGTTTGGTACAGGGGAACGGATATAGAGAAAACTTACTCGAAGCGCCTTGATCTGAAGGATTACGTTGAAGAGATCGGTCAGCTGCGCTCGGACGACAGCATTCCTTACGTGGCAGACAATATCGTCTTTGTCGAAAACGATATGGGCGACGGGCTCATGGACCGTGATATCCTCTATTCGATCATGGACAAGACCTACAAGCGTGCTAAAGCCTACTGGTTCATTTCCGTCCATAGTGTGGAGGATCCGGATACGCTTACCTATAAGGTGGAGAATTACGGTACAGATTACATCTTCCGCATCACCATTGACGTCGGCTTCAAGCGTGAGCCGCTGGTCAACGTCTATCTGAGACAGATCACGACTGCGCTTCTTAAGAGCGGCGAGTTGCCGCCTCAGGAAAAGAAGTATTCCATCTATAGCGGCACTCTCGATATAGGTACCTTCAAGTTCGTGATGATCAAGAAGGTAGTGCCGTCCAATGGATCCTTCGCAGGAATGGACGGATTCATCATGAAGACGAAATACGCCATCCGCACCCATGCGGGTTCGCGTGAGGAGTGGTACGGTCTGGATACTTCGTCCATCATCGAAGAGCGTGTGCCGATCATCATCGCTGACAGTGCCTCCGTTCCCGAAGAGCTGCGGCTCAGACGGATCATCGACATGAAGAAGTAATTAAGATGAGATCCGGGGCCCCTGAAAAACGATCGGTCCTATATGTCAACCTCGCGGTGCTGCTTTTTGGCTTCGCGGGGCTTTTTGCGCGTTGGGTGGGGCTGCCCGCACTTGGTATCACTTTCGGTCGCGTTTTCTTTTCTTCTATTTCGCTGTTGATCTATCTGCTGGTGAAGAGGCAGCCGCTGCGTCTCGAAAGCCGGAAGGATGCGGCTATGCTGGTCCTGACCGGCGCCATCCTGGCGCTGCACTGGTGGGCGTTCTTTGCCTCCGTGCAGATGTCGACTGTGGCAGTGGGGACGATCACATTCTCGTCATTCCCACTTTTTGTAACTTTCCTTGAGCCGCTGTTTTTCAAGGAGAAGCTCAAACTGCGTAACGTACTGTTGGCGCTCGTTATTCTGACCGGTGTTTTCATTACTGTGCCGGAGTTCTCGCTTGCGAACGATTACGTACGCGGCATAGTTCTCGGCATGATATCGGCGATTGGCTACGCATTCCTAACACTTGCAAACCGTTCTTTCGCCGGCCGTTATGTCGGTTCGGTTATTACATTTTACGAGCAGGCTGTCGCTTGCGTCCTCCTGCTGCCGCTAGTGCTTCGTGCAGGTCTTGTACTGCAAGTCCGGGATATTACGCTGCTAGCGCTTATGGGCATTGTGATGACAGCCTTCGCGCATACGCTGTTCAATAATAGTTTACGATATATCTCAGCCCAGCTTGCCGGTATCCTGTCTTCCATGGAAACTGTGTACGGCATACTGCTTGCGATGATTATTCTGGGCGAGGCGCCCAGTGTGCGCGAGATACTTGGCGCCGTCATCATAGTGAGTACAGTCGTATATGCGCAGATCAGGGCAGTGGAATAAGAATCCGGACAGCAATTATTATCTACAATTGGTCGTTAACGCACCCTGCCGTAAAGGCTAATGATCTATTTTGGGCAGGGATTAAGTATATCTAAAACCCTGCCGAATAGCCCGAAATAGTTGGCCAGGGCAGGATCTGGGCAAAACGAAAGCCCTGCCGGATGCTTGACATTGCAGATTATGGCAGGGCTTTTTGCTTGATCAGTTGTTAGATTCCTCTTTACAGCGGGTAGGCGCCGTCATGGACGACCGCGCGGTAATTGTCCGGGTCGGTGTCGCCCTCTGTAGAAACGACAAGGATGACGGAGCTTTCATCCAGCCCGAGCCTTTCACGGGCGGGACGGCATGCCGGTTTTTCCAGCAACATGGATACGAGACCCATAGGAGCGGCTCCGGACTCGCCGGAAATGATGCGCTGATCATTTCCGAAGGGAGCACCAAGCACTCGCATGCCTCGTGCAGCGACGCTGTCGGGAAAAGCAAAATAGTACGAGGCCATCTTGTCTAGAATCGGCCAGGTGACGCCGCAGGGTTCGGCACAGTTTAGACCTGCCATGATGGTCTCCTGACTTCCAGTAGCTGTATGCATGCGGCCATCCGCATATCTGGCGGATTCAAAGATACAGGCGACTTCTTCCGGTTCTGCGGTCGCAAAGATGGGCATATCATCCAGATAGATATTGGCGAGAGCCCCGAGCGAGCCGCCTGCCATGGCGCCTACACCGGCCTGCAGAAAAACGTGGGTGGGACGCTCGTAGCCGAGCGCTTTCAATTGCTCGGCTGCTTCAAAAATCATGGTGGTGTAACCCTGTACGATCCAGGTCGGGATGGTCTCATAGTTTTCCCAGGAGGTATCCTGCACGACGAACCAGCCGTTTTTCTCAGCAAGTTTTGCTGTAAAACGGACGCAGTCATCGTAACGCATGTCGGTAATCTTTACTTCTGCGCTGCCCGCATCGCGGATTGCCTGTGCACGGACTTCAGCTGAGCCGACCGGCATGTAAACATATGCTTTGCAGCCGAGCAGGCCTGCCGCCCAGGATACACCTTTTCCGTGATTGCCGTCCGTGGTCGTGATGAAGACCATGTCTGCGATCTTTTCTTTATATGGTGAGGACTGCAACAGGGGAAGAGTCGCTTCGGCCGGATCGAGTCCGAGCTTTTCGCAGATAACTCGGCTGACCGCATAGACGCCGCCGAGCCCCTTGAAAGCATTGAGTCCGAAGCGTTTTGACTCGTCCTTGATCAGCACTGCACGGACACCGTTCTTTCTGGCATAATCTCTCAGTTCAACGAGAGGGGTGGGCGCGTAACCAGGTACGGACTCATGGATGCGGCGTACGTCTGCGGTTGCCTCGTACGAGAGGAAAGCCGGCGCAGTGAGGCGGTCCGGGGCCTCGTTTTCTATCATCTTCAGCACACCATATGTATCGATCTTTCTCATCGTATCGTTCCTTTCTTTCATGACGGACGTGGCATCCCTAAAGACCTGTTTTGACTGTTTTATTTTATCATGAGCTTTCTACGTCGGACAATCACTTAAAGAACAGTTATCGTGGACTATGTTTAAAACTGAATGTCTTGCCGACATTTCTGTCGGAAGATTTACAATTGATAGAAAAATATAAGGTATAATTCCAATCTTTGCCTGAATAACTGCGGACAGGATATTGACTGTTAACGGTCAATATGATAAATTTTTAATGTTAGTTTTTGTATATATTGAAGGAGGTTCAACGCATGCTAACCGTCAGTGAATTTGCGAAACATTTCGATCTTGCACTGCTTGCGCCTAACGCTCAGGAGAAAGATATCGTTGAGGCCTGTCAGACGGCAGCGGCCTATCAAGTTAACACAGTCAACGTCAACAGCTGCTGGATAGATGTAGCCAAGAGGGAACTAGAAGGCAGCGGCGTTGGCTACAGCGCCGTTATCGGTTTTCCGTATGGTACGCCCATCAGCAAGGTCAAATATCTTGAGCTCGATGAGATGCTCAAAGTTGGCTGTTCCGCCTGCGACATGGTCATCAATATTGGAGCACTAAAGGATGGAAACCTGGGGCTTGTAAGCGATGAAGTCAAGTATTTCGCTGACAGATGCCGCGAATACGGCGCCGACAGCAAACTGATCTTCGAGGTGGGATTCCTTACTGATGAAGAGATCGCTACCCTTACAAAGATCTGCTGCGAGCACGGTATCACCTACGTCAAGACCGCTACAGGCAGCCAGGCCTTCCCAGACATGCATCATGTTCAGATCATGCGCGCCAATCTGTCTGGTGACACCAAGATCAAGGTATCCGGTGTTCCACGTACTTTCACGCTGGCAGCTGCCATGTTCATGTTCGAGCACCTGGGTGTCAGCCTGATCGGCACCAGAAGCGCCGGCAAGATCGTCAGCCAGTATAAAGACTATCTGGAGACTCTGTAAGAGAGACAAAAAGCAGGAGGCAAGCATGAGCTGTCTGGATAAACTGACCCACTTGAACGATATCTGTCTCTTTGTGGATGATTTTCGCGGCAGTCTGGATTTCTATGTGAATAAGTTCGGCTTTAAGGTCAAGCGCCTGCAGCCCGATCCTGAGAACGCCAATTACGTCGAGTTCGATTTCCATGGTACTGCCGTTACTATGTGGCAGGTTGACGGTGTCATCAAAGCCATGGGTGACGAGCATCTTGGACCTTACGGCCATCACTTCATGATTGCAATCAAGGTGCCGCTTCCTGAGGATGTGGACGAGATTCATGAAACGCTTACCGGCAACGGCGTCACCTGCATTCAGCCTCCTACCACCTATGAGTTCGGTTCGCGCGCTGCGTACTTTCTGGATTACGAAGGCAACGTCTGGGAGGTATTTGCGTGGATGGAGGGTAATGGGCCCGGTCTGCTTTAGAAAAGAGGCGGAACACTTATGCCAAGAGTTGCGATCATAGTTTTGGACAGCTTCGGTGTAGGAGAATTGCCCGACGCTGATAGATTTGATGATGTCGGCTGCAACACGCTCGGTCATATCCTGGAGAATGTAGAAGAGCTGCATATTCCCCATATGCGGGATCTCGGCCTGTATAATATCGAAGGGCTCGGTCTTTCGGGTATCAAAGAGCCTGCGGGATGCTTCGGCAAATGTGCTGAAAAGGTCATGGCCAAGGACAGTACCAACGGCCATTTCGAGATGATGGGGCTTATCAGTGAAGAGCCGATGAAGGTCTTCGGTGAGCATTTCCCGGACCGTATCATCAAGGAGTTGGAAAGACGCATCGGCGTCAAAACGATAGGTAATTATCCAGCTTCCGGCACAGAGATCATCCAGGTGCTCGGTGACGAGCATGTGGCGACGGGTTATCCCATCGTTTATCTTTCTGCGGACAGCCTGATGCAGATCGCCATGCACGAGGAAATCATTCCCCTCGAGAGACAATATGAGATCTGTCAGATCGCCCGTGATCTTATGACCGGAGACGACACTGTGGATCGTATCATCTGCCGGCCCTTTATCGGTGGAAACGGCCATTATACCCGCACGGAAAACCGCCGTGATTATTCCATCGATCCGCCAGGCGAGACACTTCTCGACAGGCTTAAAGCTGAGGGCAGGGATGTACTAAGCGTCGGCAAGATCGACGAGATGTTCAATAAACGCGGGATCACGGAATCGGATCACACGAAGAATAATCATGACGGTATAGAAGCGATCATCCGTTTCCTTAAAAACCGTGATTTTAACGGATTGCTCTTCGCCAACCTCGTTGATTTCGATATGCTCTACGGTCATCGCCGCAACATCCAAGGCTATGCGGACGCGTTGGAATATTTTGATTCAAAGATGCCGGAGATCATGAGCTGTCTCAAAGAAGACGATATCCTTATGATTACGGCGGATCACGGCTGCGATCCTGCCTTTAAGGGTACGGATCATACCAGGGAATATGTTCCCATCCTCGTTTACGGTCAGAAGCTCCGCAAGGGCGTCGATCTCGGCGTCCGTGAGAGCTTTGCTGATATCGCGGCTACGACGGCCGAGGCGCTGAACGTTTCATGGTCGGTCGGAAAGTCGTTCCTTAAGGAGATAAAGGAGTGATGCACCATGCAAGATTTTGAATTCTGTACCCCTACCAGGTTCATCCTGGAAAAGGATGCCGAGCTGCGTTGCGGCGAAATGGTAAGCAAATATTCCGACAAAGTACTCTTTGTCCAGTATGATGAAGGGTTTCCTTTCCTGCCCGGCTTTACTGACAGGATCCTGCGTTCGCTGAAAGAGGCGGGCGTTACGGTATGGCAGCTTGCCGGAGTGCAGCCCAATCCTCGGGCGGAACCTGTCTATGAGGGCATTGAAATCGTCCGCAGAGAAGGCATAGGCTGTATCCTTGCGGCAGGCGGCGGCAGCGTCATCGACACGGCCAAGGCTATCGGTATCGGCGCCAAATATGACGGCGATTTCCGCGATTTTTATATGCATAAGGCAACGCCTTCGGAATCACTTCCGGTAGGTGTCATCATGACCCTTCCGGCAACGGGAAGCGAAGCTTCCAACGGCACGGTCATCAATTTCGGCAACGTTTCGGCGGATACTATGGCCGACTGCATCAGACCGGACTTCACGCTGATGAACCCGGATCTGACCGTAACCGTCCCTCGGGGGCAGACGGCGTTCGGTATCATCGATATGTTTTCACATGTGCTGGAACGCTACTTTTCCAGCTCGGTGGACGTGGATCTTACAGACTACATGTGCGAAGGCGTCATGAAGTCCATCCTTTCGAACGCGCGCAAGCTGATGGCAAATCTCACGGATCCCGTCATCCGCGCAGAGTTCATGTGGACCTCCATCGTGGCGCATAACGGACTGCTGGCCGTCGGCCGCAACCAGGACTGGGGTACACATGCCATTTGCGCCCAGCTTACGGCACAGTACGGCACCACACACGGCAGGGCTCTCAGCGTCATGTTCCCGAAATGGATGGAATACGTGCTGGATGAGAGCAATGTGATGCGCTTCGCGCAGTACGCCAACCGTGTCTTTGATGTGCCTTTCGATTATTATCATCCTATGGAGACAGCCAGAGAGGGCATTCGCCGTACGCGCGACTTCTTTGATTTCCTTGGCGGTCCTGCTACTCTCCGGGAAGCCGGCGTTCCGACGGATGAGCTTTTCGGTGAACTGGCAAAACGGGTCTGCGGTGACGGTACTACAGGTTTCTTTAAGCCGCTGACTGCGTCCGACGTTGAGGCGATCTATCGCTCCGCTTTCTGATAATATGAAGTACGATCTTGGCATTGCAGGCGCTGTCATCCTTTCCGCCGCAAATGGTTGGAAGCCTTTCGTTGGCTCTGTTGGCGTCACGGACGGACGCATCGCCGCCGTTACGGAAGAAAAGATTACAAAGGGCGATTGCCGGGATTGGGTGAGCGGCGAAGACCGCATCCTGATGCCTGGTCTCGTCAACGCACACTGCCATGGAGACATGACGCTTGCCCGTGGACTCGGGGATGACCTGACGCTGGCAGAACAAAATGATGCCTTCGCTGATACGAACTGGTTCTACACACTCATCTCGGATGAAGACAGAATCCGTTCACGGCAGCTGACTTATTGTGAGGCGCTGCTCTCAGGCACTACTTTTATTCTGGAGAACATGTACTGGGGTCTTGGAGAAAGATCTGCACTGGCGATGGCTGAAACGGGCATACGCGGAGCGCTGGCAGAAGACGTCCGCCGCGATTTCGCGCAGCCTGAGATCCTTCTTTCAGATGAAGAGCTTCTCTATTTAAAGCACTGTTGTGAGGAAAAAGGTCTTGTTCCTGTCCTTGGCAGCATCTCTGAGGAGGACTTCAGCGAAAGCGCTCTGAAAAGAATCAAAACCGTGTCCGACAGAGTAGGTATGCGACAGACCTGCCATCTTGCCGAGACCACCTGGCGCCTTGAACGCATCAAATCGCTCTACAGCATGGGTCCTGTCGAGTTCATGTCATCCTGCGGCGTACTCGATAAAAACCTTATCGGGTCTCACGTCGTTCAGGTCTCGGAGAAGGAAATCGGGATCCTGGCGGAGACTGGGGTGAGCGTGGCGAATACTCCGCTTTGTGAAATGAAGATCGCGGATGGCATCGCACCTATCACGGATATGGTGAGAAAGGGCGTCAATGTTTGTCTCGGAACGGATGGTGCGATGTGGAACAACAGTAACGACATCTTTCGGGAAATGAAAGCCATGTCTCTTTTACAGACTGCCGCCAGAGGTATCCGAAGCCTTAAGACGACGGATATCCTAGACATGGCGACTGTCAACGGTGCCAGAGCTTTCGGTATGGAAGACGAGTTCGGCACCATAGACGAGGGGAAGTCGGCCGACTTCATCCTCGTGCGTACGGACAGGCCGCATATGCAGCCGCTGCGTCTCGGATCGCATGAAAATGTGTCTTCCTGTATAGTTTTTTGTGCTACAGGCCATGATGTTACGGACGTGTTCGTGAAGGGGAACCGGGTCGTCGAAGCGGGGGAGATAAAGCATTTTGATACCGCTTCCCTGATTCGGGATCTTTCCGGCATTTCGGATGTCATCGCCAGCAAAATATAAGTTGTTTTTTAGGAGGTTAAAGAAAGAATGAAGACAATCAAAAAGACTCTTTGCATCCTGCTTGCGCTGTGCATGATATTGGCACTCAGCGCCTGCGGACAGCAGTCCTCTTCGACAGCAAACTCCGGCAAGAAAGCTCTCAGAGTCGCGCTCGTCGTCAACCAGCCCTTCGGAGATAAGGGTTCCATGGATGACCTTGCGGCCGGCGCTGAGCGTGCTGCAAAGGACTTCGGGGTCGAGGTAGCCAAACTCGAGTCCAGCACCGAGAAGTTCGAAGATGACGTTCGTGCCATGGCTAAAGAAGGGTATGACCTTATCGTCACGACTTTCTTCTACATGCAGGATGCCACCATCGCTGTTTCTAAGGAATATCCGGACACCATGTTCTGCGCGGTGTATCAGTCCATCAACGATGAGACCACCAAGTATGACAACATCTGGGACATCGAGTTCCATGGTGAGCAGGCATTCTACATCGCGGGCTATATGGCCGGTATGTACACCAAGTCCAACGTTGTCGGTATCCAGGTCGGCGGCGATGAGCCCAGCCCCAAGGCTGAGGCCAACGGATTCATGGAAGGCGTCTATGCCGCTAACCCCAATGCCAGAGTAGAGTTCGCGTATGCTGGCGGCTATGGCGATCCGGTTACTGCGAAGGAAAGAGCTCTCGCCATGATCGCCAACGGCTGTGACTTTATCCAGAACGACTCTGGTGCCTCCAACGCTGGTGTTGTTGAAGCCTGCAAGGAAAAAGGCCTCCTGACAGCCGGTGAGATCACTGACTACTGGGATACTTACGAGGGCTTCGAGGGCATCATCGGTATCGGCTTCGGCAACGTTGCCTATGACGCAATTAAGGCGCTCGTTGATGGCAAGTATCCGGGCGGCGAGCACAGCATCTACGGTCTTGCTCAGGGCGGCTACGTCATGGATTGGGATTCCTATCAGAGATTCGCTGACAAGAACAGCGACTTCGCTGATTGCATCAAGGCCGGCAAGGAAATCGAAGAGCAGATCATGTCCAACAAGATCATCGTCGACTACAATACTGCGGATCCGAACTGGGATTCCATCCTCGCTCTCCACTGATCCAGTAAGTACTGCCGCTTGAGCGGCAGCGTCAAAACAGGAGCCAATCTGCCTAAGGGCAGGTTGGCTCCTTCCCAAGCAAGAGGAGGCCAAAGCTATGAGTGAAGAAATCAACAGGGCATCAGCCCCGAAAGCCGAAAATAACGGCGTTTATCATCTGCAGCTTAAGCAGGGCGACGTGCCCGGCTATGTTATTCTTCCCGGTGCGCCGGAAAGAGCGCTCAAAATCGCGAAAAACTGGGAGGATGCAAAAGAGATTGCGTCCTACAGAGAGTATAAAACCGTTGTCGGTAAATATAAGGGAATGCAGCTGGCCGCTACATCGACAGGTATTGGCGGCCCCAGCTCGGAGATTTGCATTCATGAACTTAACACTCTCGGAGTTCATACCTGCATCCGCGTCGGCACCACCGGCTGCATCGTCCCGCAGTTCGATCTCGGAGATCTTATCATCCCGGTCGCTTGCTATCGCAAGGACGGTACCTCTGCCACTTATATCGAGCCGGAATTCCCGGCC